>Ga0325405_1008387_pt1 | contig 10276 bp, 4 predicted proteins | sample PopdelMetagenome_21_FD_205663 | JGI IMG/M metagenome (GOLD analysis project Ga0325405, IMG submission 205663) | Populus deltoides microbial communities from Bellville, Georgia, United States - Xylem-Control-R2 | ecosystem: Host-associated > Plants > Phyllosphere > Stem > Wood/Secondary xylem...
GGAGAGACAGGAGAAACGTTGGGCCTGTGATTGGGCCCATCGTATCAGCGCTATTTTACGCGGTTCATTTTGTATCCACGTGGACCACGTCTATTATTAATTAACTAGATCTACGCTATTATTTTTTAATAGAATATTTAAATGCTTCAATGATTTTTATTTTAAAAAATAAATTTAATAATTGGTGTTATAATCCCAAATAATTAAATTAGTTGGATTTATTTAAATCACACGGGAAAAAAGAGGTAATAATATCAAATGAGAAAACATATATATATATAACTAATAAATGAGGACCCGAATTATATAAAAAAAAAGAGAGAGAAAACAATGAACTATCAACTTAGAGTAAAATTAAAAACAATAAAACATTTATAAAAAATTTAAGAAAAAAAATCATAAAAATAAGGATCAAATTGAAAACACCAACACATGATGAACCTGGACATGTAGAATTTTTCAACGTGTTGTTTTAGATAAAAAAAATCATAAATGTAAATCAAAAAACTTATGCACACATTCAATTAAACAAATCACGAACCATTGTGTAAATAAATGAAAAAAAAGTAATTAACGATAAAAAAATGATAACTAGAAAATTAATATGCAAATGTAAATCAAGATATTTAATATCTTAACACGAGTTATTTATTAGGTTATGTTTAATGAATCTGTTTATGAAAATCAATTTATAATAGAGATTGACGTACATAAAATTTATTGAATAAAATAAAAGGAAAAAAATACTATTCAAGGTTAAACATATTAAAAATATTATAAAAATAAATATTTAATCTATATAAAATATGTAAAAAAAAAATTAAAGATGAATTATACTAACACTAGAAAAATGATTGTTATTATATGAAGGATAAAAAAACCCAAAAAATAATAGAGAAAGAGTAGAAATTAAAACATAAAAGGTCAAAGGTTGATGTGAAGTTTAGACAAAATATCTTTCTAGGGTATTAGAAATGGGTGAAAGGTTTCAAGCTTTGGAATTTAAAAACAAACAAGCCCTAGAAAATTACAGCAACAATAACTATGATATGTAGGTGAAGTTAGATACTCATATTAAGGAAGAAACCATTTAGAATATAGGGAGTTCTAGTTCAGAATATCAACAACATGATAATATAGCTTTGGGTAGGTCTAAACACATTATCAGGCCACCCAAGTATGATTTTGAATATTTAAATTTTTATGCACTTATTACTAGTAGCAGGGATCTTACTACTTTTTAGGAGTCATTACACAGTCATGATAAAAGTAAATAGATGGGTGCATAAAAAAAGAAATGAAGACTTTGTGTAAGAATCAAACATAGAAGTTGGTTGAACTTCTAGAGGCGAAGAGGGTGATATGATACAAATGAGTGTAAAGAAGTAAGAAACAATATGAAAAAAGAAAGGTGAGAAGTTCAAGGCTCATTTAGTAGCAAGATGTTACTCACAGAAGAAAGAGGTTGACTATGATAAGATATTTTCCTTTGTAGCCAGACATGTTTGCATAAGGATAGTGTTAAGCTTGGTAGCATATTTTGATATGTTGTTAAAGTAGATGGATGTCAAGATAAATTTTTTCTATAATGACTTGGAAGAGAAAATTTACATGGTACAACTAGAAGGGTTTAGTCAACCTGGATATGAATATTTGGTCTATAAGTTGAGAAATTACTTTATGAACTGAAACAATCTCCAAAGTAATGATATAAATGATTTGACTCCTACATGATCAGGATCGGCTACAAAAGATATGCGTATGACTGTTGTGTTTATGTAAAGAGCCTTGATGATAATTCTTTCATTTATCTATTGCTTTATGTGGATGACATATTGACTGTTGCAAAGAGTATGAGTAAAGTCAACAAGTTGAAGATTTTATTGAGTTGAGAATTTGACATGAAGGATTTGGGTACTGTTGAGAAGATTCTTGGGTGGAGATTCACAGAGATAGAACTACTAAGAGATTATGGTTATATCAGTGAAGCCATGTTGAGAAAGTGTTGGAAAGGTTCAGCATAGACAATGCAAAATCAATGAGCACACCTTTACCGAATCATTTCAGATTATCTATTGTACAATGCCTGAAGACAAATGATGAAGTGAAATACATGTCAAAGGTCTCTTATGCTAGTGTAATATAATGTTTAATAAATGTTATGGTTTGTACAAGACTAGATTTGGTACACACAATCAGTGTGGTGAGCAAATTTATATTAAATCCGGGACAATAATATTGGGATGCAATCAAGTGGATCTTCAAATACTTTAGGGCTATTACAGATTACAATATCATGTTTAATAGACAACAAGATAATCTGTTAGTTGTAGATACAGACTATGCAACGGACTTGGATTACAAGAGGTCTCCCACAGGCTGTGTATTTACTTTGGTAGGGGGCTTATTTGTTGGAAGTCTATGGTTCAGTCTCTAGTTGCACCATCTACTACGAAGTTAGAATATATGGCAGTGACTAAGGCTGCCAAGAAAACTTTTTGGCTTACAGGTTTGGTCAAAAAGCTTGATACTCAGTAAGGTGGAGTTCAATTGCATTGTGATAGTTAGAGTGCCATTTACTTGGCAAAAAACCAAGTGTATCATGTAAGAACCAAACACATATATGTGAGGTCTCACAAGATCAGGGAATTGGTTTCTTCTAGTGAACTATTGCTTAAAAAAAGTTTACACTTCTAAGAATACTGGAGACATGTTGACAAACCTGTTACCACACATAAGCTTAGAGGCATTACTTAAATTTAATTAATGTTTTCATATGCTAGATAGAAAACATCTTAACCTATTTTTCCAAGTAGAGTTTTCCCTACTTTTCTCCTAAAAGATGGATATTCGTTAAGGTGGAAATTGTTGTAGTCTGTAGCTCATAAGTAGATGTCAAAGCAGAGCAGAATGACGTTAAATATTGGATGGTTAGGAAAAATAATTTGATGTGCGAAAAATAATTTAAACAGATCGATACGATAAAAGAGTATTAGAAAAAAAAAAGTTATTAATACTCCTTGGACGGTTATGATTTCTTGATTGACTAGATTTTCTTGGGCAGTTTAAGGTCTGCTATAAATACATATATACCATGTAACCCAATTTTTCTATAGTGAAAAATAAAAGCTCATCGCTCCTGTGGATGTAGATATATTGCTGAACCATGTCAAATCCTGTATTTTTTCTAGTTTCTCTCATATTGTAATATTCATTAATAATTGCTACAATTTTTTTCATAACAATAAAAATATACCAACAATGTATTAGAAGCAAAGTTGTTATTAATCAAAGCATATCCACAATTTGAAAAGAATATACAAACTTGGTTATAGACATTATAACACCTATTTCATCGTTTCTTCATAACTAATGAAGATGATATTATAACTGAACAAAAGTGGTAAACCAATGATACATAAGTTGTTTTAAATGTATTTCATTTGAGCTTCTAACCAATACAATAAACTCAATATTATACAAATTATGATGCATCATTTGAAATCCAGTTTTAAGATATGTTTAGTTTTACATTTCAAAAACATTTTAAAAAAAATATATTTTTTTTGCTTCAAATCAATAATTTTTTGTGTTTTCATATCATTTTAATGTGTTGATATCAAAAATAATTTTTTAAAAATAAAAAATATTATTTTAATATATTTCTAAGCAAAAAAAAAAAAACTTTGAAAAGCAACTGTCTCCACACTTTTAAACACCCAAAAAAACAAAAACAAAATTGTTTTTAAGAGTTGCAAAGAAGAAGGAGATCGTAAAAGATGGCCATCAATCCATATTTAGCCATGTTGAAAAGCTATTGTTCTCAAGGAATTAAATATTTATCCATATTTAGCAAAAACAAAACTGTTTTTAAGAGTTGATTTGCAATCTCAAGCCTAATATGATAAAAAAAAATCGGATCCATAATCCATTGACTTTAGTTTTTTTTATATATACAAAATCTAATTAAAATTTTGGTGATTGACCTTCTTAAATTTATGACCTAAATCTAATTCCATATCTGTTTTACAACTATGGTTTTCACTTCAATTTAATACATAAAAGTGGATAATTAAAATCTTTTTTGTATGTTAGTTTATTCTTACATTAATTATTTCATATTAGAACTTTAGAAAATATTACAAAAAATAAATTCTTATGAATATATTAATTTTGATAGATAGTTTTTTTTAATAGATGAATAAAAACTAATTAAAATTATTTAATTTTTTTGAAAAATAAATTACATAAAAAGCTAAAAGAGCTCAACTATTCATTGTGTACACACTCACATTTCAATGTGGATTCACACAATGAATTTACTATTTTGTCCTTAGAGAGCAAGCTCGTTTAACATGAACTTAAATGTATGAAGATTTTTTTTAAGAGACTTATTAGTTATTACAAGAAAGAATGAGGTTAATCAATATTTTTATATCTTTATTACATAGTATAATTACTAAATTATCTTTAAAAGAGAAAAAAAATGCTTCGATCAAGGGGTTTTTCGAGCAATTATGAAGAATATTATTATTATTAATATTATTGTTATCTCAAGCATTTATTAGTTACATCAGCGTCTCCAACGAGCAACTCATTGTTTAGTTTTCTACTTGAGCTCTTTGGAGTGCAACAATGGCGTCCCCCAGAGAGGATTGACCATTACAATGGCACTTGTGATCAGACCCACAACGGCAAGATGAACAAAAGAAACATCTATTGCCTGTGTTGCAATCTTCATCTTTATTACAACGGAATGTAATTATTCGGCCTCTTGCTGCTGCCAATTGTGAACCTAACAATCAAGTTTTCAAAATATTAATTAATTAATTCTTAATATATCACAATAAATAAATATATAAAACAAAATAATTAAGAATGAAGCAAATGTTGCATTTGAGAGAGAAAGACTAACAAGTTGCAATGGTCAATAGCACAACTAAGAATGCCAGTTTGAGTGAAGATTTCTCCATAGTTTTTTTTTTTTTTTTGTCAGCCAATTTCTCTTGCACTGAATATGCCAATGGCTCTTCTTGGTGCCATGCTATATATAGATGGGTGTGGTTGTGTGACTGTAAAGAGCAGAATCTAAAGAGTATAAATGTATTGCTGGGTTTTTATTGATTGCATACCTTTAATTTCTTTAATTTGATTTCCTTGGATATTATGTAGATCCACTTTCCCACAAATATCTCTTTTTAACTCATATATATATGGAAATAGTAACCAAAAACCCTCAAAATTTACCCTTATTTAATTTGTCCAATTTATTCAATTCAATATAATTAGGCTAAAATTAATTTATTAAAGTTTAAGATGAATTCCAATCAAGATTTCCAAAAATGTTTATGAAATAAAACAAATTACCTTTTTCAAGAAAATTAAAAAAAAAATCAAAGATTTAGCTCTTTAAACATCTTCAAAAGAAGAAGTTTTTTCAAAAATTTATTTATTCTTTCTTAAATACTTAAAAAAAAAAATTAATGACCGAGTATTGTTGTAATCTTCTTAGTTCTTAGATTCTTAAAAATTATCTGGAAAAAAATTATTTTTTACTTCTTAAAACAATTTTTAAACTTTTTGTTTTTTTTTTAAATTGACGTTTTAATTCTTGAAGCCTTTCCAATATTTTATTGTCATCCAATTTAGTACAATTGATTAAATTGACTAAATCTTGCAAACACACGGTAAATTTTGACAAAATCTTATTATTATTATTATTTATCGGTACAATCGCAAGAGTAATTTTGAGGGGATTTATACCACGTTAACTTATTTCGATCTCTCATTCTTTAATGGGCTTGATGGAATGATCTTAACTGTTATTATCAAAAATTAATAAATAAAAATAAAAATATTGAATAACATTTTTTTTATCGGTGTATATCAAAGAAATTACAATAAAAATAAATAAAAGAAAAACAAAAAAAATAACGTATAATTGTTTAAGAAGTCGTCATCTAATATTATAATTACTAAGAAACCTAACTAATCAATAAAGATTTTATGATATAGAATTGATTATGTAAAAGGAAAGATATTATTATCTTTTAATCGTCATACTCTAGACAGACTACATTTCTGGCTTTGCCTTAAATCATTAGAAGTTTGTTGAATTATGTTATGATGGTCTGCTTATAATCTTCCCGAGTAAATATTCAATTACGGATACTTCTAACTCTGGCGTTGGTAAATATTATGTAGCCAAGAAAAAAAAGAAAAGGCATGTATGATATTTTTAACTCTGGTACCAGTGAATAAACCAATAAAAAAAATTGAAATCAAAGCGCACACATATATTTTTTTTTAGGGGAGAAAAAAAATCGTATTCTAGATTTATATTTTACAGTAAAAATCTACATATCAAATATACATTGAAATTATTAAAAAAAATGTGAGCAACCCATTAATAAATTAAAAAATCTAATTTTTTTTTTAAAATTTTTTGATATCCAAAAAGATCTATTTAGTTGGATATCAAAATAAAAAATGGATGAAATAAAAGATATAAGGAATAACGTGTTTTGCCAAAAACACTCTTGGCCCAAAATAAATTGGGCTGGCTGTACGTTAAGCTGCTTAAGGCCCGGACCGGCCTCCATTGCTCTCTTCTTTTTTGAAATGGATCTAACCCAGCTGTACTGATGGGCTAGATTCAGCAGGCCCAACCTGATTAGTAACCCGGTTTCTGTTTACAAGGGAAACGGGATTCCTCTCTACTTTTGGCTTCCTTTCCTTTCTACTCGTCGTTTTTTTTTTTTTTGGGTTTTTTCGTTTCTCCTTCTTCCCATGTTCTCTCTGTACTGTCAGTTAAACTTTCTATGTATTTTCCATCTTCGTTTTTTTCTTCTCTGGTTTCCTTTCTGTTTTTGTTCTGTTGTTTCCCTCCGTGTTTGCTCGTTCTCTCTACATTTTTGTCCTGGGTTATTTCTCTTGAAATAAAATTAATATAAAAATAGTTTGGATGTAAAGTCTACAATATCTCAAAAGGTATATTTGATATTTTTCTAAAAATAATTCTTTATCATTCGAGAAAAAAAGGTTAATTGCAATCAATTCCCCAATTTTAAATTTAATACCAATTTAGTCCTCAAGAAAAAAAATCAGCTCCTCACTTGCCAGTCTTTTGCGTAATCTATGGTTTGTTGAATTATAAAAAGTAAATTATAAAAAGGAGTTGCGTGTTAATTTCTTTTATCATCCACTTGCATGTCCTTAAACAATATATTTAATGACGGTTTATTTATTCTATATTGACTTTACATATAATAAAAACAATAATTATGCAATAAGATTACAAAAAAGAGAAAAATATGACATTTAAAAATAATTTGGATACACTAAAGTCCAACCATATATATACCAAGCAATTTTGTCTTTTATTTATCAACATTCTTGAACAATGCCTAATAATAATAATTCATTTATCCTAGACTTTATGAATAAAAAAAACAATTAATATACAACTAAATAAATCAACATCGTGTATACAAAAACAAGTGCACACAAAAGTTATATATATAAGTCGTCGACGCATATAAAATTTATAGACAACGAGATCAAATAATTGCACCTTGGATAAATCAGCTGTGACTTATTCTCCCAATCTCATCATCACGTACGTGGCATTGATTTTAATCTGACCGCACCTTTAAGAATAAATTTCTTATGATTTTATATTTTTGGGGTTGCCATGACATGCACGCCAGCACTCCAAATATATATGAATACGCTTAAAAAACTATATATTACTTTGAAAATTATTTAAAATTAAAAAATAAAATCATTAAAGGTTTGAAAATGACCTTCATGAACTACTCGAGATGGCCAAAAGCTGTCGAGAGTGAACTGGGTAGAGGTGGCAAATGAGAATGACACTGGGGTAGTGGACAGACGTGTGGAGACAGAGCGCACTGGATGTTTCGGCAGGGATGAGGGAGACAATGGTCGTGGCCTGTGGTGACGCTGAGATAGGCTATCATGTAGAGCTTTTACTGGCGTAGAGTGGAGCTGCTGTCCGGGTAAAGATGGAGCGATTGTAGAATAATATAAATTATATTATGGTTATTTTATTTAATAATTTAAAATTTTAAATTGTTATAATTTTTTAATATAATATTAAAGTTTTGTTGAATAGGACGTTATAAATTTAAATATTATTATTTTTATTTATTTGATAAAAATTATATATAAAATAGTAATTATGTATAAGATAGTGTGAATTTATACAAGTTGATAAGCTTTACATTTAAAATGGTTATTTGATAGGAAAAAAAAATTAAAATTGAATAGCTTGCAGTTAGGTGCTAAGAAGAGGAAGGTTTTTACACTTTACGTAAATGAGTTCGAAGTGAAGAAAATATCATGTAAAACTATGCTAATACAATTTTAAGCGATTTTAAAGGATAAAATTATAAACAAAAATAAAATTTAATGACAAAAAAGTAGCATTATTTACTTGAGAGCAGTGTAATCATACTTATTAAACCTGATCAAAAATTAATTTAGCTAGAAAGTTAGATCCTGAGTTACATAGGCTGACCTGAACCAACGTGAAAAAATAAAAAGAAATATGTTTGAGATTTTAATAATTCACATGGAAATTTTTTGAAACAATGCAGATGAATACAATTATATATAGTTATTCCATATCAAAAAATTAAAAAACAATACATGTGGAGGCTATATATATAAAAAAAAAATGAAGTATAGTATAGTTATTATATATTAAAAATCTAAAAAATAATTTATATGGATGTAGCTATAAATAGTTATCTCACATCGAAATATTTACAAACAATCCATGTCAATGTAGTCATATATAGTTGTTTCATATCAAAAAATTAAGAAAGAATGCATGTAAATATAGACTATAAAAAAACAAATATAAAATGTAATAAAGTTATTTTACATTGAAAAGTTAAAAAACAGTTTATATGAATTAAAAAATATGTGAGGTTAAATGTTTATAAATTAGTTTTATATTTATTGTATTTATTAAAAAAATAAATTATAAATTATATCGTTCACTCGAATTTCAGTTCACTCAACAAGTCAGACAATTTTTATAAAGTTAATTACAAGCATGAGATTTTATAATTTGAAATTCAAGAACCGAGATCCTTGATAATTGATCAACCCACCTGCCGAGTTTCATAAATATATATGAGTGCAATAAACAATGGATTTGGATATGAAGGAACCATGCACAATGCACGGTTCCCGTCCCTTAATTAGTTTATTTTTTAAAATTTAATTTTATGTAATGTTCATATTATTTTTTTTAGATATCGACTGTTTTTTCGAACAAAATACATTTACTAGCTTACAATCATGTTTTTGTTTTACCCGTTACATGTCTTGCAGATTCCATCTTTAATGTGCCCAGCACACATCATCTGTTTTTTCCTGGACAGAGGATACAATTCTCTGCGACAACCTTATTTCATGTCCTGGTTTGATACAAGTTTTTTTATATAATCAACACTTACCTCATGAGGTTTAGGGCTTAAATCAAAAATTACCTCATGATTAGGACTAAAATCAACACTTAATTGTGTCATCAAAAAATAAACTCCATGTTCATTTTCATTTGTTCCCTCATGTCTAGCATACTAAAAATTAACATTCTAATTAAATAGATCAAGAAAAAATGAAAATTATATAGCTCAGCTAATAATCTATATCCCAACAATACTAATAATTAACATGGTAAGTAGTATGTTTCGTCTCTAAAGTTTTACTTTTTTTATATTTGATCCCTCTTCTCTGAGCTTTTTATGATTCATTCTATAAGTTCATTTTCCTAAATGTTTGGAGAAGATAAAAGAAAAGGTCACAAAAAAAAAAATTATTGGATGAAAAAAAAATTCTATCCAACAATAACTTTGATTTTGTTATCTTTGAATTCGTTTATATGAGAAGAACTCAATGAAGGTCATTTTAGCCTTCAACGATACCCTGCAATAAATAGATCAAGGCTCAAAAAATGCTATTTTGATTTGATTTTTAGTATTTTGTATAATGAAAATGTGTTTTGTAGTTAATAATGAGTTAATGAAAATTATTTAAATGATATTTAAATAATTATAAAATTGTAATATATTTTTTAAATAATATTATATCTTTTTATTATAATATTAATAATTATATATATATATATATATATATATATATATATATATATATATAAGGTTTTCCTCATTAACATTCAATACATATAAAATATCTATTTAATTATTTTTAATTTTATATATATTTTTATGTTTTTCTCATA
>Ga0325405_1008388_pt1 | contig 10275 bp, 6 predicted proteins | sample PopdelMetagenome_21_FD_205663 | JGI IMG/M metagenome (GOLD analysis project Ga0325405, IMG submission 205663) | Populus deltoides microbial communities from Bellville, Georgia, United States - Xylem-Control-R2 | ecosystem: Host-associated > Plants > Phyllosphere > Stem > Wood/Secondary xylem...
AATTATATATATAAAAAGTAATATATAAAGTGGAGCATGACCTACCACCATTTAAATGAAACTCAATAATAAAAACTTACCAATTAACAAGTATTCAATTTCACATCCAACAATTTCTCTAAGTATAATTTGCATTTGCTGATTAAAAGAGAGAGCAAGAGAAGCATGCTGCAGAATCAATTTTCTTTTTATTTCCATGTTTTTTATGTTCATAAAATGTGAAAACCATGCTCACTCGTGGATGTTCAAAATTTCTTTTCTATCCTACACATTTTAGAATTTCTAAAAGACTAATTATTTATTTAAAGGAGAAATTAAATTAAATTAAAATGGAACAGCAGTGGTGCCACCAGAGGCCGCCGCAGGGGATGGCGCAGTGCTTCCATGTTGGACACGCAAAAGGCAATGATATGCGGAATGTTAAAGGCAAAACATGCAAGGCGTTGAAATTTGCAAAAAAGAGAATACTTTTTGACTCTGTGAATCCTTTCAAACCCCTCATTCTTATCCGTCGAACCCCCACACTTGAAATAAGAATGATTATCTTAAAAGTAATTAAGGTGAAGTAAGAACATAGGTCATTAAAGACTAAACCAATCTTAAGAAAAGATTAATTAATGGTAGTAGTTGGGGGTGAAGTCATTGTAAGTATGATGATTATTGTTATGATAAGTTTATAATTATTATATTTCATGAAAAGATTGATGGAATTGTCTCGTAGGAATTTTGGTGCGTTTTGTGCTCTGCCTTTTAGGATGGCTCTTGGTGTGGGTTAGTGACTTTTTACCAACTTTGATTCCCATTTGCTTGTTTATCGATTCGGTTCGAGTTAATCAAGATTAAATTAGGTAAATTAAAATTGATATTATTTAAAAAATTAAATTAATTAGATGTTTTAAATTAATTCTCAACCTGATTTAATTTAAAATTCAAACGGAATTAAGTTGTAAAATCATTAATTTAAAGGGATTTTATGTGTGTGTATTATATTAAAAAAACTGAATCAGTCAAGCTGAATCGATTTTTTTTTTTAATTTGATTTTTTCTTTGGATTTTGTCAACACCTTAATAAATTTATTAAAGAGAAAGTTGAATACATAAAACATCTAGAAAGCCATAAATTCAATGACCTTTCAGCCAAAAATACGAAATAAAATTCACGAGGGTAATTGTAAACATGAAAAATCCAAGTTACTCTAGTTGTTCAACAATATTCTGCAATTAATAGCTGCTATATATACAACCTTAATTTTGAAACTGGTAGATTTTTAATCAACAGTACTCACAGAAAATCTTCCAACCAGCTAAAGTGGCTGATGCTATAGAGCATCGTCGGTAATGGTTTTAGACCATGGCTGGATTCCATAAATAATTAAAACAACTAATTAAACCATGAATGGATCGGATTCCATGCTGAAACACTCAGTATCTATGAAAAAAGCGGTGCCTTCAGATTTTTCCAACGATCCATCGAGCCACCTAGTTGCCTAGTTTTCTTTTTAATTAATTAATTAATTTCTCCATGGCTGACGGAGTCTTGAGAGTCAGATCTTTAGTAAAAAGAAATATATCAAGAGTCCAAACGATAGTTTGGTCGGCTAGCTAGTTATGACTCCACAAGACCAAGTTGTAAGAAAATTCAATGGACCGTTCAAATTAGAAAAATACTCATAATCCTTCGAATGACAAAGGAGTAATGACAACAAACAACATGTACATAATTAACTCCTAGCTACTAAGGTCATAATTGCAACACTATAATGGGAGAGGCCAGTCGATGATGTTAATTTCTAGATTTATTCAAAGGGCCAATTACCATGAGATTTGATTATCAAGGTTGGACCAAAATGAGAAGAAATAATGTTTCTAGTTTCAATAATGGAGGTATATATAACATGTTTGATACACCATGTGTAATGCTCCCCAAGATTCAAAACTTTGGCTATTGACTTGAATTCATGTGGGTTGAATCGTGTTGATTTATCTTTCTTACAGGTATTGCATGTAATCATGTTGATTTTGTCAAAACTAATTATGTTCATACAAAATAATTGCAACAAGTCAATTCTTGAGTGCTTAGTCTCATGGCCACGAGATCTTCTCTTCTTCCTAGCAATTTGTGCTCTTATCTCGTGCAAACATCTTTAAACATGGCTTAAATACAAAAACACACGTTATGATTGTGTGCAAAATAATATATATGATTTTTGTGTTTGAGACATTAAAGAGATTATTGGTATTATCATGACGGTTGTATTTTAAAGTGTTTTTTTTTGTTTTAGAAATACATTAAAATAATATATATTTTTTTATTTTTTAAAATTTATTTTTAACTTTATTACATCAAAACAATATAAAAAATCATTTTTTTTTTTTGTGAAATGGCCACGTTCTTAGGGGATTTCAATGCTAAATAAGAGTAGTATGATGGCCAATGTATGGGATTTCAATGCTTAGTAGATACATACATGCATAGATTTGACATTGAAAAGTACATACCTATATGCTTCTACATATTATTTACATATCTTGGATTATCACCTCAAGCGAGAAGCTCCTTTTATGTTACCAGGCCACAGCCGAAAAATTTTCATGGGGGTAGGAGTGCTTGTAGAGGCCCATCGTCCGTCAATGGCTGCGAGACCAAAGGGAACTCAATAATCAACATGGTATTTTTAGTTTTCAGGAGAATAGAGTTTGCTAATACAAAACATCAAGAGAAAAACAAGAAAATTTCCAAAATATAAACACAAGTCATTATATTTAGTAACGCATCCCGTATCAAAATCACGATCTCATAGCTTGCAATATTCTTCCAAGTTTTTTTTCTTAGAAGGCACAGAGATATTAATATAGTTCATCAGAAAACTCGGAAGACAGTTGAATTCGAGTATGTTTGTTTTCATGAAACAAACCACCAAACGCAATTTACAACGATCGATTGGAAATGAGGCAACAATGAATATAACCATTCAGGGGAAATATTACATTTCTGATAACTCTTTCCAGCCCGAGGAGAAATAAAATTCATGTCTTTTTATCTGTCCCAAGAGGATATTGCGTTTCTAAGCTTTTGATATGGCCTTTGCTGGGATCTGGGTCACCGCTCTCCGCCACTAAAGTGCGCTTCAATTTTCCCTTCTCTCGAGAAAACTGTTGTGTATTTACTGAGATTCAATGGGAGGGTGCAATAATATGTAGAATGTCTCGTTGTGCAGTATGGGTCGGTCAGTTCTCCGCAGGAGTATCGTTTCTAAACTGTTCTACCTGTGGAGGGAGGAGTAGAGCAAGCCTACTTTTGTATCTTGCAATTCGTTTTAATCGCCCTTCCCTTAACCTACAACGCAAAAACAGTAAGTGTTTGTCATCATTTGCATAGCATGCTTAAGCAACCACACTGAAAACCTGCTTGCTTGGGAGGATCAGGAAATCCTGAACCATCTTGGAGGAAGTAATATACAAAAGGATCCTTCTTAGGGAATACAAAATGCCATAAACGTTGAAATGCTGATTAAACAATTAAAGAAAATGGCAGCCAATGGATGGTATTGGCCAACTTCTGAGAGAATCTAACCATGGTAAACCAAAGAATATTAAAACTTCCTAGAGAGCAGTCAAGTAAAAGATCACTTAAGCCTTTGTTGAGAAAGTTTTAAGTGTTTTTCTTTTCTCCCGTCCCTTTTCATATACCTTGCTAAGCAATATAAATAGAAGGGATAATTACAAAAACCCTCTTATAGTTTGATCTGAATTTCACTTTCCCTATATACTTTTATAAATTACACTTTCCATCTTGTAGTTTACACTTTCAATAACATTTTACATCCTCAACAATGCATTTTGTTTGATCCAGGATATAAAGTCTGATTTATAAAAGCATAGAGGGAAAATGAAATTCAGATCAAACTATAGGAAGTATTTTGTAATTATCCCTAAATGGAACTAAAACTAGGACCAGCAACCATAATTATTGGTCCATGAACTTAGGATCAAGCCACCTTTATTTGGTCGATGTATTAAACAGCTCAAGCTATCAATTTATTTTGGAAGATACGATTTTTCTTTTCAAGTAATGGCATCCTCAGCCTCATACAATAAAAGAATCCAGCAATTCAACAAAGATCAAAGATGGAACAATAAGTTCAGAGAAACTTACCGTGCTCTAACTTTTTTAGCATGCTTAATATGTCTCTTTAGGAGTTCTGCTGCTGATAAATTATCAACAGGTTCCTCATCCTGAAAGTAAACATGGGAAAAGGAGGAGAAAATAAATGCAAAGATGTCTTGTTTAATGGCCAACTTGATACTATATATTGATAGCAGTGCACAGAAGCCAGTAAGACTACAAAAAGACAGCAAATGAGTAATTAAATGATGTAATAGATGAGAGATGAGTAATCAGAAGACCAACCTTCTTCTCCTTTTCAACTTCTTCTTCACTTTCCTCCTTTGGCAAAAGAGGTCTTGGAAGAGGCTTTACACTATCTCCATAGTGAACCTACCCAATTCATAAAAGAAATAAGAGAGGAATAATCTAAGTCTTCCAGTATAGAATGAAGGGTTTTTATGTAATTATTAGTAATTTAGCTTTTAATATTTAATTAGGAAATTTTATTAGTTTTATAACAAAAGATGACATTTTATTAGGATTCTTGTTTTCTATTTGATTTAGACTACTAGGGTTTCTTACTGTCTATATCTAAACCTCCTATTGCAATGTATTCAGACTTAGAAGTTGAGTACTGTTTCATTCTACTTTCTTCCAGCTCTCCTCGGTGTTTTCTTTCATATTAGCCCTCTTTGTAGGGATTTACTCTCTTCTATAGGGTTTCCTTTTTCTTTTTCAATTAATCCCTCTTCTATAGGGAATTCTTCAACTTCTATCAATTATTAAACCCTTGTCCTACATCAGTAAGCACGCAGGTGGTCTATCCTTTGTAAGACTGACATGGTTCACAAAGTGATAAACAACCACAAGCATGTTTGAGCATATATATCAGTATCCTGATTTTGTTTGCAGAGAGAAAAAAACACAAATGAGGATAAAAAACAATTTTGGAAAGTGAAGTGCAGAATTTTTAGTCCAACCAGTCATTAGGGTTCATAATTTAAACATCTTCCCATGTCTTCTGTTCTATGTATACCAATGTGGAGTACTATTCATGAGAAACAAATGTCAATACGTGACACGTGCTTAAGAAAGAAACTCATATCAACCAAAAAGAAAGTGATAAGAGAACTGCAAAACTAGCTTATATCCAGCTCAAAATGGTTTCCATGCAACCAGGTGGTGATAGCTGATGCCACATAAAACTGATTTTGAGGTTCTAACATACAAGACTAGTAATTTTATTTGACTGTGGATATTATGTATTGTTCTTCATGGTGAAGACCAGGCATAAAGTAAAAGACACACCTAAAGGCACAAAAATAAACGATACACCTACAGCAGCAAAGGAGTTTCTCTTGTCACTGGCTCGCAGTAAAACAGCATATTAAAAGTTGTTGGGGATTAATTAACTAAGAGTGTTGGAAAAATACTTTAAAAATATGGCATTTTCTCAGAACATGCAAAATGGTAATCCCAACAAAAGTGTAAAGCAAACCTCGCTTTCCTCAGGAAATCCATTTCTCAACCATGATCGGCAAAGAGCATAAAGAGGAGCTCCATCAGATATTCTTACCTACAGACAAAACACATCGGTAAGTAACAGCAATATGATATCATCACAAAGATTCAACTTTAGTAGCACAGCACTAATCTACGGAATCTCCACAGACATTCCATAAAGGAAACTACCCTGTCTTATTAAATAATAATGATCAGTTAATATAATTTTCTATTGGTCTGAGGAGCAAGGAGCACCTACTGTTTTGTATAGCAGTAGGAGGTCTAAGCATACCAATTAACATAAAGAATTCATTGTGTACCTAGGACATCTCTAACTCAACAAAGGGAGGTAGAAAAAATTACATTGAGAGAAGGAACTCTGTCAAGAGAAACAGGGCCAAGGGCCACCTTGGCAATTCAGAATCATTTTAATGCTGTCTCCTGTATTATATTGGCACCCACTACCTCTAAATGATGGTCTGTGGACCAAATAGTTTTCAAAACTCATTATAGCAAGAAAAACCGATGACTTGTCTTGATGAAAATCCTTATTTTGCTCCATTTTGTATCACAAATATATAAAACCTTACACAAGCAGACAAACTAAAGCTACACTATGATACTTCTACATGTTCTTATGGCCCTCAAATTCAACTTGCAGAAGCTGATGATGCAGGGCTAGTTCTATGGGACAGTTTGTAATTGGCAGAAACTAGAGTTTAAGGTTTATAATAGGTGTTTTAGGGCTTTAGACAGGTCTGAAAGAAACAGAAAGTGAAAGAAAAACAGAATATAAACTACTAACCTCAAACAAGTAGGAATCATTCCTTGAATATGAACCTAAGCCTCATCCCTAGGGTTTAACTAATCACTCCTTAATGAAAGGATCACACTCTCCATACATCAAGCAAAAAGGCAGCACTTCCTTCATAATAAATCTGCCATACTGAGATTGAAAGACTACAAGTTTATATAGGATTGAGTTATTACTAATCCTAAATGGGACTTTGATTCAGATACCTAAGAAAGACAAACAAGTTCCAGCAATCAGAAAAATTACATAATTGTCAACTAGAAGCAGCCTCTTCTGAAACTAAAAACAACCTGAAAAACTTAAACCAACTCTCATAACAAATAGTCTAAGCCTTTATTCTACCAAATACAGCTTGGATTGAATATCTCCTTTTGTCCCTTGCTTAAGCATGCACCCAAAGTCAAGTTTAGATCACTAGACTGCATCAGCTAACCCTCAGGTGTGTTCTATAAATAATCAACAATCATTAAATACCTAAAAAATTGCAGCAATTTCAAGGCTATTGCTTTAGGTAATCTAACATTATGAACTTCGAAAAGTAACAAGAACCATGATGTTGATATATGCATTACTTGTTTAACAAACATGCAAATCGTGCTCAGCTAAGAATCAACTAGACTATTTGGAGATGAGAGTGACCTCTCAAATCAATATATGTATATTTGCAAAATATTTATCTGAATTTACACATACAGTAAAGTATTTGTAACAAATGCTCCAAGTTCCATGAAAAGAAATGAGGTTTTCTTACTTTTCGATCTCTAACCACCATAAGATTGTCATCTCTGCTTCTATCCCTGCAAACACAAGAAAAAACTTCAAATGTTACTGCTTGCCCATATGTGCTGTGAAGGGCAAAATGACATAAAGCATAACCCAATAACATTAACTTCACAAAAAGAATCACCTCAAATTTTTATAGCCATTTGAATCGGAAACCGGAGATGGAGCAACCTAAAAGAAATAAAACAAGCAATAAACTAAAGATGCACGATACAATCAATAAGAACAATATCAGGGGAAGCTAAATTTCGGGTCTATACAGGAATAATTTTGACAATCAATAAGTTTATAGCAAGACATAAATGCAGCAGTTATGCATAAAATCACTCAACACTGCTGTTACGCAAGAAACATAAACAAAAAGATACCAGTCATTCAATTGCATCAAAATCTCGACTCGACGCTTACAAGGTAAAATCCTTCCATTCAAAATTAACAAATTATTGAAATCCCACGTTCTATATCAACAATAATAATCCTACATGTTCACATTAGTGCAAACAATTCGAATTCGAGACCCAGATTAGACTTAAATCTTTAATAATTCTGCAAACGGTGAGCATAAAAATCCAAATAAGAGAAAACCCACATCGTTTTTTACCAAACAAAAACATATAAAGATAAACCTTGAGTTGGCCGGTGACCGGAATTCCCTTAATAGGAGCAGCAACAGAACCGACACCGAGACCAAAACCAACATAATTGTGATGCTGCAAGTGAGTAGGGTGCTGCCTGCTCATCATCAAATGCTGCTGCTGCACATTATGAAGATGATGAAGATCCCCCAATTGTTGAGGATTTGGATGAGACCGTGAACTCGGGGACCCAACGACTGTAGTAGGAGTATGGGGCCTGTAAGCAACCCCAGCTCCGCGTGGATGGTACGCGCCTTGGTTTGCAGGGGTCTGATCTTGTTGGGGGCGAACAGGTCTGGGAATGAAACCACGACCGGAGGAGGCAACTGGGTAGAGAACACCTTGATGACTGGGAGGTATTATTGGATTTGGGGTTTGGGTTTGAGGTCTGATTACTGGGTAGATGTGTTGGTGGTGGATTTGGAATGGAGATTGGGGCCTCGGTGGGGTTGTTGTGGTGGGGGTGAAGGGACGGGTTGTGGCGGCGGCGGTTGAGTTAGGAGTGGTTGTGGCCATGGTGGCGGGGAAATTGGAGGGTTTCTCTGTGTTTTTGGTTGTCGTCATTTTTTTGAAAATTGAAATTGAAAAGGAACGGTGCGCTTCGTTTCTTTGTTTAAATTTTAATGAAGATTTGAGTGTTGGAGAAAAAGAGACTACTCTAATCTTGATTGGTTACTGTGTTTATCTCTATTTTATATTATAATTATCTAATAATTACAGTTTGAACACCATTAAATTTCCTAGAGAGGTATCACTTAATCTGGTCCAGAAGCAGGCCCAAATTCCCATATCTTTTTTTAACCCATATTCATCTGGGGCCCATATTCATCTGGGCCTAGAGGTCTTTTATAGTTTTTTATTTTTATTTTTTTATATGATGGATTTAGATGCATAAATGTGATTGGAAGGCTAAAATACATTACGATATATATATATATATAGTGATTATTTTTTAAAATGTATTTTATTTAAAAAGTATATATATCTATATATATAAACACTCTGGTATTTATATTTTAATTTATATGAAATCTAATATGATTTGTTTATCTTTTTCAATGAGTCTTATGTACAGCTTTTTAACTAAGCTTGCACTAATTCACAAGCTTAGTTGATCATCTGATGGACCCTGATGAGTTAAAGCTTAGCAAAGCTCAAACTCAACTCGTTTATACAACAAGCTTTAAAACAGGCTCACAAAACCTCTTTATATTTTAACAAATGAGTTCGATCCGAGCTTTTTAGGCGAGCAAAGCTTAGCCGCTACGTTTGCAGCCCTGAACAGAGCTACGAAGATGGAAGAACTTGATGACATGAGCTACTCGTTTTAAAAGAGAAATCTCTCTTTTTCATTCCACACAATTTGGAAGTGGCTAGAGATCCTTATTTTCTAGCTAGAAATTAAGTGACTTGTTGTTTGTTCTGATATACGAATCAAGATTATACGTGTTTGGATTTAAACTTGATGAGAAATTGTTTCCTTGTTCTGCACTCCATTCACAAATGAAGAAACAACCTCAGAAGCATGCGTGTTCTGTACACCCAAAAAGCACTTGAATACAGTAATGCTGCAAGTTTTTGGAAAGGATGCAGATATGAAAAACTGCTGTAACCTGAATCTTGCAGTAGAAGCCATAGGAGCAAAATATATAACCAGGTGTGCTCGTTAAAGCATTCAAGCAGTACCGTTCCCCACATCAAAATGCACTGCCAAGATCAATGCCACCAAACTTGCACTCACAGATGGCAATGTCTTCTTCCTTCTGTACGTTATTATTTATTTATTGATGAAAAGCAATAAGAGATCAAATCAACAGAATTCAGTCAACATTTACAAATTTACAAATTCACAAATACCATTTTTCCAACCTGACTATTCAAAACATGCAAGCAAAGAACTACTGGAAAAGAATCCGACATGCACCAGATATTCATCTCTCTGTGAACACGAGCTTTCCTTATTGCCTTAGCTGGGATCTGGATCCACCGCCACCTCTCTCGGCCACTAAACTGCTTCAATTTTCCCTTCCCTTGAGAAAACTGTCGTGTGTTTACGGAGACTCAACGGGAAAGAAGAGGAACGGTGGAAGATCAGATTCATGTCAAGTACAGTTATAGTGGTACAAGGTGCATGAACATGCTGACCCTGTACCCTTCTGAAACTCATTTGAAGTACCAACCAACACCTTGACATTAACGTAGCATCAATTTATAACTTGAGCATAGGAGATGATTCGTCGAAGATGATCAGAGAGAAGTGAAACAAAGAAAGACAACAAAGCTTTTCAAAACAAGGATAAATCAATATACGTGTTTACAAGAGGCAGCATGCTTGCTGAGATGCTTGAAGCTTTACCACCACAAAATTAAGAAACAGACCTCCTTACCAGTGGCGGAGCCACATGGTATCAAAAGGGGGCAATTGCCCCCTT
>Ga0325405_1008389_pt1 | contig 10275 bp, 6 predicted proteins | sample PopdelMetagenome_21_FD_205663 | JGI IMG/M metagenome (GOLD analysis project Ga0325405, IMG submission 205663) | Populus deltoides microbial communities from Bellville, Georgia, United States - Xylem-Control-R2 | ecosystem: Host-associated > Plants > Phyllosphere > Stem > Wood/Secondary xylem...
AAAAAAAACAAAGAAGAAGAAGCAGCTTTCGATTTGAAAAACGAGTCCACCATGCTGGGAATCTTCCAGACTTGGGGCTTTGATCAGCATTTGCTGCTTTGATGTGTATGTTTCTTAAATTATATTTTTAATATAAATTTTTAGCACTCTCAATTTTGTTACCAACCACAAAAACAAGGTGTGTGTTTGTTTTTGTGTTATAATATGTTTTTAAAATTGTTTTTTTATCAAAAAAATTAAATTAATATATTTTTATATAGTTTTGATATGTAAATATTGAAAATATAAATATAAAAAATATCATTTTAATATATTTTTAATTAAAAAGTAATTTGCACTATAATGTCAAGCTAACACTAAATACACCACTAGATACACCGTAAGATGACTCTTAATGCAATTCAAATTAAATCAGCATGTACGATTTAATGAAAAATTCAACTTGAATTATTTTAATTCAAAGACAATATTTAAACTTATAATTCAACTACACCCAACCTCAACTGGCTAAAAAGTCAGACCAGTAATATTTTTGCCTGAAAAATCTATTATTGAGTCATTTTTATTTAAAAACATATAATAAACATCATAAAAACTTAAATAAACTTATATATAAGCTTAAGTTAGCAACAAAATGGTTAAAAAAACAAGAATCAACCTAGATTCAAAAACACTTCACGAGCTCAAATCTATCATCCTGGTGAAGATGAAGGCTAAGTGACACCTTATTAAAACTCATTTTATTTAAAATGAACTTGTTGATACCAAAATAAATTATTTTAATGGTTGGAATTGACACAAACTGATATTTCTTCTCTTCTCAATTAATACGAGTAATTATCTCTCATCTCTTAAATCTAAAGGCTAAAAAATAAACAAAATAAAATTTTTAACAAAAAGTTAAATTTTAAAAAACTAAAAGGATTGAAAATGTTTCCATAAAACAATATGAAAACTATAATAATTTTTCATGCCAATTTTTATAGAGCCACTTAGTTACTCTATTTTTTTTTTACTGTCCCTTTTTCTCTAAATCCCATCTTTCTATAACAAATTAGAAAATATTAACCACAAATTTTCTAAATGAAGAACAAAATCAAAAAGAGAGAAAATTTGATAACTAAAAAAAAAATCACTTCTTTCTCCAATCCATAGTGAATTTTAAAAGGAAACAGACTAAACTTGGCTACAATGAAATGGACGCACCACTTTTTTTTTTTTGTTAATATTAATTTTGTCAAAGATTAAATAATCGATAGTTTTGTAATAATTTGTTAGATTTACTATTTTTCATTTTTCCTTCCAAACAAGTTCATGCCTTGCTATATTTTCCAATACAAACCTTTGAAAGATTTGTTATTTATCTTTTTTCTTATAGAATATATTTTTTAAAAATATCATGTAATTTTATTTATTGTTTATTTTTATTTTCTACCTGAAACGTTTTTATATTTTCTAGGGAGTTATTTATTATTGTGCATTTTTATTATTGTTAGAGCATCCATCTTGTTAACGATGAGTAAACCTTTTGTTTTTAGAATTACATGTCTCTTTTTTATTATCTAATATAAATAAGGTTTACTATATTGTTAATATATATAAAAAAATACTATTGTAAACCTTTACAACCAAGAAAAAATAGATATTAAAAAAAAATCTTAAATAAATTGTCCTTAAAAAAAACTTGCATATATATTATATTAAATGTTGAAGCTAAAAACAACTAAGGTGGTATTCGAGATTATGAGAGTGATTATTTTTTAAAATTTTATTTATTTAAAAATATATTAAAAATATATTTTTTATTTTTTTAAATTTATTTTTAATAACAGTACATTAAAAAAATAAAAAAATAATTTAAAATAAAAAAATTCAAAACTTTTTAAAAGTATTTTTTTAATGGGAAAACTACAGACAACCAATATACTGGCGAGGGAGAAGCAAGAATCCACACGCGCGGTTCGAATAAAAATGATTTAAAGGGTTTACTGTTGGGGCATTTTGACAATGAAATGATCCTTCCCACCATGTGAAACAACGGGGAAGGACTTCAACGGTGTCGAGCCCGATATTTGAGTCAAAAACGCAAGAAATCTATCGAGTGTCAATGCAGGCATTCAAATCCCGTCATGGTTTCCCTTTCCCCTCAGTCACGCACGCATATAAAAGTTAACCAACAGCTATGAACTTTTGTATTTGAAGTCCCTGCCTGTGTGTTTCTCAAATTCCAATGAAGTGAAAAGGCGAACAATAACAAGATTTTATGAGTAGCCATGGATTCTAATAGACAGAGATCTCTATAGTTTAGTGCAGCAGATGCTCTTGTGCTTTGAGAAATTCGTCAATTTTAGACCTTGTAGTTTATAAATACGGTACACCGGCCCCTCCCTTCGTCCCTTCTTCATCCAAATATGCCGCTAATTTTTAAATAAGCAGGGACTGTGGACTCGTATCACCTTATGAGATAGACAACTTTCATGTAAAATATATTTATTATTAATAAAAGGTTTGTTTATTTTTAATATTCAATTATATTTTATAAATGAATTTAATATTTGATTAATGAATCCAGAGTAAAGATAAAATCCATATAATAAAAATATTTTACATATAAAATTATAAAATTGTTATAATTATGATAATAATATTGTATAAAACTATTGTTATTAAATATTCATTGTCAATGTTCTATTGGAGACCAGTGCATTTTATGTTTATTTTTCTTTATGAAATGAAGTAGTTACTCTCGTAAATTGATGTTTAAGGGATACCTAAAACTAATATGTTGGTGTTTCTCAGATGACATGTACACTAAACTGACCCATAAAAAAATTATATATGGAAAGATCACTTATATCTATGAAAAGGTTCACATGATAGTTGTGTATGTGATTATTAGACTTGATATCACTAAGTTATATTACATAGAGAGTGTTATATTTTGTTCCTGACCACACATTATGTGTCCTAATTAAGGGTAACTAACGGGCAAATACTAGGTATAACATGAATTATGTAAAAATATTTGATTAATTAAGATATGATTCATCACCCTACGTGAATTAAAAAATATATTTTATTTGCTCCCAAATAACCAAGATGAAATGAATTTAGAAAAGAGTCTCAAAATCTTATCCAAATAATTAATGACTATAATTTTGAGAACTAACATGATTTAACAAAACTGACATACTACATGCTACAATGTTTAAATCGGGACATTTATGATAAATAAGTAATAATTACACTGAGAAATTAATTACTGAAATGTTAGTCAAATCACTTATGACTTTCCTAATACTTGGAGGGTCATGATAGGTTGCTAGACATTGTACATGATCTTCAAATATAAGTCGATCAATGATTGAATTGATACTAAATTAAATTGTTTAATTTATTCAATCTTGTTTTATTTAGGATTATGATTTATATTTAGACTAATTTACTAGGAAACCTAACGGGTCACACACACAATAATTAGTTGTCAGAAATTAAAATGACATGGCTAGTAAAGTGTGACTTGATTGCAAATAAATTTTAAAAATTAAGGACTAGAATGTAATTAATACAGAGGATTATAATTCTAGACCTATAAACAATCAAGTAAGGGTTTAATTGAATAAATTTCTAAAATTAGCCTAAAATAATATACATGATATTATTTAAGGAAACAAATTTATATTATGCCTTTTATTTTTCAAATGTGAGAAAGTGCAATACAAAAAACACATAAAATATAAAAGAAAATAGTTAGTACTCTAATGTATAACAATTCCTCTCTCCTAAAAGAATCTAGAAGATTTATCATTGGTTATTTGTATGGATTAATGTTAGGGATCAGATACTTGAACGATTTATGGTTTGCAGCAACATATTTTTAAAGTAATTTTTCAAAGCTGAAAAAAAAATATAATTTTCAGGTAATCTTCATATAAATTCTAAATAATTTTGATTTTAAATTTATGATTTCTACTGCATATATTTGATTAGGAAACCGTCCGAATTAGAACACCCTCGTGCTTGGTATTTAAACCTAATCTTTAGCTATAATAGCTAGTGAGAGTTGGAAAAGAAAACACAGCAGTGTTGATCTCTACTTGTGGCTAGCTATTCGAGCAAAAGGAGCAGTACTCGCTATATATAGCAAGTACCGTGGCACTTTTTAATTGGCTTTCGGAGTCTGAAAGCACGCGAGAGGAGAAGGTCGCAGGGAGAGAAAGATTGTACATGGTATCTGGGTTTTACCTTTCGTTTTTGGCTTAGTTTTCCCAAGCAATCAACAGCGCAACGATGGTGATCTTTCTGGATCTATGGTGCTAGCGGAGTTTAACCCTCAATTGCCAAAATGGATTTTAATTAACAGACCTGCACAAGGTCTGTGCTTATTGTTTTCTTTACCCAACATCTTTTCCTCTTTTATACATGTTATTTCATTGTGAGATCTAGCTTGCTTCGCTCGATGAAGATGCCTGAGTTTTTTTTCTCTTCGATTTTTCTAGCCTGGCAAGCATGTTAAGAATATATATGTAGAGACTTGGGCTAGTAATGTATAATTTCATATCTAAGAAGTAGTTTTATGCTTTTGGGCTTTGTTTTTGTAATATGCTTTATGTATATTCCTTTTATTTAATTCACACCCAATCAACTTAATGCAAAAACAAAATCAATTAAAAAAAATAACTTGATTCAACTTATTAAACTTATCGTTAGAACGGAATAATCTCATGAAAAGAAAAAAAAATTACAAAGATTCATTCCTAACCCAATCTAATATTGACGGACAAAATAAAAATTAAAAAAAATAACAAAAAAAACCCAACCCGAGCTAACCCTCTTAACCTACCAAATTCATGAACCAAATGGTGAGATGAGGATTACCCTATAGAAAGAAAATTGAAAAACATTACAAAACTTAATTTTCAACCAATCAATTGTTGAAGGATAAAATTAAAAAAAAAATAACATTAAAAAAATAAAGATCAAATTTGATTAAAAAAAACTTATTGGCCACTCTGCGAGTGTCAGGCATGGAAACCAAGATGAGAGAGAAAGAAGATGAAATAAAAAAAAAAATAAAAGAATGGATCAACTACATCGAACCCTCACCACCGCGACGCGTTGCCTCACAAGGAAACCATCACCGAGATGATTTCAAAGACACCAAGGAAGGCCATGTTAGATCTGGAAGAAGTTACATGCACCACCACATTGCCACAACAACCTCCTCGCATAGGTGCGGTGGGTGTCCACCACTCTAGTCTCTACCTTGAAAAAAAAATTAGACATTTATTTCAATTTTAAGTTTGGTCCTTAAATATTCATTTATTTCAAATCAAATACATTTTAGTTTGCTAAAGTATCAGCAACTACCAAGCTCTAGATTTTTACTCTAACATCTCGAGAATCCAACACTAAATTAGCTGAAATAAATCATCATGTACAATTCCACATCAACTCAACATGAAAGTACCAAATAAAAAAATTCAAGTAACAAAAAAAAATAAAAATATATATATATATATATATATATATAGGTTACTATTATAACCCATAATTATTTTGGGTATATTGCTATAGTAAATTGTGCCACACTAAAATCACTAGATCTTTTAGTTTCTTTACTAGGTATACTTTTCGCGCGCTGCAGCAGGCAGTCTTTCATAGTGTGGAGCGATCTTGTTGAGATTGCTGATATTGTCAAAGTATTTATGTTAAATAAATCCTACTGTGTAGGACACGTAGACTAAGTTTATAACTGATTTCCTATTTGTTACCATGTAAAACGTGGGTTGTTAGGTTTTCTGTTCAACATCATGTAAGGCTTATATAAGCCACTGTTACGTTGTTTTCAATGAATAAGAGAGTGCAGCATCAAACATTTGCTGTAAGTTGTTTTATCTCCAACAAAATTGGTATCAGAGCAGGCTATAGGATTTAGCAGTGAGTGACGAGAAACTGCAGTTTCTTAAGGAGAGTTAAGTAAGTTTTAAACATAGAGAGCGTGGGTTAAACACAGAGAGTTTCTGAGAGTTATTTTTAAGGAGAGTTAAACACAGAGAGTTTTATTTTCAAATGGCAGCTGAAAATTCGTTTGTTCAACCTGCAATTCCTAAGTTCGATGGTTATTATGATCATTGGTCTATGCTTATGAAAACTTCCTTCGCTCAAAAGAATATTGGAGCTTGGTGGAGAATGGTGTTTCTATTACAGCTGAAGGAGTTGAAATAACTAAAGCACAACGACAATCTATTGCAGATCAAAAGCTGAAAGACTTGAAAGTTAAAAACTACTTGTTTCAAGCTATTGATCGGACTATTATGGAAACAATTCTCAATAGAGACACAACCAACCATATCTGGGACTCCATGAAGCAGAAATACCAGGGATCTACAAGAGTGAAACGAGCACAGCTTCAAGCTCTTAGGAAAGAATTTGAAATTCTACAGATGAAAGAAGGGGAGAGTGTTGATGCATATTTTTCCAGAACACTCATCATAGCAAATAAAATGAAGATTCATGGCGAAAATATACAACAAGTCGTGATCATTGAAAATATATTGAGATCAATGACTTCAAGGTTTGATTATGTGGTGTGTTTTGTTGAAGAATCCAACAATCTAGACACATTAACCATTGATGAATTACAGAGCAGTTTACTTGTCCATGAGCAGAGGATGAATGAGCACCAAAGAGATGAGCAGACATTGAAAGTTACATATAATAACAAATTTGGTGGAAGAAGAGGCAGTCAAGGACGTGGAACATTTCGGGGAAGAGGCAGAGGAAGAATCAATCCAGCTTTTAACAAAGCCTTAATAGAGTGTTATAAATGTCATCAATTAGGACATTTTCAGTATGAATGTCCAAAATAGGAGAAGGAAGCAAATTATACAGAGCTTAAGGAGAAAGAAGAGTTGTTGTTGATGTCATATGTGGAGCATAATCAATCAGGACGAGAAGATATCTGGTTTCTTAACTCGGGGTGCAGGAATCATATGTGTGCACACAAGCAGTGGTTTTCTGATCTTGATGAAGACTTTCAGCAATCTATAAAGCTAGGGAATGATTCAAAAATGGCTGTGCTGGGAAAGGGTATCATACGGCTGCAGCTTGCTGGAATTATTCAGGTAATCACAAATGTTTTTATATACCTGAATTGAGGAATAATCTGTTGAGCATTGGACAAATACAAGAACAGGGAGTAACTGTCTTCATCAAACATGGAGTTTGTAAACTCTATCATCCAAAGAGGGGACTTATTATGCAAACAACAATGTCTGCAAACAGAATGTTTATGTTGCATGCAACAGTTGCACCGAAGACTACCAATTATTTTCAAACAACCATTGAAGACAATACTCATATTTGGCACTACAAATATGGACACTTAAGTTATAAGGGTCTAAGAATATTGCAGCATAAACAAATGGTCAGAGGATTACCACAGTTGAAAGATTCATCAAAAATCTGCACCGATTGTATGTGGGCAAACAACACAGGGAGGCAATTCCAAAGAAAAGTCTATGGAGAGCATCTCAAAGGCTGCAACTGATTCATGTTGATATATGCGGTCCTATCACACCTGTTTCAAATAGCAAGAAGAGGTATTTCATAAGCTTTATTGATGACTATAGCCGTAAGGTGTGGATATACTTCCTTGCTGGAAAATCTCAAGCATTCACTGTTTTTAAGAATTATAAAAACATGGTTGAGAAAGAAGCATGAACTTTCATTTGCTGTCTGCGTACAGATAGAGGTGGGGAGTTTACATCCTTTAAGTTCAATAATTTTTGCAAAGATCATGGTATTAGCAGACAACTCACAGCAGCCTATACTCCCCAATAAAATGGAGTGGCTGAACACAGGAATAGGACCATCATGAACATGGTTAGAAGCATGTTGTTGGAGAAACAGGTTCCAAAGAAATTCTGGCCAGAAGCTGTAAACTGGACAACACATATGCTTAATCGAAGTCCTACTTTGGCAGTAAAAGAGATGACTCCTGAAGAGGCTTGGAGTGGTGTTAAACCAAATGTGAATTATTTTCGGGTCTTTGGTTGTATTGGGCATGTTCATGTGCCAGATAATTTGACAAAGAAGCTGGATGATAAAAGTTTTCAATGTGTGTTGCTGGGAATGAGTGAAGAGTCTAAAGCATATAGACTTTATAATCCAATATCTGGGAAGATAGTAACAAGCAGAGACGTGGTCTTTGATGAGAATGAGTGCTGGAATTGGCAAGGGAATAATGAAGTATCAGTAACTAATACTCTTGAGTGGGGAGACAGCTATGAAGAAGAGAGTGAACATGACTATGAAGAAGAGAGTGAACATGATCAAAATGAAGATGAAGAAGAAACAACAGTTGGCTTACCTTTGTGTAATACAAAAGCCAATGCAGAAGCCAGCTCATCTTCATGCAATCCTCCTGTTAGAGAACATTCATATTCACTTGCAGCTCACTCAACAGAAGTTGAAACAGCAGGGTCACCAGTAGGGAGAAGCACAGATGATTTGCCAGACAACTTGCACAGTTCCTCTATAGATGACTCACCAGCAAGCAGAAGCAGAAGAGTGCCATTCTGGATGGAAGATTACGTGAGTGGAGGAGAATTTACAGAAGAAGAAGCTGAGCAAAACTTGCTTTTATTCACCTCACTCACTAATCCAGTCACTTTTGAAGAAGCAGTGAAGTATTCCAAATGGAGAATTGCAATGAAGATTGAAATAAACGTAATTGAAAGAAATGAAACTTAGGAACTAACAGATTTGCCTAAAAGGATGAAGAAAATTGGAGTAAAACGGGTCTTCAAAACTAAACTCAATGAAAATGGTGAAGTTGACAAATGTAAAGCTAGGTTGGTGGCGAAAGGGTATGCACAACAACATGGTATTGATTATACTGAAGTATTTGCACCGATGGCTAGATGGGATACAATTCGAATGGTGATTGCTTCAGCAGCTCGACATGGCTGGAATGTGTATCAGCTTAATGTCAAAAGTGCCTTCTGTATGGCAAATTAAATGAAGCAGTGTTTATTGAGCAACCACGAGGTTATGAGAAGAAAGGTGAAGAGCACAAGGTGTACAGATTAAAAAAGGCATTATATGGCCTTAAACAAGCCCCTCGTGCATGGTATAGCCGAATTGAAACATACTTTGTCAAAGAAGGATTTGAGCGGTGCAACTGTGAACACACTTTATTCATAAAAACAGGAAATGAAGGTACAATTTTGATCGTTAGCTTATATGTTGAAGATTTAATTTTTATTGGTAACAGTGAAAGTTTGTTTGTTAAATTCAAGAATTCTATGAAACTTGAATTTGATATGACTGATTTGGGCAAGATGAAATATTTTCTTGGTGTGGAGGTTCTTCAAAATTCTGATGGAATTTATATTAGTCAAAAGAAATATGCAAAAGATGTTTTGGAGAGATTTGGGATGGAAAAAAGTAATAGTGTGAAGAATCCCATTGTTCCTGGTGTTAAATTAATGAAGGATGAAGAAAAGTAAATGCTACTGTGTACAAACAATTGGTTGGAAGTCTTATGTATTTAACTGCAACAAGGCCAGATTTGATGTATGTTGTATGTCTCATTAGTAGATTTATGGCAAATCCAATTGAGATACACTTACAAGCTGCAAAAAGGGTGCTTAGATACTTGAAAGGTACGATGGATTTGGGAATTTTTTATCAAAAGAAAGGTAACAAAGAGTTGTTGACATATACAAACAGTGATTATACAGGAGATGTGGATGACAGGAAAAGTACTTCTGGTTATGTGTTTTTACTTAGTGAAGGAGCTGTTTCTTGGTCTTAAAAAAAAAACCGATGGTTACTTTATCCACTACTGAAGCAGAGTTTGTAGCAGCTACATCTTGTGCATGTCAAGGAGTATGGATGAGGAGAGTATTGGAAAAACTTGGTAATTCTCAAGGAAAGTGTACTACTGTGTTATGTGACAACAGTTCAACTATTAAGTTATCAAATAATCCAGTTATGCACGGGCGCAGCAAACATATTGATGTAAGGTTTCACTTTCTGCGTGATCTGACTAGAGATGGAGTTGTGGAACTAAAGCATTGTGGCACACAAGAACAAATTGCAGATATTATGACAAAACCACTCAAGCTGGATGTATTCTTGAAGCTGCGTAAGTTATTGAGTGTGTGTGAGGTACCAGGATTAAATTGAAAGTATTACTACTTCCAGTTTAGGAGAGGCATTATTGAGATTGCTGATATTGTCAAAGTATTTATGTTAAATAAATCC
>Ga0325405_1008392_pt1 | contig 10271 bp, 8 predicted proteins | sample PopdelMetagenome_21_FD_205663 | JGI IMG/M metagenome (GOLD analysis project Ga0325405, IMG submission 205663) | Populus deltoides microbial communities from Bellville, Georgia, United States - Xylem-Control-R2 | ecosystem: Host-associated > Plants > Phyllosphere > Stem > Wood/Secondary xylem...
GTCATTCTATTCGTAATATATATAGAGAAAGAACATGTCTTCAATATCATTCCACGAATGAAAAATATTAGATCATGTTTGTTTTTGCAATGCTTATATCGATCGCAACAAAAACATCAAGTTACTTAATACGTTTATTACTACGTACGTACGCTACACCACAAAAACAATCGAGCAACAGACGGCCAGCATGTATACTAAAATACATAGAAAAGACAAAAGGTAATTAACGGGCAGAAAGTAGAGAGGCAACTTAATTAGGATATAGCTATACAAGCATGCATTAATTAGATTAAATAGTGTGAGCACATCAAACGGCGAGCATCTATGCTCCCTTGCAAATACAAATACAGAAAACATTAACAATTGTTTCAGCTTTGCCCTATTCTGTCAGGCAAAAACATGATCAATATATATTGCTTTTACACCACCAAGATATTCTTGTCACAAGCGGTGGAGATCTTCAAATTAATGTCATTTGGTGGACCCATTCTTCACACGAAAGACACTTGTCAGGATCTGGATGCCCAGTACTCACCAGTATCAGCATCAAACCTCACATATATGAACGTTTGTGTGTGTACATGATGGCCAGTAGTTGTGAGATAATTTAATTGAAACGAGGACCACAGCCACTGGCACTGCATTCATTAAACTGCCAGTTTTTTGGTTCAGAAACTATTTAACAATACATATATCATACATAGAAAAGAGGAGGTGCATGTGCTAGCTGTGACCTCGCTCCTCTATGCATATGCATGAATGGTGAATTGTGGATAACCTTTGTTTCTGTTCACTTGAATTAAAGGATTCTCTTATATTATAAATTATTTTATACCACATGCTAGTAGTACTGTTATTAAACTAATTAAATCATAGGTACGCAAATCAACTCGGACAGTTTAATTGATTAAAGTCGACCGGGCTAGCTTGGCATGATCGACTCCCACTCAATTAAATATAGAACTTGACCCGAGTCATATTCTAAGTTGACAGGTCACCGGATCGATCAAACGTTCTAGGCTGAGTTGAATATGAAATTTTTAGCTCACAGTAACTGTTAAAACCACCCATGCATGATAATCTTTGGAATATATAGTAGTCTTGGTGAAGGCAAGAATGTTTATGACAAGTACAAAAATGTGAAATCATAAGTGTAAAGGGATCAACTTAACATCGATATAAAAAAACGGTGGCCAAGTGAATCAAAAGAAACAGCAACCCTTTGATTAACCACTAACTTCAACATCATAAGATGGCTAAGAGCCATGTGGCTGTGGGTCGGTACCATTTTTGGATGGGGGCTAGAACCAGCAAGGTTGTCCAAAGACACGAGAAAGCCAACAAAAGATTGGTAAAAGGGAAAGTTGCCAAACTCGATTTCCTTGCTACCTTTAAAGCACGTACTTTGATCCCAATCAAGCATTCAAGTTCCCCACTCGAACCTTATAATTAATAACCAGACATGGAAGGGAAAAGAAACAAAAGTTCATGAGATTTTCTCTGTATGTGTTTGATGGAGACATGTTTTAAGTTGAGGTTCCTTGCAATAATCAAATATATATTTCTCGTTAGAAAAATATATGCCTTTTAGTTTGTTTATATCGTGAATGCTTTTGTTGTTGCGGTTTAAAATGATAAATTTTAAAAAAACTATAAGTTATAATTATTTTATAATTAAAAAAGTTTTTAATAGAAACTATATAAACTATAGAGTGTGTTAATTAACCAAACATCTTCATGATTAGCACAAAATACAGACAGTAGAACACCACACAACACCGCACACAGTAAACAAACAAAGCACAGAGAAAACTGCTTGCGCTGCAAACATGTAGGTGCTGTATTGTTTTAGATTGAAAGAATTCTTGAATAATATTTTACGTATCAAATCAACTTTTTTTTACACAGCAAAACATGTAGTGAAAAGGGTTTTACCGTTACTGCTGGTGTCGGGGAACTAACTCATTTTTTGTGAGCTTTCTCTTCTTTACAAAATCTTTTTTTCTGAATTTGTAAGACGAAAGGGAAAGGCAATGCAAAGCAATGTGGTGTTGCTAGCTGCCTCACGTCTAACCGTCTAAAGTTCCATGGAGTACAACGAAGGTTAGTTCAAAAACAAAAAGGGAGGACAGAGGAAAGGAACAGGAAATGAAAAGGAAGACTACTAGTTAGGCTTGATTGGCATTGTTGTCCAACACATTTGAAGTCAAATGTTAAATGGTAGTAGAACATGAAGTGCCTAATATTTGTCTGCGTGATCAAGTCAAAAAGCATTATTTTATTTTATTTGTTTTTGGCTCGAGCCGTGGGTCTAGAGTCTAAAGATTTTTATAGAGGCTGAGCATATATGATACGTAGAAAATATTTGCATTTGCGAGAGGAAGAGCTACTAGCTAAGTGGATCCCTTCTCTGGAAAGATGGAGATCGATCACCCAAGATCCACATGTATATATGTTAATTTATTTTTAATTTGTTGGAGATTGATGTTGAATTGTAATCAATTCATTTACCAACTTGTGTTTTTTTTTTTTTTCATGATTATTAATGAGAGATTTCATGGTAACTTATCGGGACCTCGTACAGTGTGTGATTCCTCTAATTTAATTAATTTAGGTGCATGCTGCTAGCCCTAAACATCTAGCTTTACGGCAGTGAAGTGGAGTGGTCTCCGGCCCCCAGTAGATTGTTTATTTGAGTAACCACATGGAGGCAGGAGATTTAATTTATAAAAATTGGAATCAAAATCTTCTCACAATTAAGATGCTGTAATTGGTTTAATTAATTAATTATTTAAGAGTTACTGCGTGTTTGTCTTTGTTGCGGCTTACGCTGTCGGGAGTTTGAAAATATAGGTATAAGTTTGTGTTTAATATGATATAAAATGTTTTATAATTAAAAATATTTTAAAATAATTTTTTAGTATTAAAAAGTATTAATTTGATATGTTTTCAAGCGTAAAATAATTTAAAAAATGTTTTGAAAAAACGAGTTGAGCTAAAACAGACCCTTTCTCTTAACAAATATTTCAAGAGATAAACCTCAATGGAGCGCATACAAAATCATGATCTCTTATTAAACCAAACATTTTAGTGTGTAATTAAAGCAAAATACAAGCCACACCGTGACACAATTAGATAGAGCCTAGCATGTCTCTGCTGCTCATATGAGAGATGTAAATGTGAAGGCCTGTCCCATCCATCAGAAGAAAGATTGAGGGCCCTGCTTGGCTTTGTGGTGGCACAACACAACACATGGTGATTAAGGTAATTTCCAATGCCTAAACCTTAAACTGGAAAAACCCCACCTTGCAATGCAATGCAATCAAACCTTCAATCTGTTAATTGGGCCACCACATCATCATGGGACGATTGAGGAGCACACCATCCACTTGATCTTCCTCCCAACATTCTCATCCGACCATTGGTCCATTTCCCATGATTTTATTTGTCCATCTCAAGCCAGAGCTCATGCCCATTTCAGGCAAGCAAATGATGCCGCTTCTCCTTTGTATTTGGGGCATTACCTTTTTACCATAGGAAACAAAACAAAAACACAACATCATGGCTCTACCCATGTGGGATTCATTCTTTCTACAAATGTCCCAACCTTGTTCGCTGTTCTTCGCCATGCGATGTCTCTGGTTAGATTACTCAAACAAACCACAAAAAGGAAAGCTTAATTAATTTAAATGCATTACATTATACCAAGTTACAAAAAACTTGCTACCATTGTTCTTCGCCATGCGATGTTTCCCCCTTCTGTACTATCATTATGTTTTTTCCTTGTTAATAAGATGGCTATGCAGTGATGCTAATTCTATACCCCATCACAAATATCCTCCCTTTTATATTCAAACACATTTGTAGAAATCTCACAGCATATGCATCATGGTTTAAGATATTTTCATACATAGAAATGATTAGATATAGACATGCTATCTTTGCAAATGATAGTCGTTTTTAAGTTGGGAATCATAAAATCAATGTCTTTTATATGAATATACCAAAACCATCTAAAAATAAAAGAAAAAAAAACCAATGTCTTTGCAAATATTATTAGAAACATTCTATTTCTTTGATTATTTTATAATAAATAAATAGACAAAAAGAAAGGAAAAAAAGGGCTTTAATCATTTTTCAGTTGCAAAATGCCCTAACCTTTTTATCATTTTAATGGAAAGAAGATGTAGAGAAAGAGTGTGTGTGTGTTTGTGTGTATTTCTTTTTATTTTTTCAAAGAGCATCATGCATGCCAGCAGATGAAATGCACAAAAAAAAGAAAATCCATCCATCCTTCATTTTCTCTCCAAAATGGCACCAATCAAATTATTGTATTTCTATTTGTATATATAAAAAAAAGGTAAAAACTTTAGCATTAAAGCTTGGCTTTGACTGTCTCTCTCCCTCTCTCTCTCTCTCGCTGCCTAATAGTCCACCAGAAGCACAGTTTCAGCTTCTTCTTCTCCTTCTTTCTTCAGACAAGCTTATTTAGGCTACAAGGAGTTCTCTTTCCACGGTGTTTTGCTGATAAAGCTAACATCTTCTCTTAACTTTCTTGTTGTTTCAAGTTCGGTACTTTCTTTCACTTCTTATCTCTCTCTCTCTCTCTCTCTCTCTCTCTCTCTCTCTCTCTCTTCATTTTTTGCTCTTTTTTTCATCTGGGTTTCTGCGGTTGGCTTGGATCTGTTGTGGGGTTTGGCTACAAGTATTAACAAGATCTGAACTTTGCTTAATTAACATTTGATCATGTTGGTTTACTTGGCTTGTTTGAGAATGCATTATGTTATTTGCTGACTTGGTTGGTTGATTCTTTCCTTTCTTTGGTGGTCCTTGAATCCTTCATGCTTGTTTTTCATTTTTTATTTTTTGATGGGCCTGGTTTTTGTGTTCCTTTCTGGTGAGAAATGATTGCATGTTGAGCTGGCCTTGTTGGCTATGAAATTTTGATCTTGTTCAATTTTTTCTTCAGTTTCACTTGATCGAACTATGAGTGCTGCTCTTTGATTGAATGTTTTTTCTTTCCTTCTTGCGAAATAATTAATATTTCATTGTAATTCATTTTCAGGTTTGTGTCTGTTTTTGCCAGAAAGTGTTTCGTATTTGACCTATTTTTAGGTAAAGTTAAGTTTCCTGATATACATATGGTTTCCCTACGTTTGAGCTGTATGGTGATTATGTGATGAATAACGGGTTGGTGGTCTTTTTTTATCTGACTTTGTGATGCAGTGTTTAGGCAAAATGAAATTAGAGTCAGTTATGCTATCACTTTTATATTGGTATTCTTCCATTTTACTTGGATTCCGTACCATATTGTCTTTTGAGTGTCTTCTGTATTGATATGCACCTAAATCAGTGTCTTTTAGGTGTTATGAAGCCATATAGAGTGCATTTTTGTGCATTATGTTCCATGTGAATTGTAACTTACCATAATGTCTTTCACAGATTATTTGCTGCTGTCGGCAAAATTGGATAACAACATTTTTAGGGTTGCCAGTGGCAGAGATATGATTCTGAGTTTTGGGCGCCTCAAAGTGGATTCATTCAATCTGATGTAGTTTTGTTGTCTGATGGCCTCAATAACTTCTAGCAAACCTTCCTTGAAACAGCACCAGAAAATAGCTGGTGTTCAAAAATTGGAGGCCGACCTTAGGCATTTGTCTTCGCAGGGATCAAAACCATGCAAGCCCCAGCTGATTAATCGTGAGCAGGTACAGCTGTTGGTAGAAAATATGCCAAAGCAGGTTTTGTTAGAAGCTTTTGAAAATATAAAGCTCCTGAATTCTAATCAAGAAGGGGCTTCTGATTCTCTGAGTATTAAGTTGGAATCAAATTCTTCCTTTCCCTGTTTTGAACAAACATCAACTGAGGTGGATTCTAGTGTCAATGAGACTAGAGGCTCACAGGATGTTTCTGTTGATCAAGAGAAGAAAACATCAGAATATGGAAGTGTAAAAAACAGTTCAGTATCTGCCAAAGTTAGTGATGGAACCAGCAGTCTGGGTAAGACGAGTGGAAGTGCCAAGATTAGTGACCGTGTTGATTATGCTGAGGGTGGCAAGAGAAGTATGTGTAGAGGAAGCACCAGCAGTGATGTTAGTGATGAAAGCACATGTAGCAGCTTTAGTAGTAGTATCAGCAAACCTCACAAAGCAAATGACTTGAGATGGGAAGCCATCCAAGCTGTTAGAGCAAAAGATGGGGTTTTAGGTTTGAGTCATTTTAGACTGCTGAAGAGGTTGGGTTGTGGGGATATCGGGAGTGTGTACCTGTCCGAGCTGAGTGGAACTAAGTGTTATTTTGCAATGAAGGTAATGGACAAAGGCTCTCTTGCCAGTCGCAAGAAGCTGCTTCGGGCTCAGACAGAAAGAGAAATATTGCAATCTCTGGACCATCCTTTCCTTCCAACGCTCTACACCCACTTTGAGACAGATAAATTCTCGTGTCTATTAATGGAGTTCTGTCCTGGAGGAGACTTGCACACTCTCAGACAGAGGCAGCCAGGGAAACATTTTCAAGAGCAGGCAGTAAAGTATGATAAGTGAACTTCAACTATTTATCCTGTTATTTTGATGTACTGGTCATGCATTTTCAAAAGTTATTTGCTGATAACATGACAACAGTTTCCATAGTTGGGAAGAAAGTGTGTTTGACCTACTTTTGGGTATGCATTTTATAAATTTGGAAGTGCCGCCTTCATAAAGCATATAATTTAGCCCACGGTTGTCCTCTTAGTATCTGCTGCTAGAATACTATTTGTGCTTAAAATGTTGGAAGTAAAATAAACGGGAGCAAAATATAAGTATCTATTGGAGCTTAATGCTGCAGAACCTGTTAAAAAAGGGTGTGGCATTTGTGCTTGGCAAATTAATGGCTAATTGATAAAACAAGTTGAATCAACAATTTATATCTTACAGGGAATGCATTATCCCGAATAACCAGATTTGGCTATCTGGACCCATAACTTGCTTTTATACCCATGGTTTCTTCTCATCCTGGATGATTCCTCTCTACTAGCAAAGCTAGTGAGTCTTACACATCTTCAAAATGGAGTGCAAGTAACTATCTGAAGCAGGACGATGTTGAACTTGAGTTACTCTGGAACTGAATTTAGTTGCAGAAGTTTGATTCAAATTGCATTTGCACTCTTGATGTCAATTTTGATGTAGGCTTAAACTGTTAGATCTTTTTAACTTTAGATTGAAAGAGCAAAGAATCCTGGTCTCAGCATCAGTTAAATTGGACATGGAATTTCTCAAAGAAAGAAAACAACATTATCCCATTTGTGGTGGATTTTTCAATACAAAATCCATGACTTGTTTGACTTTGATTTTTCTTCAAACCTGCATAAAACTCGAAATTAACCATCTTTGCTCTTTCCAATTTGCAGGTTTTATGTAGCAGAGGTCCTGCTAGCTTTGGAATATTTGCATATGCTTGGGATTATTTACCGTGATCTTAAGCCAGAAAATGTCCTTGTGAGGGATGATGGGCATATAATGCTCTCCGACTTCGACCTTTCCCTCCGTTGTACTGTCAGCCCAACTCTTGTCAAAACAGCATCTCTTGAGTCTGAGCCGTTACGAAAGAACCCTGTTTACTGTGTTCAGCCTGCTTGTATTGAGCCTTCCTGCATCCAGCCATCCTGTGTTGCTCCTACAACATGCTTTGGGCCCCGCCTCTTTTCTAGTAAGTCCAAGAAGGATAGAAAACCCAAAAATGAACTAGGAAATCAAGTTAGTCCATTACCTGAGCTCATGGCAGAGCCAACTGATGCAAGGTCAATGTCGTTTGTTGGGACCCACGAGTATCTGGCTCCCGAGATCATCAAGGGTGAAGGTCATGGAAGTGCTGTTGATTGGTGGACTTTTGGGATCTTTCTATATGAACTCTTATTTGGTAAAACTCCCTTTAAGGGTTCTGGAAATCGAGCCACATTGTTCAATGTTGTTGGCCAGCCTCTTCGATTCCCAGAATCACCAGTTGTTAGTTTTGCAGCAAGGGATCTTATAAGGGGTTTGCTTGTAAAAGAACCGCAACATAGATTGGCATACAAACGAGGGGCAACTGAAATTAAGCAACATCCCTTCTTTGAAGGTGTGAATTGGGCGTTAATACGCTGTGCTACCCCACCCGAGATCCCAAAGCCAGTCGAGATTGAGAGGATACCTGGCCCAGCATCAACAAGTGAAAAGGCCACAACAGTTGCAGCTGCTCCTGGTCAAAAAGGTTCTGAAAATTATCTGGAGTTTGATTTCTTTTAGCAAATATTTATTACAATTTGCAAATTGTTTCTATTTAAGGGGAAGAATTGTTCTGAACATCATAGGCGTTGTTGGTGATGAGGATAAAGTTCTTTTTCCTGTTTTTTTCTCCTTTATTGACAGATGATAAGGAAATGTAATGTTTATTGTTTCCTTTTAAAAATTCTCAAATCTGTATCACATAATTATTGCTTGGAGTCTCCAAGTGTAGGAGCTTGGAACTCTGTCACTAGACTGGTTCAGAAATGTGGCCGATAGTCCTGTTGAGGGGACTCCTTCGAGCTATCGGTCATACTAGCTATTAGTTCTGGAAATAGGTCTCAGGCAAATGTACTTTAGCAGTGGAATGATTCAATTGATTGGCCGACACAAATACAGTCCAAAATTGATTTAAATTTATTCGTATCTGCTGCTTGATCTGTGAATATATTAACATGTAAGTTCAGTTCTTTGACTTGCCCTCAAATCTTGAATTCCTGCATGTTCTTTGGTTTTGAATCGCTTGCAAAAGGTATGGACACAGGTTCATGACTGAATTGCAGGGTACACACTTCACAGATTCTCTCTTGCAGCTGAGGTGCTGTAAGGGCATCCAACAATCTTGAACTCCAATTGTGGGAAGTTTTTCCTATTTTTATGATTTTATTTCTTTTATATTTTATCTTTTCAAATCCATCGGTGTAAACTTTTAGATAAATGAATTTCTATTTTCATCTCAATTAACGAACACGTTTCTACAGTTGTTCATATCCCTTTTGTCCCCATTACAATCCAAATGCCATACTTAAGAACAAGCAGTGACATGAATTTTGCAGTTTCTATAGAAGCAAGCCACGTTGTTCCATGGATTACAGAATCATAGAACCATGTACAGACAGTGCAAGTGAAAAAAAGGAAAACAATGTGGTGATCAAACAAGCAATCTTGGGTCTGACGCGCTTGCAACTGAGCTATTCCTGCTGTGATCAGCTTGTGTATATATCTTATATTTTTACATAACTTTCGGTGATTTGAAACACATGCAAGCAAACGAGTCGTTATTTGTATTGGATTCATCTTGCAACGTGAAAGACTTTTCACTGGGATTGTCAGGAAGGGTTAAAGGTGATCCAACCATCTGGTCAATCACCACTTCCTTTCCATCGCATATGATCTTAACGTCGCAGAACTCGGGTGCGTTTTGAATTACTTGATCAGCTATCCCATTTCCTCTCTTAGACCTCAACTTCCTATCCATCACCAAATGTTGAAAATTGAAGCAACTTTAAGCTTAAAACACAGAAGGGTTATTCACAAAAAGTTTATATGTCATAAATTACAGGCAGTAATGTACCTTAGATTGGACTTGGAGGTTCCAAGAATCAGCTTTCTCATGTTGACAACTGTAATGAGGTCCATCATAGCTTTCCCAACCGCATCACTTTCAACGAGGATGGTGTCTACCTTAACCTGTTTCATTGCAACTCCTTCATAAATCAACAAGGATCCACTTCAACTCTAATTGGCATGGACAAAACAGCATGTGATAATCATAGAACCTTGGATGCAGAACACATGTTGATGAACTTTTGTAGGAGTTCTCTCCTCTTGTCTCTTTCTTGGGCCATGTAATTCTCCACCTGCTGAGCACTCACTTGACTCTTTGGAAGCCTACCCACTACCATCCACAAAAGGCACAAAACTCATTCAAAACTCGGTCCAGGTAACAATATTATCAAGATCTACCATGAACAAACGCATTCCCACTTCTTGTCTTTCACAAAACTTTGAATAATTAACACAGGTCTTACAGTGAGGATGGGTCAAAAGATTCAGGCAGACAAAGTTGAAGAATCAACCCTTGTAACTCCCGCTGATGTAATCAAAGCAACTAAGAAAGAAAAAAGAATTTCTAATTTTTTTTTTTAATTCAATTAGCTTAGCTAGGTCATTAACTCCCATGTTTACCTCTTAATGCCAATTGTTGACCATATTTGTGCCTTTTAACAACAACAACAACAACAACAA
>Ga0325405_1008393_pt1 | contig 10271 bp, 8 predicted proteins | sample PopdelMetagenome_21_FD_205663 | JGI IMG/M metagenome (GOLD analysis project Ga0325405, IMG submission 205663) | Populus deltoides microbial communities from Bellville, Georgia, United States - Xylem-Control-R2 | ecosystem: Host-associated > Plants > Phyllosphere > Stem > Wood/Secondary xylem...
TGGCAGACAATCTGTATAGTATTTTGCTTCTGAATTTACAAGGCAGCTGTGTTTGATTTTGAAGTCAGCGACCTACTTAAAAAGAATTTACATACCCCTAGCGAGTTTTCACACTTCCCTCAGAAAAAAATTTATAGGAAGAGAGAAAATATGGATACATCTGTGGGAAGAAATCGAAAGCAAAAGATTGAGGGGAGAAAATTTCCACCCACCTCCACCCTCTAGAAAAAAAAAATCGGCTTCCTCCATATTCCAATCTCGAGCAGAAATTGAAAACGAATTTCAGATCTCGCAAAGAATTGCACTGGCAAAATGTGAGTCAAGTTGCATATTAGACGTCGCAGGTCATTGAGTTAACCCTTCCCTTCCCACACTAACAATAGACCTGTCACCCATGGGAACGTTGTATTGCTGGTATACTCTCGCTCTGTTGGCTGCCCACCATTGTTCTGCTTGTTTTTCGCTGAACCGCTTCCGACTGCAGCAAAAGGAGTTCAAAATACAATAGCATAAGATTTCCAATAAAGACAGCAATTATTAAGTTACAATGATTTAGCTCCCCACTCGGAGGCTTCCAACTGTACAGAAACCTGTTGGTCCAAACTCATCTATTTGCAAAAAGTGGGCCTGAAAGCAGCCAGGAACTCTACCACCTTAGTTAAGGACACAGGGCCACATTACATTATTGGAAAATATCATGGGCCAAGTAGTTGCCTTGTTGTTAAAGAGGGGAGAAGCAAAGCAATCATAGAAGGGGGGCAGGTGGGGCAGAAGTGGAAGAGAACAAGATAATAGTTTGTGATGACTTAAGAATACCTGAAGCGGACACGTTTGAGATCCTTCGCACCTCCATGCAAGGAAACAAGGGTAATATATACACCTGGTTCGTCTTGTTCAACCCATTCATCGCCATTAGTGGGTTCAACTTTTGCTATTCTGTTCTTATTCCTCACTGTTGTTTCTATCTGTGTCACTTCGGAGTGATGTGGAGTCTGATTAGTAGTAGTAGTAGTACCTGACACATTCGAAATTACCAGGCTGTTTGATCCTTTTGAATCTTGTTCATGACATGCTGTGGGACTACTGAGCTGCTCAAGAATTCCAGGAGAAACGTCCCATGGAGTTGTGTTGCTAGAGCAATAAAAAGAGGGCGAGTTGCTGTTTCTTGATGCTCCAACAGGTACCCTTTCAGCCACTTCTTTCAACTATAATAAAAAGATTAATCACACATAAATTAAGAAGACAGCTGACCTATTAAAAAAACCTACAAAATTTTAGTATGCTCATGAGCTCGCTGTCGATCAACATTCATACGGCAAGGACACTTCCAACCCGAGTTCATGTCAACCTTAGTATTTAGTACGACACAGGCAATTTAATTTATTTTCATCAGGCAACTCATTAAGGCCAGCACATCTCTAAGGTGGACATGATGATGCACATCTAACGGTCAAGTCCTAGAGATTCCAAAATACAATCATATAATACCAAAAGCATTGTGCAAATATTGTCCTCTAAACCTACTTTTCGAGACAAACTTTGCTAGTGTCAAATCTAGGACCAGTCTAGTCAATGCAAGATACCATATATTTAGCGCACATTTCTAAACTTTCTTGCCTAAGGTTACTTGTGAAGTAAAATTAGTTATCTACAGTAGGACTAGGAAGTTATAAACTCGAGTTTTTACTTGGGCTGTGAGTGACTTAATTACTTCCTTTGCTGCCTTGCATTTAGTAGTTTCCTCCTCCGCAACTGCAATAGCCTCCTTCAACTGCTTGGTTGTTCTTTCCAGCTCAACATCCTGAAGCTGAGCTTTATTTGTAAGCTCTTCAACCTACATTACACAAACAGTCAGCCATAATCAACCAATGAAGTGTCCTAAGCAAAGTACTTTTCAAGCACAATGATATGGCCAGTAGAAAGTCTCTAAAGACATATACTGTTGTTTCATTATGGCCATGCATCTCTAAAGTGGATCTTAATCTAACCAAATCATTAACCATAGTTACAATGACCATAAGAGGTTTCAAAATTAGACCTGTCCCCAGCACAGACCTTTGTCTTTATGTTAATTGTGACAAAAAAAATATTGCAGAACACTTTGTCCATGTCCACCCAGGGAAAATTAAAGTATAAAGAAGCAAGCAAAGAAACTCACAACAAACTACAACCAAAGGATAAAATAGAGACTCTCAATACAACAACAAAAGGATTTGTGCCACGGGACAAGAAAGTTTTTCTCTAGTTGTTAATAAGGAGACTTGATATACTTTATAATTTTACGCAGTATCATACCGCATGACATATACACTTCCAATCTTACCAAAAATGTTTGAGACAATACATGTTCAGCCACTGACAATAAATTTCTAGGTTAATGCATGGCAGCCTGGGTACATCTATTATTGCTCAAAACAAGAAATTTAGGAACAGATTACTGAAATCACACGAGTTAATTTATGTCTACCTGAGCTCTTAGTTTTACAATTTCTTCACGCAGGCTGTCATTTAACCTCCCAGCACCATCCACAGCTAGTTTTGGCAACTCATTAGCTGAGAGAGTTGGGGTTGGTGTTGCAGCACGAGGGGGGCTAGATCGTCTTGATGTTGGAGATGTTGCTCGAGACACAATTCTTGATCCAGGAAGAGAAGCTGAGAAAAATTTCTTGGAGGATCCAAATGATTTAGAGTTATTAAATGTATTGCGCCGAGAAACATCATTTCCAGAGGGTGAAACCTGAATGCTATTGGAGTTTGACTTCCTGTTTCTTCTGGAAGATATACTTTCCACCTCTTTAGATGATTCCATAGAGAAGTTTCTTCCAAGCTTAGCATGCGATTTTGAATTTGAATTTTCAGTCTTTTCTGCGACTTCATTTAGTCCCTGATTGACACTTCCTCTTCTACTAAGAGCAGAGTGAACTGAAGAGTCAGTTTCAGAGCTTCTTCTAAGTTTGCTAAGACAATTATCACAGACACGATAAGGTTTGTTAGAATTTGGAGCCATTGAAGCCTTGAGAGACTTTTTATTACTACATGAATGGCAGAAAACAAGCCCACAATTATAACAATTGTGCCGTTTCCGTTTGAAATTAAATGGGAGGTGGCAACCTGAACACATTGATTGATCGATACCGGATACCCATTTATGAAGACAGATAGCTGCAGTAAAACTAGTGCCGCAGACAATACCTTTAACCTGTTTGTCTTTCAAAGCTTCAACTACAGATGGGGAATTTCTATCATCTGCATCACCATGACCTAGCCTGCCATTTGCACCCTTTCCCCATGTGTAAACTTCAGTTCTTGAGGTCAAAACTGCAACATGATAAGCACCACAGGCTAATTCTTCAACAAAATTTTTCATGAGCTTTCCCTCAACACGAGTAGGGAGCATGCCATCAGCTTGGGGATTCCCCAATTGACCATATACAGGGCTTCCCATGGTGTAAACCTGACCTGTGGTTGTAAGTGCAGCAGTGAGGCTGTGACCACAGGCAACTTGACAGAAGTTGGGTTCAACAAGAGTAGCAACACAAGTGGGCACCAGTCTAGCTTCCTTATCACCATGCCCAAGACGACATTTATCTCCATCTCCCCATGTGAAGAGCTTTCCTGAAGAACAATTACTGGAATTTGATGACCCAACCATGATTTCAACAACTGCAGCTGTGTGCCACACACCACAAGCTGCTCGCATGGTGCGGAGGCCCTTAAGAGACTCAACCTCTCTTGGTATTGACACGCTTATGCGGTCCCCATGTCCTAAAACCCCAAAGGTTCCATCTCCAAAAGTAAACAATTGGCCAGCAGAGGTTACAACAGCTGTGTGCCATGGTCCACATGAAACTGATGAGACATGTATTCCCTCAAGTGGTCCATCCAACTTTCTTGGAACCCACTGAGTAGCTTCACTTCCACAGCCCAAGAGTCCAAAATTATAAGCATTACCACCCCATATGTACAAATCACCAGAAAGTGTTACCGCGCAAGAATGATATTCTCCACATGCTACAAGTTCAACATTGAAATTTTTTAGTCCATCTACAAACTTTGGATGTGAAACATCAGAGTCTACACCATGTCCGAGTCTGCCTCCTAGTTCCTCTCCCCAAGAGAAAACCTCCCCTTGTTTTGTTACCAAAGCAGCATGTTGCCGACCACAAGCTATAGCCTGAACATCTAGTAAAACTGCAGATTCCAAAGCTTTTGGCACAAAAGAATCCATCTGAACACCAGAACCTCCAATTCTATGAACTCCACCACCTAGAATGCCGTCACCAGTGCCCTCCCCCCAAATATAAACATCCCCTAATGCATCATTTTCATCACGACCAGAGCCTTGACTTGATGAGCTAACAGCACTTGATAAACTAACCCTAAAATTATCTGTGTTCGTACCCTTTGCACGCCCTGTTGTTTCATCTGAGCCTCCTAATAACTGAGACTGAGCTGGCGCACAAGCAGATTCTAATGGAAATAAAACCTTAGGAGGCGCAGTGTATACTACATCAGACAATGCCTTCTCTAAACCAGTATTTGGAGGACTGTCATATGGCGTACGAAGACGAAGAGGATCCATTCCATCCTATATCAATGCCAAGAGAATTTACATTAAAGCACACAACAGCGAAACATAATTTTGAGAATGAAGGAACATAGAACAGTACCTTCAGTGAACTATCATCACTACCAAATGCAAAGCTCATAGGAGAACTTCTAATGGTGTATGCCCTAGGACTATTTGCCTCTGATAAAAGTCCATCATTTCTAGTTTCTTCTCTCTTTTTCCAAATCTGGCGATTTGATATTAGTGCCTTTAGACCAGTAAACCAGACTTCAGCTTCTTCTTTGTCCTTGCATATCTGGCAAAACAGAGCATGATAAGCAGATGATCAAAATTTTCAGCTAATACTTAAAGGAACTGTGTTGTGCAAATACAGAAAGTGGACTCCCTAAAATTTTGAACATGGCATGACTTTGATGACAAAGAATGAAGAGCTGGCCTTTAAAAAGAAAATGCCTACCAAATCTAAAGACCTGTCACTGTATATTAGTGAAAATGACTGGTATTCCTTCTCAGGACGAGGATATCTCTGAAAAATTGGCTGTAGTAAGCAGAATTGAGAATAATCAGTTAGTATATCATGGTTCCAATAAAATGATTAAAAATAATTGAAAAACTAGCAGAAACTTACAAGCAAAAGGATTTAATTTCCATATTTTCTCAAGGGGAAAGAAAGAACAAAACAAAAGCCATAAACACTGGAAGCAGACAAAATATATGAATCACATAAAATAAATAATCACAAATAAAATAAATAATTTTCAAGCATAGCTTCACTGTCCATGGTGATTTTGTTGTTAGCTCCAATATTCAAGGTAAATGTAGAAAACATCACAAAAATGAAGTGTCCATCAAAAACCATTTTTCTATATAACAAAAAATGCCACCACGACTCTTCCTAGGAATGAATATTACAGATTTTTGAAAGCTAGAAGAGAGTACATGCACATAAACGCATTGCTTCAAAGTAAATTCTAAAATAGAAGTTTCAAATGTCATAGTATTTGATAAAGTAACATAACCAGTATTCTTGCAATTTCCTTTTTGTTAGCTCCAATATTCAAGGTAAATGTAGAAAACATCACAAAAATGAAGTGTCCATCAAAAACCATTTTTCTATATAACAAAAAATGCCACCACGACTCTTCCTAGGAATGAATATTACAGATTTTTGAAAGCTAGAAGAGAGTACATGCACATAAACGCATTGCTTCAAAGTAAATTCTAAAATAGAAGTTTCAAATGTCATAGTATTTGATAAAGTAACATAACCAGTATTCTTGCAATTTCCTTTCCACTATGTCACATTAAAATAGACACATTCATTCATCAAAACTTTGCATTTATGAACATTCATCCCTGATCTGGTGAAGTGCAAAGCAAAGCATCAATATGCAAAGGCTGCTGAACCTCAACCATTTTGGAAACCCAAGTTATTCACAATACTAAAATGATTATTAACTTGAAAAAAAAATGATTTGCTGCAAAACTATGAAAAGCATGGGCTATTGCATTAAGCATCATACAAAAGTTGACCAGGATCTCAATATGGATAAACTTACAGTGCGCTGACCAGGGATAATTCTGGAGACATGGCTTAGTTTAAGATGCTTCTCCTCTTTCCCAGATATCCAAATTAGAACAGATTCATCCTGAATGAACCAAAAGCAAAGGCATACGTATTACAGCATACATAAATTTAATAAAGGTGAATTACAGCAAAGCTCAATAGTCAATATCCAACAACATCAAACAGAATATACCCAAAACAACACATTTAGATAAATTACCAGAAGCAGCATGCAAGAAGCTTACCATTTAGAAATGGCCAAAAAAATATTAAATTACCAACTGTCTTGCAGCAATTAAATGCAGCGCCTATGAAAGTACATGATAGAGCTTGGCATAAAAATAATAGGGTGAAACATCAAAAAGTTACTACATTGCATGCATGCCTTCAGACATTGATAGTGAAACCTTAAACTGCAGGGAAAGGTGCTCTCTTATCTTTTGATTAGGAAGCAGCACAGACCAAGGTTAGGAAAACCAAGTGGCCTGCCAGCAAGATCAGCACCATCATAAGCCTCGTCACTAACTCATATTTTTCAGCTTCAATAATCAATCTAATAGATCTTCAGTTTCTCCAGCAAGCCCATGTTTACATAGAAACAGAGGAGAGGCGCTGTGCCGTGCAGGATAACCAGCTAAAGATCTTTCAAGTAGTTTTCAAGTCCAATGTAAAAGTAGATGCCACTAGGGTATTTTCTTCATAGAGCCCTGGAGGCCCTTATTTCCATGGATATAAGGGTTAGGACACTTGCTTTTCTACCTTGATGACAACACCACTACTGCCTTTATTTTATTCATTCACAATACCATCACCATTTTAGAACTGTTCTGGAAGCATATTCTGCTAAGATTTTATGAAACAGTAGACCTAATTTTATTCATTTAACCTTCCATGAGACCAATGCATTCAGAGACAAAGGCACTTTGTAAATCATCCAATTCTCAACACTGCATCGTGATCTAAACTTGGTAAAGAGTAGCAAAAATTACAGAACATCCATAAAAATATGCTATTATCAGAGCACGCATCATAAAAACAGATTAACAGATGCAAATGAACTTATGAATTGATCTACTTGAAGAGGAGGCAGTACCATAGCTAGCTTCCATTGAGGGAAAATAAACAAACACAAATAGCTAACCACAAATTTCTTGATCCCATACTGATTTGTCTCAAAATAAGAAAGAGAAAAGGCTACATTTAAAAGCATGCCTTAAATATAATCTTACATTCGACAGCCTGAAGGGGCAAAATTTGGGCTTCCCTCTACGGCCATACTTGAGCAACTGAGTGCCCCTTTTAAGAGCAGTGATGGCCTGTGGCAAAGAATGCAGCAAGAAAATCAATTGAAAATAAACTAAGCAGGCTATGCATAAGTCAGATTTCAGGAGATGTAGAAATATTTCTCATCTGGAGAAACATCTAATAGTGCAGCCGCATGATTATATCTCACAATAAGCAGGTTCTTGTCTCTTTTTTCTTCAGTTATTTTTAAGTTCATGATCCATGATTTACTCAAATCCTTTTTTCACTTATCCCAGACACCAACATAAGACTTGGTTTCTAATATAGAAATAAATGGGTATGGTGCACTACCCAGCCCAGAGGTAACAATTACAGGTATTTAGTATTAAGCCCGTGAAATGGTTTCCATTTGAGTGGATATTTACAACTCATTGATGCCAGAGAGATATGAACACTCGCTAATAACATTTGGTTGACTATTTATTTATATATTATCGCAATTCTTTGAAAAAATCCAGAAAAGCATGCATGTCTTAACACTGATTCTCGATGCTTTGCCATGCATCCTAACATCACTAGCACTCATGTGTTAATGCTCATGTAAGACTCATTTATGTACTCTTAAGAAAATGCACAAAAAACAATTAGCTTACCCTAAAAAGCCAGCTAGAATAGTCCATTACGACTTGCTAAAAAAAACCCGCATATGACAACATGTTGACCCACACACATCCTATACTAACATTTCGCAATGCAAACACTTATGAACAAATAAAAGGAAAGGTTATACTACTCGATCCCATTGAAATAACAGATATTACCAGACTCTTAATGCTCTTATTAGCTTGAACAGTAACCAACAGTTCCACAACATTTGACCTGGTTTCGCTTTTTTGAAAAAAAAAAAAAACTCAAATTCCATTTCACTAATTTCAAACAATTTATGAGACTAAACATTCAAATCAATGCTCAACTTATTAAAATCCATAGCAATTAATAGGCAATCTCTGTTTACAAGCTTGAGCTTTGAACACAACCACGTTGCACCCTCATCACAAAAACACAACCATAAAAAAATAAAAAAATAAAAATTCATACAAACATAACACTAAACCTTCTCAGTCATTACCAAGATATAAATCAAAATACTCACTAAACCTCAATCAATATCATCAGCACTTTAATATAAATATATATATATATATATAATTACCAATTCTATGTCTCTCTCTAAGGGGCCAACTCTCAACGTCGGCTCCAAAGCAGCCATTCCCTCCGTTTTTGACGTAATCAAAACTCTAACAAAACCCTACACATCTCACCATCACCGCCACCGCAACAAAATCCACCTACAAACACACACATTGCCTCATTTAAACTCTAAATCACTCACTTTCAGCTCCTCCAAACCCTCGCATTACCAAAAACAAAACCTCGGTCAGCTAACAAAATCGCAAAACCAATCGATTCAATCTCGAATCGTCGAAAAAAAAAACCCGGCGGAATCGACGAATAAAGGAAAGGATTATTAGCTTTTCACAAAACGACGAGAGAATATGTCGAAAACGAAGATTCTGCGACGGCCTTTGGATTCGAGGAATTGGGCTTTGTGGTGTTTGGTTGGAGAGAAAGTGAGAGAAAAAGGAAATATTAGGGAAAGTGAAGCCTGTTTGGTTTTAATGAGAGTGAAGTGGAGAGTGAGAGAGGGTTATTGAAAATTATTGATTTTGATTATTTTTTTTAAATGATATTCGGATTTTGATTTCTTTCCTTCTTCCTTTTTTTTTTCTTTTCTAAATTTTGTGCCCTAAAAGGCACAATTTCAAGAAATCACTCAAGTTTTTCTTTGCCAACTCAGTCAATCTGGAATAAAAATATGGTAATTCTTCTGGAAATAGAATTTTACTAATTATGTCATTAATTATTTCATGGATCTAATTCGGTCAATAATAATATTATAGAAACTAGTTGTTTATCTAATCTTATAATATGATTTAGATGTTAATAAACAAATTTCATAGATATTTTATATATAAAGAAAAACTTGTTTTTTAAAGAACAGGTTTGTACATATATAATATTTACATGTAAATTATAAAATTAGTTTTTGCTAATATCTAAAACATAAAAGATATAAAATATATTTGACTAAAAAAACAAACGATAAAAACTTGAAATAATTTTATTTTTGGCATAATTTTAGAATAGATATTTATATTTTTAAAATAGTAAATACAATGAGATATTTATCTTTGTTTCTATTATCTCAATCTTTTTTATTAGAAAATAATAATCAAACATTGTTTAATAAATTTAGGAAAAAAAAAATGAACCATGGTAATCTTTGACAAATAGTGTCAAAAATTATTATTATTAAAACACAAGAAAAAAAAGTGTTGAATTTTTTTTTATGTAAGATATTAATAAGATTATATAAGTAGTTTTTGCCGTTATAGTTTAAAAAAATATATTTCAAAATATATGTATTTAGTTAAACTGTTATGGAGTGAATTTTTACTTGTAAAATAAATAAAAAACATGTTTTCATGAATAAAAAATAAATTATTTTAACTTAAATAAAATCAAATTTTAAAACACAAACAATTATATATAAAGCTAAATACTAAAAATATAAAGTATTTAATTAATCAAATAATTTTTTCCTATAACCTAGTAAAAAATAGAATCTATCACAATACAAATATTTTATTTTTTGTTCCTTTTATTAAACTTTTAAAATTTAATAAAGAAAAGTTTGAGGGAGGGTATTTAAAAGTAATCTACGAGTAATTAAAATATAGTGGAAAAGTAATTCACGAATAATTTTGATGTGATGGAGACAAATTAAAATAAAATATAATTAAGGTAACTCAGAGCTTATTTAAAATA
>Ga0325405_1008394_pt1 | contig 10270 bp, 4 predicted proteins | sample PopdelMetagenome_21_FD_205663 | JGI IMG/M metagenome (GOLD analysis project Ga0325405, IMG submission 205663) | Populus deltoides microbial communities from Bellville, Georgia, United States - Xylem-Control-R2 | ecosystem: Host-associated > Plants > Phyllosphere > Stem > Wood/Secondary xylem...
GGAAAACTGATTCCCTGCACATTCAGATATAGCCCCTGAAACTGCTTTCATAGGTGGCGAATGGATTCGTCATCCCAAACAGCCCCTGGTGACTCATAAACAGTCAAGGAAAACTGAGTCGCTGCCCACTCAGAAGTTGCCCTCAAAACTCTTTTCACATGTGACGAATGGATTCGTCAGCCCCCACAACCCTGTTGACTCATAAACAGTCAAAGATAACTGACTCGTTGCCGAGTCAAAAATGGCCCCCGAAACTCCTTTCACATAAGACGAATGAATTCGTTAGCCCACACAGCCCCTTTTGACTCATAAGGAGTCACGAAAAACTGAGTCGCTGCACTCTTAGAAATCGCCCCTGAAACTGCTTTCACAGGTGATGAATGCATTCGTCAGCCCCCACACCCCTGTTGACTCATAAACAGTCAACGAAAACTGACTCTTTGCGGAGTAAAAAATGGGCCCCGAAACTCCTTTCACAGGTGACAAATGGATTCGACAGCCCAAACAGCCCCTGGTGACTCATAAACAGTCAAGGAAAACTGAGTCGCTGCCCCCTCAGAAGTTGCCCTCGAAACTCTTTTCACATGTGACAAATGGATTCGTTAGCCCCCACAGCCCTGTTGACTCAAAAAGAGTCAAAGATAACTAACTCGTTGCCGAGTAAAAAATGGCCCCCGAATTCCTTTCACAGGTGTCGAATGAATTCGTCAGCCCACACAGCCCCTTTTAACTCATAAGGAGTCACGAAAACTGAGTCGCTGGCCTCTTAAAAATTGCACCTGAAACTCCTTTCACAGGTGACGAATGGATTTATGAGTCCCCACCGCCCCTGTTAACTCATAAACAGTGAAAGTAAACTGACTCGGTGCCTAGTCAAAAGTAGTCCCCGAAGCTCCTCTCACAGATGACGAATGGATTTGTCAGCCCACACAGCCCCTTTTGACTCATACACTGTCAAGGAAAACTGAGTCGCGCCCACTCAGAAGTTGCCCTCGAAACTCTTTTCACATGTGACGAATGTATACGCCAGCCCCCATAGCCCTTGTTGACTCATAAACAGTCAAAGAAAACTGACTCTTTGCCGAGTCAAAAATGGCCCCCGAAACTCCTTTCACAGGTGACGAATGGATTCTTCAGCCCACACAGCCCCTTTTGATTCATATGGAGTCACGAAAAACTGAGTCGCTGTCCTCTTAGAAATCGCACCTGAAACTGCTTTCACAGGTGACGAATAGATTCGTCAGCTCACACAGCCCCTGTTGACTAATAAACAGTCAAGGAAAACCGAGTCGCTGCCCACTCAGAAAGAGCCCCTGAAACTTCTTTCACAGGTGGCGAATGGATTCGGCAGCCCAAACAGCCCTTTGTGACTCATAAACAGTCAAGGAAAACTGACTCGCTGCCGAGTCAAAAATGGCCCCCGAAACTGCTTTCACAGTTGACGAATGCATTCGTCAGCCTACACAGCACATTTTGACTCATAAACACTCAAGGAAAACTGAGTCGCTGCCCGCTGCAAAGAAGCCCTCTAAACTCTTTTCACATGTGATGAATGGATTCGTCATCCCCCACAGCCCCTGTTGACTCATAAACGATCAAAGAAAACTGACTCGCTACATATTCAGATAGAGCCCCCGAAACTGCTTTCACAAGCGGCGAATGGATTCGGCAGTCCAAACAGCCCCTGGTGACACCTTAACAGTCTAGGAAAACTGAGTCGCTGCCCACTCAGAAGTAACCCTCAAAACGCTTTTCACATGTGACGAACGGATTCGTCAGCCCCCACAACCCCTGTTGACTCATAAATAGTCAAGGAAAACTGACTCGCTGCCGAGTCAAAAATGGCCCCCGAAACTGCTTTCACAGTTGACGAATGCATTCGTCAGCCCACACAGCACCTTTTGACTTATAAACACTCAAGGAAAACTGAATCGCTGCCCGCTGCAAAGAAGCCCTCTAAACTCTTTTCACATGTGATGAATGGATTCGTCAGCCCCCACAGCCCCTGTTGACTCATAAACGATCAAAGAAAACTGACTCGCTGCATATTCAGATAGAGCCCCCGAAACTGCTTTCACAGGTGGCGAATGGATTGGGCAGCCCAAACAGCCCCTGGTGACTCATAAACAGTCAAGGAAAACTGACTCCCTGCCCATTCAGATATAGCCCCCGAAACTGCTTTCACAGGTGGCGAATGGATTCGTCATCCCAAACAGCCCCTGGAGACTCATAAACAGTCTACGAAAACTGAGTCGCTGCCCACTCAGAAGTAGCCCTCGAAACTATTTTCACATGTGACAAATGGATTCATCAGCCCCTACAGCCTTGGTGACTCATAAACAGTCAAGGAAAACTAAGTCGCTGCCCTCACAGAAACGGCCCCTGAAACTGTTTTCACAGGTGACGAATGCATTCGTCAGCCCACACAGCCCCTTTTGACTCATAAACAGTCAAGGAAAACTTAGTCACTGCCCACTCCGAAGAAGCCCTCGAAACACTTTTCACAGGTGAAGAATGGATTCGTCAGCCCCTACAGCCCCTGTTGACTCATAAACCCCGAAACTCCTTTCACAGGTGACGAATGATTCATCTGCCCATACAGCCCCTTTTGACTCATACACAGTCATGAAAATTGAGTTGTCACCCTCACAGAATGGGCCCCTGAAACTGCTTTCACAGGTGATGAATGGATTCATCAGCCCACACAGCCCCTGTTGACTCATAAACAGTCAAGGAAAACTGACTCGCTGCCCATTCAGATATAGCCGCAGAAACTGCTTTCACAGGTGGCGAATGGATTCGGCAGCCCAAACAGCCCCTGGTGACTCATAAACAGTCTAGGAAAACTGAGTCGCTGCCCACTCAGAAGTAACCCTCAAAACTCTTTTCACATGTGACGAATGGATTCGTCAGCCCTCACAGTCCCTGTTGACTCATAAACATTCAAAGAAAACTGACTCGGTACCCAGTCAAAAATGGCCCCCGAAACTCCTTGCACAGGTGACGAATGGATTCGTTAGCCCACACAGCCCCTGTTGACTCATAAACAGCCAAGGAAAACTGACTCGCTGCCCATTCAGATATAGCCACCAAAACTGCTTTCACAGGCGGTGAATGGATTCGGCAGCCCAAACAGCCCCTGGTGACACCTAAACATTCTAGGAAAACTGAGTCGCTGCCCACTCAGAAGTAACCCTCGAAACTTTTTTCACATGTGACGAATGGATTCGTCAGCCCCCACAGCCCCTGTTAACTCGTAAACATTCAAAGAAAACTGACTCGTTGCCCATTCAGATATAGCCCCCGAAACTACTTTCACAGGTGGCGAATGGATTCGTCATCCCAAACAGCCCCTGGTGACTCATAAACAGTCAAGGAAAAATCAGTCGCAGCCCACTCACAAGTAGCCCTCGAAACTATTTTCACATGTGATGAATGGATTCATCAGCCCTCACAGCCTCTGTTGACTCATAAATAGTCAAAGAAAACTAACTCGCTGCCGAGTCAAAAATCGCCCCTGAAACTCCTTTCACAAGTGATGAATGGATTCGTCAGCCCCCACAGCCCCTGTTGACTCATAAACATTCAAAGAAAACTGACTCGGTGCCCAGTCAAAAATGGCCCCCGAAACTCCTTGCACAGGTGACGAATGGATTCGTCTGCCCAGATAGCTCCTTTTGACTCATAAACAGTCACCAAAAACTGAGTCGGTGCCCTCACAGAAACGGCCCCTGAAACTGTTTTCACAGGTGATGAATGGATTCGTCAGCCCACACAGCCCCTTTTGAATTATAAACAGTCAGGGAAAACTGAGCCGCTGCCCACTTCGAAGAACCCCTCGAAACTCTTTTCACAGGTGACAAATGGATTCGTCAGCCCACACATCCCCTGTTGACTTATAAACACTCAAAGAAAACTGACTTGGTGCCCAGTTAAAAATAGCCCCCGAAACTCCTTGCACAGGTGCCGAATGGATTCGTCTGCCCAGACAGCCCCTTTTGACTCAAACAGTCACCAAAAACTAAGTTGGTGCCCTCACAGAAACGGCCCCTGAAACTGTTTTCACAGGTGATGAATGGATTCGTCAGACCACACAGCCCCTGTTGACTCATAAACAGTCTAGGAAAACTGAGTCACTGCCCACTCAGAAGTAACCCTCAAAACTCTTTTCACATGTGACGAATGCATTCGTCAGCCCCCACAGCCCCTGTTGACTCATAAACATTCAAAGAAAACTGACTCCGTGCCCAGTCAAAAATGGCCCCCGAAACTCCTTGCACAGGTGACGAATGGATTCGTTAGCCCATACAGCCCCTGTTGACTCATAAACAATCAAGGAAAACTGACTCGCTGCCAATTCAGATTAGCCGCCCAAACTGCTTTCACAGGCGGTGAATGGATTCGGTAGCCCAAACAGCCCTGGTGACCCCTAAACAGTCTAGGAAAACTGAGTCGCTGCCCACTCAGAAGTAACCCTCGAAACTCTTTTCACATGTGATGAATGGATTCGTCAGCCCCCACAGCCCCTGTTGACTCATAAACAGTCAAGGAAAACTGACTCGCTGCCCATTCAGATATAGCCCCCGAAACTGCTTTCACAGGTGGCGAATGGATTCGGCAGCCCAAATAGCCTTGGCGACTCATAAACAGTCTAGGAAAACTGAGTCGTTGCCCACTCAGAAGCAGCCCTCGAAACTCTTTTCACATGTGACGAATGGATTCGTCAGCCCCCACAGCCCGTGTTGACTTATAAACAGTCACGAAAAACTTAGTCGGTGCCCTCACAGAAACGGCCCCTGAAACTGTTTTCACAGGTGACGAATGCATTCGTCAGCCCACACACCCCTTTTGACTCATAAACAGTCAAGGAAAACTGAGTCGCTGCCCCCTCCGAAGAAGCCCTCGAAACTCTTTTCACAGGTGACGAATGGATTCGTCTGACCACACAGCCCTTTTTGACTCATAAACAGTCAGATATTGCCCCCGAAACTGCTTTCACAGGTGGCGAATGGATTCGGCACCCAAACAGCCCCTGGTGACTCATAAACAGTCTAGGAAAACTGAGTCGCTGCCCACTCAGAGGTAACCCTCGAAACTCTTTTCACATTTGACGAATGGATTTGTTAGCCCCCACAGCCCCTGTTGACTCATAAACAGTCAAGGAAAACAGACTCGCTGCCCATTCAGATATAGCACCCGAAACTGCTTTCACAGGTGGTGAATGGAATCGGCAGCCCAAACAGCCCTGGTGACTCATAAACAGTCTAGGAAAACTGCGTCACTGCCCACTCAGAAGCAACCCTCGAAACTCTTTTCACATGTGACGAATGGATTCGTCAGCCCCGACAGCCCCTATTGACTCATAAACAGTCACGAAAAACTGAATCGGTGCCCAGTCAAAAAGGGCCCCCGAAACTCCTTGTACATGTGACGAATGCATTCGTCAGCCCACACAGCCGCTGTTGACTCATAAACAGTCAAGGAAAACTGACTCGCTGCCCTTTCAGATATAGCCCCCGAAACTGCTTTCACAGGTGGCGAATGGATTCGGCACCCAAACAGCCCCTGGTGACTCATAAACAGTCTAGGAAAACTGAGTCGCTGCCTACACAGGAGTAACCCTCGAAACTCTTTTCACATGTGACGAATATATTCGTCAGCCCCCACAGCCCCTGTTGACTCATAAACAGTCAAGGAAAACAGACTCGCTGCCCATACAGATATAGCCCCCGAAACTGCTTTCACAGGTGGCGAATGGATTCGGCAGCCCAAACAGCCCTGGCGACTCATAAACAGTCTAGGAAAACTGCGTCGCTGCCTACACAGGAGTAACCCTCGAAACTCTTTTCACATGTGACGAATATATTCGTCAGCCCCCACAGCCCCTGTTGACTCATAAACATTCAAGGAAAACAGACTCGCTGCCCATTCAGATATAGCCCCCGAAACTGCTTTCACAGGTGGCGAATGGATTCGGCAGCCCAAACAGCCTGGCGACTCATAAACAGTCTAGGAGAACTGCGTCGTTGCCCACTCAGAAGCAGCCCTCCAAACTCTTTTCACATGTGAAGAATGGAGTCGTCAGCCCCCACATCCCCTGTTGACTCATAAACAGTCACGAAAAACAGAGTCGGTGCCCTCACAGAAACGACCCCTGAAACTGTTTTCACAGGTGACGAATGCCTTCGTCAGCCCACACAGCCCCTTTTGACTCATAAACAGTCAAGGAAAACTTAGTCCCTGCCCACTCCGAAGAAGCCCTCGAAACTCTTTTCACAGGTGACGAATGGAATCGTCTGCCCACACAGCCCTTTTTGACTCATAAACAGTCAAGGAAAACTGACTCGGTGCCCAGTTAAAAATGGACCCCAAAACTCCTTGCACAGGTGCCGAATGGATTCGTCAACCCACACAGCCCTTGTTGACTCATAAATAGTCAAGGAAAACTGACTCGCTGCCCATTCAGATATAGCCCCCGAAACTGCTTTCACAGGTGGCGAATGGATTCGGCAGCCCAAACAGCCCTGGTGACTCATAAACAGTCTAGGAAAACTGAGTCGCTACCCACTCAGAAGCAACCCTCAAAACTCTTTTCACATGTGACGAATGGATTCGTCAGCCCCTACAGCCCTTGTTGACTCATAAACAGTCACGAAAAACTAAGTCAGTGCCCTCACGGAAAGGCCCCTGAAACTGTTTTCATAGGTGATGAATGGATTCGTCAGACCACACAGCCCCTGTTGACTCATAAACAGTCAAGGAAAACTGACTCGCTGCCCATTTAGATATAGCCGCCGAAACTGCTTTCACAAGCGGCGAATGGATTCGGCAGCACAAACAGCCCCTGGTGACTCATAAACAGTCTAGGAAAACTGAGTCGCTGCCCACTCAGAAGTAATCCTCAAAACTCTTTCCACATGTGACGAATGGATTCGTCAGCCCCCACAGCCCCTATTGACTCATAAACAATCAAAGAAAACTGACTCGGTGCCCAGTAAAAAATGGCCCCCCAAACTCCTTGCATAGGTGACGAATGGATTCGTCAGCCCAAATAGCCCCTATTGCCTCATAAACAGTCAAGGAAAACTAACTCGCTGCCCATTCAGATATAGCCGCCGTAACTGCTTTCACAGGCGGCGAATGGATTCGGCAGCCCAAACAGCCCCTGGTGACACCTAAACAGTCTAGGAAAACTGAGTAGCTGCCCACTCAGAAGCAGCCCTCGAAACTCTTTTCACATGTGACGACTGGATTCCTCAGCCCCAACAGCCCCTGTTGACTCATAAACAATCAAAGAAAACAGACTCGGTGCCCAGTCAAAAATGGCCCCCAAAACTCCTTGCACAGGTGACGAATGGATTCGCAACCCACACAGCCCCTGTTGACTCATAAACAGTTAAGAAAAACTGACTCGCTGCCCATTCAGATATAGCCGCCAAAACTGCTTTCACAGGTGGCGAATGGATTCGGCAGCCAAAACAGCCCTGGTGACTCATAAACAGTCTAGGAAAACTGAGTCGCTGCCCACTCAGAAGTAACCCTCAAAACTCTTTTCACATGTGACGAATGGATTCGTCATCCCCCACAGCCCCTGTTGACTCATAAACAGTCTAGGAAAATTGAGTCGCTGCCCACTCAGAAGCAGCCCTCGAAACTCTTTTCACATGTGACGAATGGATTCGTCAGCCCCCACAGCCCCTGTTGACTCATAAACAGTCACGACAAACAGAGTCGGTGCCCTCACAAAAAGGCCCCTGAAACTGTTTTCAGAGGTGATGAATAGATTCGTCAGAGCACACAGCCCCTGTTGACTCATAAACAGTCAAGGAAAACTGACTCGCTGCCCTTTCAGATATAGCCCCCGAAACTGCTTTCACAGGTGGCGAATGGATTCGGCACCCAAACAGCCCCTGGTGACTCATAAACCGTCTAGGAAAACTGAGTCGCTGCCTACACAGGAGTAACCCTCGAAACTCTTTTCACATGTGACGAATGTATTCGTCAGCCCCCACAGCCCCTGTTGACTCATAAACAGTCAAGGAAAACAGACTCGCTGCCCATTCAGATATAGCCCCCGAAACTGCTTTCACAGGTGGCGAATGGATTCGGCAGCCCAAACAGCCCTGGCGACTCATAAACAGTCTAGGAAAACTGCGTCGCTGCCCCCTCAGAAGCAGCCCTCCAAACTCTTTTCACATGTGACGAATGGATTCGTCAGCCCCTACAGCCCGTGTTGACTCATAAACAGTCACGAAAAACTAAGTCGGTGCCCTCACAAAAAGGCCCCTGAAACTGCTTTCATAGGTGATGAATAGATTCGTCAGAGCACACAGCCCCTGTTGACTCATAAACGGTCAAGGAAAACTGACTCGCTGCCCATTCAGATATAGCCGCCGAAACTGCTTTCACAGGCGGCGAATGGATTCGGCAGCCCAAACAGCCCTTGGTGACACCTAAACAGTCTAGGAAAACTGAGTCGCTGCCCACTCAGAAGCAGCCCTCGAAACTCTTTTCACATGTGACGAATGGAGTCGTCAGCCCCCACATCCCCTGTTGACTCATAAACAGTCACGAAAAACTAAGTCGGTGCCCTCACGGAAAGGCCCCTGAAACTGTTTTCATAGGCGATGAATGGATTCGTCAGACCACATAGCCCCTGTTGACTCATAAACAGTCAAGGAAAACTGACTCGCTGCCCATTCAGATATAGCCGCCGAAACTGCTTTCACAAGCGGCGAATGGATTCGGCAGCCCAAACAGCCCTTGGTGACACCTAAATAGTCTAGGAAAACTGAGTCGCTGCCCACTCAGAAGCAGCCCTCGAAACTCTTTTCACATGTGACGAATGGAGTCGTCAGCCCCCACATCCCCTGTTGACTCATAAACAGTCACGAAAAATAGAGTCGGTGCCCTCACAGAAACGACCCCTGAAACTGTTTTCACAGGTGACTAATGCATTCGTCAGCCCACACAGCCCCTTTTGACTCATAAACAGTCAAGGAAAACTTAGTCCCTGCCCACTCCGAAGAAGCCCTCGAAACTCTTTTCACAGGTGACGAATGGATTCGTCTGCCCACACAGCCCTTTTTGACTTTTAAACAGTCAAGGAAAATTGACTCGCTGCCCTTTCCGATATAGCCCCCGAAATTGCTTTCACAGGTGGCGAATGGATTCGGCAGCCCAAACAGCCCTGGTGACTCATAAACAGTCTTGGAAAACTGAGTCGCTACCCACTCAGAAGTAACCCTCAAAACTCTTTTCACATGTGATGATTGGATTCGTCAGCCCCCACAGCCCCTGTTAACTCATAAACAATCAACGAAAACTGACTCGGTGCTTAGTCAAAAATGGCCCCCAAAACTCCTTACACAGGTGACGAATGGATTCGTCAGCCCACACAGCCCATGTTGACTCATAAACAGTCACGAAAAACTAAATCGGTGCCCTCACAAAAACGACCCCTGAAACTGTTTTCACAGGTGACGAAAGCATTCGTGAGCCCACACAGCCCTTTTTGACTCATAAACAGTCAAGGAAAACTAAGTCGCTGCCCACTCTGAAGCAGCCCTCGAAACTCTTTTCACAGGTGAAGAATGGATTCGTCAGCCCCCACAGCCCTTGTTGACTCATAAACAGTCAAGGAAAACTGACTGGCTGTCCATTCAGATTTAGCCCCCGAAACTGCTTTCACAGGTGGCGAATGGATTCGGCAGCCCAAACAGCCCTAGTGACTCATAAACAGTCTAGGAAAACTGAGTCCCTTCCCACTTAGAAGTAGCTCTCAAAACTCTTTTCACATGTGACGAATGGATTCGTCAGCCCCCACAGCCCCTGTTAACTCATAAACAATCAAAGAAAACTGACTCGGTGCCTAGTCAAAAATGGCTCCCAAAACTCCTTGCACAGGTGACGAATGGATTCGTCAGACCACACAGCCCCTGTTGACTCATAAACAATCAAAGAAAACTGACTCGGTGCCTAGTCAAAAATGGCTCCCAAAACTCCTTGCACAGGTGACGAATGGATTCGTCAGACCACACAGCCCCTGTTGACTCATAAACAATCAAAGAAAACTGACTCGGTACCTAGTCAAAAATGGCCCCCAAAACTCCTTGCACAGGTGACGAATGGATTCGTCAGCCCCCTGATTAGTACTTAAAAGTGCATTTTTATCAAGGTTTTATATCATCATTTTGCACTTGAAGTATCAATAACTCCTTAACTAAAGCATGTTTTATAATAACATATCTAATAATATAAGATACCTTTA
>Ga0325405_1008405_pt1 | contig 10261 bp, 4 predicted proteins | sample PopdelMetagenome_21_FD_205663 | JGI IMG/M metagenome (GOLD analysis project Ga0325405, IMG submission 205663) | Populus deltoides microbial communities from Bellville, Georgia, United States - Xylem-Control-R2 | ecosystem: Host-associated > Plants > Phyllosphere > Stem > Wood/Secondary xylem...
TGGGAAAGCATGCGAATTTGGTTAAGTCTTTTGGTACATTTTCTAAATGCCATGGATATCATTACACCTAAAATGGGACAGATTATGGAAAGGGAATAGTCTGACAAATTCATTTAAGCTATAAACTTTGTATCATAATTCACATGTTCAATTAATATTGTGCAAATTCGCATCAGGAATTCATCAGCCACCTGTAATATGCAGATGACACGCTAATATTCATCCTGACAGATATTAATAAGTTAGTTCAAGTCAAGAGAATTCTGAGATGGTTTGCTCTAAGTTCAGGCCTTCACATAAACTTCCATAAAAGCTCTATTATTGGTATCAATGTCGACAATCACTTGCGCTTGCGCTTGGCTACATCTATTTTTTGCAGATCAGACTACCTTTCAAGCAAATATCTTGGCATGCCACTAGCTAGGAGCCAATCCATCCCGTATCTCCACATGGAAGCCGTCAGTGATGGAGAAGTTTCGTAAAAGGCTTCATATGTGGAAATGAAGATTATTAAGCATGGTTGAACGTCTTTGTCTTATTAAAAGTGTCCTTACTTCCTTGCCTATATATTTTATGTTTGTATTCAAGATGCCGAAAAGGGCAGGCAAGCTTCTGTCATCCATCCAAAGACGTTTCTTGTGGTGCGGATGTACCAAGTAGAGATCTTTCTGCAAGATCCAATGGAGACTAGTGATACGCGGTAAGAAACAAGGAGGCCTCGGTGTAGGCTTCCTTATATTGAAAAATAGAGCCATGCTGCTAAAATGGATTTGGAAACTCTATTCCCCACGTACAGGTTTATGGAAAATGATTATCTCTTAGATGTACAATCCAACTTATAAGAATGGGATCCTGATTTTCTGCAACCAACCCTCCAAGATTTGGAAGGATATTATGTCTATTGTTCAAACCGATGTTCACCATGTCTTCACGAATCATTGCAATGACGCAGAACTTTATTTCATTTTGAACAAAAACAACTATCACTTTTATCATCTTTGTTGGATTCCAAGCCTTTGTTCTGCCGCAAGATGGATAAGAAAATCTAGACTTTCAACAACGATGGCCTCTTCAGTGTAAAATCTTGCTCTAAAATGATGGACTAGCTGCTCTACGGTGGTGCCAAACCATTCCAATTTTCTGTTTGGATAAAACTAACCCCACCAAAAGTGCAACTTTTCCTCTGACTCCTTATCCAAGACAAAGTAACCACAAGAGATTTTCTATTTCAGCATGACTACCTCACCCTTTAGGAATCAAGATGCGCTTTCTATAATAAAAGTTTGGAATCTTTAAGTCACCTCTTCATTCACTGCCACATCACTTGGAATATATGGATGAAACTACTTTCTAATCGGGGCTTTTACAATGTTGTTTTTCCAAAATCTGTTGACGATATGTGCTACCAATGGTTAAAGACAAGCAGCAGAATCTCTCATGACAGCTTCTTTTCTAATGTGTTATATGGAATCTTTGGTTTCACAAGAATGACGTCATTTTTAATGACGCTGCCCCTAACCTCCAAATCTGTTTCTTTATGGTGCGTCAAATTATTGTTTTAAGGATGAGGCTTGATTCCAACTCTTTGGAGCTTAATATAGAGAATGTTCAGTAGGGAGGAATTGATTACTTATGTTTTTTTCGTTCCCCTAATTGTTGTGCTCCCATGTTTCATGTAGCAACTTTTGTGCTTTTCTTTTCTCTGTTTCCTTTTCTCTGCTTGTTCATCTAATGTAAGTTAGGCTATTATCTTTGCAGTCATTTTCTTAATAAAACTTTCAACTATTACCAAAAAAAAATATTGTGCAAATTCATTTAAGATAAACTTTGGTGCTCGTAAAAGATAGGTTTACAAAGTATTTTTTGTATCTAAAAGGTTGGTTTCAAGGTAATGATTTAAATTGTTTTTTTCTTGTACAAAAAAATTAAAACTGCAACTCATATTTTACTTTACGGTGAAATGATTTGGAAGTTGTGGTCTCAAGTAATAAATTGGTTGGGACAACAATTGATCTTGCCTTAATCTTTTGATGACTTTTTCTTATTATGGAATGGCATGGTATGAGAACCTATGCAAAAAAAGGTGTGGTGTTTGTTCTTCTTTGGTATAGTATGGTCTATTTAGAATCAATGACTGCAATAATCTGATTTTTAATAAGAAATAAACTGATTGGGTTGTTATGTATTATTCTCTTTTTCATCGAGTTTCTATTTAAGTAAAATATAATGAGGGGAGTTTCTGTTATACCGAGTCAAATTTACTTTTTTCATCAAATGATTTTTTTATATGAATTAATAGGACAAAATCATATGGCCATGTAATTCTGATGGAAGTTTTTCAGTTACGTCTTATTGCACCCTAATTAATAGTACCTCTTCTGCTAATGATAAAGTTTTTGAAGCTAATGCCTGGATTAGAGGGCCCCTTCTAAAAGTTTAGGTGTTTCTCTAGTTGGCAATTCAGGACAGAGTTAGTACAAGAGCTTTTCTCCATCACTAGAATGTTTTGCCCGCCACACAAGCTTCATATGTCTTTTGCAACTCAGATTTGGAAACTTCAGAGCACCTTTTTATACACTATAACTTTTCTAGAAGTGTTTGGATGAAAGTTTTGGATTGGTGGAGTATCCAATGTTGTTTGCCGAGCACTATAGACTCGCTGCTTCTGCAATGGCTTGGAATGCTGTAGGGTAAATTTCAAAGATTAGCTTGGAGACTAATCTTCAGTAGTACTACTTGTGGTATTTGGTTGTTGAGGAACAAAATTGTTTTTGAGGAGGGAACTATAAATTTGTGTTTGATTGTTTCTCCACTATTCTTAATCGGGTTGCTATTTGGTTGCATACTCTGAATTCAAACTTCACTTATACAGGAAATGACCTTTTAAAATCTTCTGATAGCATCAAATTGTGGTGTAATAAGAAATCTTAGGTGGTCTCTTTGTTTTTTATTATAGCAGATCAATTTTGTTTTCTTTTTTCTTTTTATCTTGTCCCTGTATTTTGCTTTGGCTATTTGGTTTAATAGCCTTTTCAATATCCTCTTGATGTTTATCCAAAAAAAAAAAGACAAATATGAGAAGTGATTCTCCTTGACTACCTCCTTCTATAGGTATGCTAAAGTGGAGTGTTGACGCGTCTTCAAATAATAAACCAAGACCTTAAGGAATTAGTGGTGTTTTGAAAGACCATAGAGGAAAATTCCTTTCTATTTTTTCTTGTTCAACAAGAAATATGAAATTTAATGAAGCTAAGTTCTTGGCTATTCAAAAATCTATGCTTTTGAGTATTGACTGCTGTTATGTTTTTACAAATTAATGAGTTGTTGAATCAAATTATTACAATATCATTACTTGGATTAAAAGATAAAATGTTATGCGGTCTTGACATTTGCAAATTGAATTCAATGATATTTATAATGCTTGCAACATGCTTCTTTTTGTATGTTTTGATCATGTTCACAAAAAGAAAAATTATATCACAAACTATTTGGATTTTTTTTTATTCACGATCTTTTATGCTTGATTTTGATTATTGGTTTAGTTTTGTTAGCACGTTTTCTGACTCTTTTAAGTTTTTTTTTATGCTTTTCTAACTAATCCTCTTAATAGTTATAGAAGTTGATTAGTAAATCTCTCGTATTTCATATATATATATATATATATATATATATATATATATATATATATCAATTAATTCGTTAAGAAAACGTCAAGAATAAACAATTGTCCCCTAGTTTGATAGTTGTCTGTTTTATTGGTTAAGACCTTAAAAAGTTTACCTTTAATTTTTTATTACAAAAACTGAATCAATTAATAATGTAAATTTGTACCTGTTAGAATTCTGTAGCAACTGAATTTGTTGACGCATCTTTGCTGATTCTTGTTGATAATACTATATTTCATCCATTTAATACAGGAGAAGTAAGTCAGGAAATGAATTGAGCAAAAATTCTATGACTTGAAAAAATTGATAAAGATTAGAATATAGGAGGAACAAAAAGCATACCTGGGCATTGATTTCTGTGATAGAGGCAGTATTTGAACTATCTGAACTGACCTTCTTGTACCTATCTATAGTTGATCTTATACTGCTACCAAAAACGAAGAAGTTTCTAAGTTCAAACCACAAAAGAACAGGACTGAGATGCATAGTTAGTTTTTACATCATCACTGTTTCAAATTCTTCGAAGCATCATTAGGGTTTCAAACTGATCATCATGAACATATTGATTTGTTGTCACCATGTTAATTCACGTGCATGAAATACACAACTTGACCTATTGTTAATTTAAAATTGAAAATCAAATCACATGAAAAATAATAATGAAAAGCAGTGCATGGAAAGGTTTCTTTACAGGATTTCCTAGTCAACCGACCCAAACCTAGTATATCATTCTACGTGGAGAAGATATAGAAAAAGATCACACAGCAGTGAAACATCAGCTAATGTTATTGTCAACTTTCCAAGACAGCTCAGTTCATATGCACAGAGAAACAATATTATTCCATTCCTGTAGTTTCTTGCACCTGACGTGCCAGTTAACTATTGCAAAACCTTGCCTTGACTTCTTACTTTCTATCACTAAGATGAAGAAACCCTAGCAAAAGCAGTGTTTTTACTTTTCTGCTTCATTTATTACACCCCAACATAAGAAAGGAAAAACAGAAGACAAGCAAGGAGAATACTGAAAGTAAAACATGCATGGGAAACAAGCAAAGATGTGGAAAGTTTCAAAGCTGAAAATAGAAACAGGAAGACCAAAAAGAGATGGGATCTGCAATCAATGGGAGAGGAAAACGATCAGAGATTTGCTTAAATACTGTGCTGTGAAAAGTAAAGACTGTAATCAATTACACCACTGAAGGAAGAGAAAGGAGTTAGCTGTACGTAAACTGGACGCCAAACCAGTACTGCATTAGTTGGCATCTTTTTCTTTGTTACATGTCCAGTTGTGAGTTGAAAGTAAGAATTTATTTTTGATAGATAGTTCTGTAGCAAGTGAAAGAAGAGTTTAGATGAAGAATGATTTCTCTCTTGTGGTCATTGGAGGGAGGGTTTTAAGCAGCTTGAGAGCCCATAGACTGTAATCAATTACACCAAGACTTGTTTTTTTATTTAAGTATTAAGACTTTAGAGGAGTGATCAATGAAGACACTAAAAGAGATTGAACAAAAAGGTTATCGTGGGACTGATCAAATTCAGTTCAGGTTTCTTTGTAGGAAAGACAATGGCAAATGTATCTCCCCACGTGCCTTTTCACAAGGACCTAAAAGTGCTCTACTTTCTACTTCGTCCGTGGTTCTTTTTTTTTATTTGGTCGGTAGAGCATATTCAACCCCCATAATTGAATCTAAGCGAAGAAAGATAGAATGGATCATTAAAGAAACTTTTAAAATATGTCTAGGTTAGTCTTCACTTAATTTGAGCTTTCATTTTTGTTTGTCCTCACTGACTTGTTATAAAACCTCTCGTATACAATGAACAAGAGTCCTGTCAAAAGATAAAAGTCTAAGCTGCATGCTGTCAGTGAAAGCTCAAAGTGGAAACAGAAGGTAATGAAAAACTGAGAACCCATACTAGCAATGGAATGGGAAAGGATCAGGCTTAATCATTCAAAGTTCTGTGTCTGTACTGCTATACATTATGGAACCTCTAAAAGGGCAGCACCAAAAGGAGAAAAGAGAATCAAGACAATAACGAGGGCTTGCTTTACAATCCCAGGTCTAGATCCATGGGAAGAAGAGTTCTGTTAAGAGATTAGAAAGAACGTACGTGTTGCTTTCTTTTCATCCCTGGCAAAGCCTCATCATGCATGCAGCTGATCATACTATGCTTTATTATTATTATTGTACTGTATTATGTGTTGTTGTTGATAAATTTGTTATTAACTTTTCTTCAACAAGGTAGCAAATGTTTTAAATGAAGTACTAAACATAGTTTTTGCTGTTAAATTAATCTTATAAATTACTAATTAGCATCTAGTCAGTTTATAATTCTCAATAATATAACTATACTAATTGCTCATGGAAGCCCTAATTAAACTTTGAAACCTTAAGATCCTTATTGATCATTTAAATAAGCAGGGTGGATTGGAAAAACATGGCAGATGACTAATAAAAGAGAATACCTGTCATGGACTCAATCAACTAGCATACTTACATTTGCATAATTTCCAAGATGGAAAGCCTCTATAATGCATCTATATATGCAAATCACTATCCTTAGAACGTAATGGTCATGAAACGAAAGCATGCGCTTAATATTGCAGATAAACCACCAAAATGGAGTAGAAAGAAAGTGATGATGCCACTATTCTACATCAGCATAAGGAAGAAAAGAACATATGAGTTCCAGCCAACTAAGATCTAATTAGTCAAATGTTCTGATCTGACAAACAACTCCTTGAAAAGCCAAAACTCACGGACAGTTTGCATGATTTAGGATCTACCCTCCTAATATTTCACCCTTCATTGTCTCTTCTTCTTCTATAAAAGAAGTAAATGTACGTATATTATTACAAAAGAAACAAGACCTAATGATTTGTGAAAAAAGAAAATCTCAGGATCGAAAAAAAAAGAGAGAACAAACCCTATGGTAGAAGATTTAGGGAAGGTAAAGTTACTTGTTGTTGGCGTACTCATAGAGACGGCCACGGCTAGAGAAGACGATGAGGGAAACTTCAGCATCACAAAGGACAGATAATTCATAGGCTTTCTTCAACAGCCCATTTCTTCTCTTGCAGAAAGTAACCTGACGATTCGTAGTGTTCTCGATCCTCTTGATCTCAATCTTTCCTCTTCCCATGTCTACACAAAAGATCAATTCTTTCACAACCCAAAGAAGCTTCTATATTATATGTGCTCTTATCAAGCAATTTTCTTGACCTAATAGATAACTTATCTGACTTTTACATTTCATGTCTACCAAAAAAAGCATGGAATAGCTAGGCAATTGCAACAGTTTGAAATAAAAACAAAAGAGAGTGTGTTATTCCAGTTTAAGGAAGTGCAAAGCAGTTTCCAAGAATTTCACTTGCATTTTTCCTGTGCCAAATATAGTCAAAGAATATTTTTTTGACGAATTAAATCAACGAGTTCACACTACAATATTGTCCCCCAAAATCAAAGAAAGAAACTTGATTTTAAGAAGGTGGGGCGAGGAAAAATGTTCAATAAAAATGCAAGGAAGAACTACAAATTAAAGAAAGAAATATCAGAAGGATGTGTAAAAATGATTAAGAAAAGGGAACGGGGGAGAGTTCGAGCAATGCGTTTTAGCTCAAAAGATCTAGGTGCAGAATGATGTAAACCACTAAGAAATATGAAGTAGTTAGCTAGGCTAACAAGAATCTCCCAAAAAACCAAAGAACGAAATTTGATTTCAAGAAGAAGCTATGAGGTGAGGGAAAATGTTTAAGAAAATTGTCAAAAAGAACTACAAAGAAAAATATATATATATATTAGAAGCATAAGATGTTTGATGAAGATCTGTGAAGAATGACTAAGAAAGGGGAGGAAAAAGAGGCGGGGCCGGGAGATCTCGAGCAAGAGGTTTAGCTCAAAAGATCTACGTTCAGAGAGACTTAAACCACAATAAGAAATATGAAGAAGGGCTACAAGAAAAGTGGATGCACATCCTCATCTGATGAAAATCAGAGCAGAATCTAGCATGAGTTAAACAAGATTTAGTTACTAATTATTTTCCTATCCCATTTCTTGTCACTTCTGTTTCTCCTCTCAAGTATTTATCCAGCCATGTTGATGATGACTGTATATGTGGCTGGAGTGAAAATGACATGAATTAATTGCCTCAAAAAATAAAACCTCAAGAGCATCACTTAAGACCAGCTGATCTAGAAGTCGAACTGAAGATAGAGAGCTTCAAAAACACATGGAAAAAATAAAGAAAGAAACCCTTCTCTTGAATCTTCCCTCTCATTCTTAACTGTATGCTTCTTCAATGTTTTTTTAGTACAAAAAAGAAACACAGAAGGGGAAAAAGGTCAGCTGAAGAAACCAGGTCAAAACAACTCATGGATTTTGTACAGAAGAAAAAGGAAAGAAAACAAAAGGGAATAACGTTAAATTAAGCAAATCTAGGGAATTGGTACTGAAGCAAAGAGAAGAAGAGAAAAAAACTGAAAGGGGAGAGGGAGAGAGAGAGAGATGTTCATATGTAAGGTAAAGAAGAAGATTCTGTTTTGAGTTTTTTCACTGGCAGAAAAATCTATGATAAAATCTTTGCTTATTTATGCACGAAACCATGCATTTATAAGAACATTTGCATATTTTTAGAAGAAAGGAGCACAGACCTGCAGGCTTAATCTCCGGCCACTTGAGCTTTCGGAAAAATGTTTAGATTTCTGAAAAAAGTGGGAGTGCTTATTATGACTTCAAGACTCTTCTGCCCTATTTATAGCCACTACTTTCTTCGTCTATCTAGACATAGAAACAAGAAGAGAAAAGAGATAATAATAATAATTGTTATTATTATTATAATATCGTTTTCTTCTCTTAACTTTTCAAAAAGAGGGCAGTGAAAGAGTGAAAAATTGGATTTCTCACAAGGGACATGGGAATTTGGTGTTTTTTTCAAAAACCTAGATGAAATGAAATGAAATGTGGTTGTTCTAGCTGAAATAATGGTTGATGTGCTGATTGAGAGATTGATCCGACACTTCATGTGAAGAGGAAAACGTCCATGGAAGATTAGGGTTTGGTGCTGCTTTTCCACGTATTATGTGCACTAGTTAGGACGTGCAGATGAAGGCTATAATGGTGTAACTGAATTACCAACAAGAACTCGTACATTTTTTATGCCTTAATTAACAATTTGAAGCTTAATTTCTGGTCTCATAAATGGTAGCAACACATTTGGTTTTATCATCATGAGACAATTATATAAATTATATATTGTAATCTTGTTTAATAATTTAAATTTTTAAGTGAGATAGTTATTTGACATGATATAAGAGCCTTGTATACTGATCAAACAGTCACGAATTCAAATCTCATCATTTCTATTCTATTTAATAAAAATAAATACAAGGTAATATGAGTTCGTGCAAGTTTTAAACTTAAAAGATTTTCACTTGAAGAAATATATTAAATAATTATATAAATTATATCTAGAGATCTCACCTAATAACTTAAAATTTTAGGCGAGATGAGTCTTTAAAATCTTACAAGTGATTATAAAAAAATTAATCTTTTGAAAATGATGGATTTTAATGTAAATGATCTTTTTATGTTAAAATAATTCAATTAACAAAAAAAAAATTACGAGCACAAAAGAAAAGAAAGCTAAAATTCTTCTTTGTTTATTTTGCGAAAAGTACCACATTTAACCTAAATACAAAGAACTTATATATAGGTTAAAATAAAAATATTATTTTATTATTAATGAATAAAATAAAATAAATGTATTATTTAACACTTTAAACTCATGAATAGAAGAACCTAAGTTTAATATATTAAAATAAAAGAATATAGTATACCTTACCTTAAAAAAATATATAAAAAAATGATTTCTGAGTTATGTGTAATTGAGAGCCACAAAAATCTTAACCATTTCCATACAAATTTCGACATAGAAGAACGTCCTTCTTGCCCAATATAAGTGGTGCGACTCAATCAATCTCCCTTGGGTTGCTTTGCTTTGCTTAGCAATTGCTCTAGAGCTTGAGAACATTACACTTGTAAAAATAAAAATTAAAACTCTTCGAATTTTTCTTCACATGCATTGTTCACCAAAATAATGCTCCTCTTTTATTTTTTTTATGCCTTTTCTATTAGGAATTCTCGAGATATATATCAGAAAAAAGTCTTGATTTTTTATGCTCAATTGTCAAAATCACTCAATTCAAGCATCAAATTTGATATTAGATGTAAAACCATTGAATTTTTATTACTGTTTAAGACATGCTTTTTATATTTTTTTTTTCCTTTCAGTATTTTAGCATTTTTCATCTTTATCCTTCAATTTTTGCAATTTTTATTTGGGTCCAAAATATCATTTTATTTATTTTTAAGTCCCTAGGTTTAAGGAATGTGAGAGAAAGTCATTCAAAATGGATGAAATAGAGAGAAAGTTGATAGTTGATCAATTTTCAACCATGAAACAAGTTGTTCTTCGTGTCAACAAGTTCTATTTAACAAGAAGATTTTCATTTTGTTGTTTTTTCACCTTTTATTTGGCAAGAAAACATAAATCAAAATTGACAAAAAAAAGTTTTCCAACTTGTATTTGCATTTGTGGAC
>Ga0325405_1008412_pt1 | contig 10259 bp, 7 predicted proteins | sample PopdelMetagenome_21_FD_205663 | JGI IMG/M metagenome (GOLD analysis project Ga0325405, IMG submission 205663) | Populus deltoides microbial communities from Bellville, Georgia, United States - Xylem-Control-R2 | ecosystem: Host-associated > Plants > Phyllosphere > Stem > Wood/Secondary xylem...
AAGTTAAGATTCCATGAGAGCTAGGGTTTTCATTATAACAGAGTATGCAGGAAAAATAAACAAAGTCTATGATATCAGAAGCCACTCAGTAGAGAATCTCATGACGTGTGAAAAAGTTGACGTTTTCAACAAACAGTTTCATCTTCAATATATTTTGAACTGAACAGAATGCTCCATCATCTGTCCAATAAATTCCACCTTTTTAAGGAAGTTACTGACTTTCCTACTGGTATCCGATCATTGGCAGAAATGAACTTTTAAGATCTAGAATTAGGACTGTGTTAGAAAATTAATTAACAGATAAGTACTCTCTTTACTTAGTTTTATATGAATAATCTCGTTCCTTGAATTAGGACTACGTGTTAGAAAATTAATTAACTTGGGCATTCTACAGTCACCAGAATGCCCAAGTTTACTTAAGTTGTCCTGTGCATTGTGGCAACTGCATGTGGTATTCAGATTTTTTCTCAATGACACAAAATACTTAATGCTCGACATCAAGCAGGTCCTAGATGATAAGGTAGTTTATGCAACTAGCCCTGACATCGCTAGGTTGATTGCTAGTTTACTCTGCATATATCAAGAACAAGTCAAAAAAATATACTGTCCATAAGTTTGATCTGATACCTTAAGGACATCCAGATAATAAGATGGAACAAAACCAATGATCTTGCCTTCCCTGTACAAGCTATTGCCTCCAGCATCAACTAGAAATACCTGTGGGATAAGGACCTCTCAGAAGTAGTATTTCAGCTACATCGTCGGGGGGGCGGGGGGGGGGGGGGATGTAAGCTACAGTAATAAAGAATGCATGTTACTAAAAATGAAGAAGACCTTACAGTGCTGTAAATCTGGTTCTATCTGTGGCCAATTTAGCTACAGCATGGTAATTTGTTGCCTGTAACAGACGGGAACAACATTTTTCAAGTAATTCATGTTTAGTACCTGTGATCTAACAGAAAAAACTTCATTGAACCAAGAAGATTGTTCAACGCATTTGAGCAGGTTTGAATTTTCAGCACAATCCAAGCATGCGTAAGATTATATATGTCAAAAGAGGAAAGAAGATGGATAGACACTGTAAGGCATGATGATAATTAAATTTGAAATATGCATTGATCAGCAAAGCAGTTTCTTTATTAATCATTTCTTTCACCAAACAAACTTGTAAACCAGGAAGAGATCACATGTAATAGCCGGAGATCAGTTTTAAAGTTTAATAGCATAAGAGAATAAAAGCATACAACGTGACCAAACTTATCCCAGATGAAGCCCGGACCTGTTACTTCAACTTTAGCATTCTCATCCTCTGTAAGCGTAACTAGACCAAAGGACAGTTGGGGACTTTAGCTAACTGAAGGTCCTTGCTAAAAACAACTGATGGTGAGGTTTCCTACATAATATGTCACAGAAAATGTCACTCGTACGAACATAAACAAATAACGATACCAAAACGACAGAAGGAAAAGTTCTCAGGTCCATAATCGATGCGATGCAAGCATTTCCCATACAACTAAAACGCAAAAAACAGTCTATTTACAATCAAGAAATCCTGTAAGAGAAAACACATCAAACACATGTAAAGCATGGCCATTTGTGTTTTATACATCATATAATATTGGTTCTGCTTCTGCAATATAAATAAATTCATATGAAAAGAGATGTATGACACAAGAAATTGTTAAATTGTCCAAAACTACGTGACCCAGTTGTTATTAATCATCCAACAAGATAAGTGGGTCCTTAATTAGCGCATCTAAAACAAAATTAATCTCCTACTCGATGATTCAAGTCCGAAGCTGAAATGGGCGTGCGTGTGCGATAGAGAGAGAAACCTGGAAGAGGTGAGTGACTTTATCTTCTTCTTGCTGAAGTTCATCTTGTTGTTGGGAAACAGCAGAAAACTGAACCGAACACCGCCATGTCAGAGGCCTTTGCTCTCCAACTGATAACTGTGTTCTTGAACTGCTAATTGGTATTAAAGTAAAAAAAAAGGAGTTTTTTTTTTAATTAGACTTAAATATTTTTTAACCATATATAAACTTAAATAAAAATATTTATACACACATCTAATTAAATAAATTAAAAATATATTTATTAATAAATAAAAAAATTATCAATAATAACTAAATACATATTTAAAAACATTAAGATATGAAAATAAATTAAAATATTTAATCTCATGAGATAGTTATTTATTCATCCCATTATATATAATAATTTAATTTATTAAAATTATTATTTTTAGAAATAAATATAAATATAAAATTAATAGAATAAAACTAAAGAGAAAAAAAATATCTTGCAAAATTATATTTATTAGAAATATTATTTAAAAATAAATATTTTTTATATTTAAAAATAAAATAAAATTATATGAAAAATAAAAATATAAATAAATTAGAATAATTTTTTTAAAACTAAAATATAGATAAATTAGAATAATTTTTTTAAAAACTAAATAAAAAAAAAAATTATTATTAAAAAAAATACAAAAAAAACATTATTTTCAATATAATGATGTGTCAGGCTCATTTTATATCGGGAAAAAAAAAAGCGCGGGGTCATGGAGAATTTTTGTAGGGTTATAATTGTGAATTTGAAAAACTCAAAATAAAAATTAGAAGAAGAAGAAAATGAAAAAAAAAAAAAAGTCAGTTCACTTATAATTTGATCTCAGATTAGAACCCTAAAATTTGGAGAAGATAGTTACAAGTCAAATAAATAAGAGAATCAAAAGACAAGCCTTCCTTTTTATCCCTCTGAATTAATTCAAATTTAAAAAGAGCAAATGAATCCCATGAAAATGGCGCACAACAACTTCTTCTCCTCCCTGAGACAGGTAAAATATTATATTATAATTACAGAAAAACATTACATATTTGACATCTAACAACAGCGTAAACTAGTAATCTTTGTTGTCATCCTATGTTTTTCGTTTTTGCAGGTTGAGAAAAGAATGAAGCTTGAAAACCCAACAACAGTGGAAACTAACTACGAAGAATCTCTGAGCACACCATTATATCTCCACACAGACCAAGAACCCATTAACAACAACAGCTTGACATCTTCTAATGAAGAAAGCAGTGAACCCCCACTAGCATTTCTCTCACCTTCTTTACAATCATCTCCAAAAACCTCCCATTTTTACCCCAAAATCATCAAAGAATCCAAAACCAATGACATTGATGATATTCAACACTTAATTCAGCTTTTGGGTTTATCAGATATTAGAGAGAGAAACCGAAGACACCAAGAAGAAGACGATGTCAATGAGAGGGTTTGTGTTGGTGGCGGCGGCGGCGAATGTTGTGGATGTGAAGGTGGGTTTTTTGAAAAGATTGTTGGAGTTAAAGGGCCTAAGTGTGAGAAGGAAGTGGAGAGATTGGAGGGGTGGATTAGGTACTTTTTAGGTGATGGTAGAGAGGAGAGGAGGGAGCCTTTGATGCTGGCTTTTTTGCTTTTGGGTAAGGCTGCTTATGAGCTAGAGGGTGCTGATGGTGGCGGATTGGATTTCCCTTCAACTATTGAAGAGTTTTTGAAGCTTGATCCACCAGAAGAATAAAGATTGAAGCTTCTTCTTCTTCTTTTTTTTTGCAAGTTGAGTTTATTAGCAAAATATGAGTGGTATTTGCTATCTGTAGCCCCTAGGCGAGGTTTGTCATTAATGGTAAGGGTGGATTTTTTGTCATTAATTCTATGAGAATGTTTATCTTTCCTGGTTGTCGTTGATCATGTATTTCTTTGCTATACGTGTTTTGGTTTTTTGTATTCTATTTTGCTTTCAGAATTTGATAATATATAACTGATGTTTTGAAAATTGAAATACTGAACTGCGAAATTTTTTTTTATATAATTTTTTTTAAAATTATTTTGATATCTTGATATTAAAATAAATTTTTAAAAATAAAAAAATATTATTTTAATATATTTTTAAATAAAAAATGTTTTTAAAAACAATCACTGTATTAAATATTTTTCAGTGGAAAATAATACTACGAGAGCTTCTAAGCTAGGCTGAACTTGTTCCTAGATGAAATTGTCAACTGGAAATTGCGAAACCTTGATTTTTTGTGTCATTATAACAGAACAAAGCATTTCGATATTATTAAGAACACTATTACATACTATCCATTCTCGGCATGGTGGAAGCATTTGCTGTGAAATTGAGCCTGCAGTCTGCCTTTCTTCTTTAATATGCAGCAGACAATCTGGTTCTATATCATGCTGCATGCTTGAGTGAGATCACCACCAATTTCGATTATCTTGCACTTATCTTCTGAAGGCAAGACAACACCTCATTCATGTTAGGTCTATCCTCAGGATTTGGATTGGTGCAAGAAAAGGCTATTTGAAAGAGCTGCTCCAATGCTTCTTCCTCGTTGGTGAGATTCTTAGTAATCACTGGGTCCAGTACTTGAAGAAGTCCATCGATGCCATTGGCGAGGGCCCTTTCGACTAGTTGACGCAAGCTGATTGGCAATCCATCCTTGTCTGTGAGTCCTGTTGGCCTCCGTTTCATGAGGACCTCCATTACTACAATCCCAAAGCTGAAGACATCTACTTTAGTCGTCACTCTCCTCATGTATGCAAACTCTGTGAGACCATCAAGCAAGTTGTAGTGAAGTCAGGAACGTATAAAAAAGTAAAATGAATAAAAAGAAGAAAAGAATATTTGAGATGGAAGATATGCAAAACGTGAAACTGAAAATGGAAAAATAAAGTTCATTATAAATGACAAAGTATCATGTTTATTAAGATAATCTGTGAAATGGGATGAGCAAGGCAATGATTGATTTAAATACTGGACTTATTCCTCCAAGTCTCCAACCATTTATTAACTTTACATTTATCAGAAACTTCTATGAACGCCCAAGAAAAGACAAGGTAATGGAGAATGAAAGGTTACCTGGTGCCATATAGCCAATGGTGCCTTCAAAGGCTGATGCTGAGGAGAGACTGTTCCCATCCTGCAGGTGAACGCCCAGAATTCGAGCTGTTCCAAAGTCGCTCACATGGGCCACCCAATCACCATCCAACAGCACGTTAGAGGGCTTCAAGTCACAGTGTACGATTGGAAAGTCATAACCAGAATGCAAGTACTCTAGAGCACTTGCAATGGAAACACAAACATTGATTCTCTCATACAGTGTCCACCATGACTGATCAACCTGAGGGTTATGTATGATGCTCTCCAAGCTCCCATTCTGCATGTATTCCAAAACTAAAACCTTCAGTTTAGCACTCTCCCAGGCATAGCCAAGTACCTTAACCAGATTCCTATGCCTAAGTTGGCTCAACGTTTTGATTTCTCTGTAGAAGCACTTGTCAGATTCTGCAGAGAACTTCTGAAAATTCAGTTGTTTAACAGCTATAGTCTTGCCATCTTCCAATTGACCCTTGTATACAGTGCTCAAACTGCTGGCGCCGATTATGTTTTCTTCACTGAAGAAACTTGTAGCATTTTCTATTTCGCTCCTGTCATACCTAATGAGTTTCAGTGCTGAAGTGAACTCTGGCTCCATATTCTCGGTACTTGTTGTTTTATGCTTTTTGGCACGTTGGAGGAATAATGGAATCACCACGGAAAGAACTAAAAATATGGACACCACTCCAATTGCAAGGAGGATAAATACCGTCTTCTTGGAAAAGGTATGTGAATTCTTCTTGCTGCAGGACTTCGAAGATTTGGTTCCACAGAGAGCAGGATTTCCAACCAAACTAGATGAGCTGATGTTTTTGAATAAACCAGACTCGGGAACGCGGCCTTCAAGATGATTGAAAGACAGGTTAAGATGCTTCAAGCTCGAAAGATTTCCAAAGCTATAAGGAATAATGCCCTCCAACTGATTTCTAGAAAGGTCCAGGGCGCTTAGGTGCTTCAGTTCTGCCAACTTTTCGGGAATCTGACCATTCAAATCATTCCTGGAAAGGTTCATGAGAGAAAGCATGCTCATTTGAACCAAAGCTTCAGCTGGAATTGAGCCAGAGAGCTTGTTTCCTGAAAGATCAAGAGAGAGCAAATTTCTGCAGCCTGCAAGTGTTTTAGGAATGATTCCTGAAAGATTGTTGTTTGAAAGATCAATGGCCTGTACTGCTTCCAACATTCCAAGCTCTTGTGGAATGTTACCATCTAAGAGATTGTATGATAAATTTAGAAATATTTGCATGCTTTTCATCTTTGCCATCACAGATCCAGGGACTGACCCTGTAAGATGGTTGTGAGAGAGATCAAGAGACATTAGTCGAATGAGATGTTCCATACTCTTTGGAATAGACCCATTAAGTACGTTTCCATGGAGATCCAAGGCCGAAAGCATTTCCAGTTTTGAGATAGAAGTAGAAATTGGACCCGCAAACCTGTTGAGCTCCAGCCGGAGAACAGTTAGACGTGTTAGTTCAAAAATGTTCTCAGGTATTGGACCTTCTAAAGCATTGCTATTAAGGCCAAGCCCCTGGAGTAGAGTAAGCTTGGATAACTCCGGTGGAATATGGCCTGAAAAGCTATTTCCAGAAAGTACTAAAAAGAAAAGTTGAGTCAAATTTCCAATCTCTGGTGGGATTGGCCCTACAAGTGAATTGAAGCCATATTTCAAAATCTGGAGATTGTAGAGTTTGCCAATGCCTGGTTTTAGCATTCCACTAAAATTGTTCTCCGCCAAACTTAAGTGTATAAGATTGGAGCAATTATAAAGGTCTTCTGGTATTTCCCCTGACATTTGATTTGGCCCAAGGGATAGCCTTGTTAGATTGTACAACTGTCCCAGGCCCTGTGGAAGTTTCCCTGTTATTCTGTTAAAAGCTAGATCTATATACAAAAGTTGGGTGCAATTGGTGATAGTTGTGGGTATGGATCCCTCCAGGAGGTTGTTGGATAGGCTAAGGTTCTTCAGATTATAAAGCATTCCGATATTCGAAGGAATCTCTCCCGTGAGGAAATTGGAGCCTAAAGACAAGTATGTTAAATTTGTCAGGTTTGTTATGGAGGCAGGAATTTCCCCAGTGAAATTGTTTGAATGCAGAGTCAGCACCAGCAATGACCTCAAAGATCCTACTTCAGGAGCTATTCTTCCAGTTAGCATATTATTTGAGAGTCCTAAATTGGTTAACGATTTCAACTGGAACAAGGACAGTGGAATGGTTGAATTTAGCCTATTTTTGTGCAGTCTCAATTTCTCCAAATAGATCAAATTTCCTAGCTCAGGGGGAATGACTCCACTCAACTGGTTGATGTACAATTCAAGTTCAACCAGCTTCTCACAACGGCCTAGTTCAGAAGGGATGTTCCCAGTAAGGGAGTTCTCAAACAAGAGAAGAAATTCTAAGTTTGACAAGTTCCCTATTTCTCGAGGTATCATCCCAAACAAGTGGTTTTGACTTAGGTCTAAAGCTTGCAAAGCTTGCAACCTTCCGATGGAAACAGGTATTGAACCAATGAAGTTGTTCCCATAAGCTACAAAGAGTTGCAGGTTAACCAAGTTTCCTATTTTTTCTGGTATTGTGCCAGTCAGATTGTTGAAAATCACACCAAACTGTAGCAGGGAGGTGCAGTCACAAAGGCTCTCAGGAATGCTTCCATTCAAATAATTGCCACCTAAATCTAGAGACTGCAAATTCTTAAGGTTTCCTAATTCTACTGGAATAGGACCCGAAAAGGAATTGTCATAAAGAACAAGTTCAATCAACTGTGAGCAAAGTCCCAGCTGTGGTGGAATGTGCCCTGTGAAAGAATTTGAAGTTAAATCAAGAACCTGGAGGCCTGAAATGTTGCCAATAAACGGAGATATCTCGCCTTGGAGCTGCATCCCACCAAGAGAAATCTCAATGACTTGATTCAAGGAATGGTCGCAGGCAACACCAGTCCAGTTGCAGTGATGGCCTGCTTCACTCCAGTCGGCAAGTGCTCCTGAAGGGTCGTGCTTGATGGCATTCTTGAAGGCCTTCAAGGCCTCAACTTCAGCTTCCAAGCCTGGTTCTGCAGATTGAGCAGCAGTAAGCAGAACAGAACAAAAGATGAAAGTGTGTAAAATAAAAACATTTTGAAACACCATTGCGATAGAAATTAATACTTGAAACTGATACGAAAGGTTTGAGCCAAGTGAAGATGTTATATACAGAAGGAAAATTATGACCCCACAGGCAATAACCAATAGGAAACCAAGTCTTCATTCTTGCCTAAAGAAACCAAACCTCCGCTCGATATCTTGATGGAATGTTCATACTTTGAACCTTAACTCAGTAAACGAGATTTGACTTTCAGCTTATTAAATTGTGACAAAAACGTGTACTGGAACCCCCCACCCCCAATATATCCAGCTCAGCACATTGCTAACGTAATATTTTTTAGTATTTTAATTTATATAAAAATTAATCTAATATGATTGTTTTGATAATATTATAAGCAATCTAAATCACATATAAAAATACAATTTTACTTTTAAAAAAATTTAAGATGATATCTTTTATTTTTTTAATTCCAAAACAACAACATATTAGATTAATTAAGGTCAATCTTGTTGACCTGCTAAATTTGTTATTTAGATCATGAAACCATGATAATTTTATAAAAAGTAAATCAAAACAATTATGAAGTTCAATTCCTCAACAACCAAATGTTAAAAAATAAAATTAAAAAAAATATTAATTATAAAAAAATAAAAAAATAACTCAAGTCAACTCGAATTAATTTTTTAAATCTGTGAGCCGGGGTCAAGACACCAAGATTACCCGAAAAAAATTAAAACAAATTTTAAAATTCAATTCCCAATTAAATCAATATTCAATAATAAATTTGATAAAAAATATTTTAGCATGCAAATGTGTTTTCTAGAAATAAGAAAAATTCTCCATTTGAGAAAAATGATTATAGTAAGAATGAAAATTCTTATCTACTAATTTGTAAACAGATTTATTTATCTGTATTTTTGGAAAAAAAATATTAAACTCATTAGAAAAATAGTCAAACAAGAAAAACTCTTGCACTAATTGGCGCAGGTATCACAAAAATGATCAAATATGTATTTAGCTATTTAATTTAGATGTCTTTTCAGGGGAAGAAAAAGATGTGGCAAGTTACATGTAAACTCTACAAGTCTCATGTTTGAATTTTTATTTTTAATTAACATAACTCCGGTGTGAGTTTATATATATCTCAATTAATTTAATGAATTAAAGATAATATTTGTCCTATTTTTCTCTGTCCAGATGGTGCTGTCATGCCTCTCTCTTGTGAAAATCTTTTTATTTTTTTATTTTTTTAAAATTTAGGTGAGGGTATTATGGAGATTGGACGAGGGTTAACTTAGGGATTTCACAGTAGATGCCTACGATATATGGAATTGGTAGGATAGCAATGACAACTATCTTAAAATGCAAGTTGCAAAAAACGGCAAAACTTGAATGGTCGGCTGTGGCCCAAGTTGACAGAAAGCGGTCAAAAATACAGCGGGGATCAATAGGATTGAAGAACACAGATTTCATATTCTCTGCACGCGTTGGTGGGTTCAACCTCCCCAGCTCCATTATTGTTATTGAGAAAATCTTCACGGATTTGGTGATTTTACTTTGCATCCTCACATAAAGTACTACTGGTGACTAAAATAGCGTTATGTATTATCTTCCATCCTTGCAAATCGGGTTAAATGGAATTTTGTGCTCATTATTTATATTGAATAGCTTCCTACAGGGCTCTTCAAATATCAAGAAGATGTTTCGACCTTGAATTATGTTGGAAAATTTTGTCTAAGAATATCGTTAATGGCCACATTTGATATCAAATTAAACAGAATCCACTCATTTTTTAAGTTAAATTTTATTGGAATTTAATCTCTAAAATAAATATTTAATATGAAACATTAACATGATTTAAATAAATTATGGTGAATGAGAAATTGATCTCGGATAACCCTTGATTGACATATTTCGATGAAACTCAAAACCCTCAATGAGAATTTTATCCCACGTAGCAAAGAAACAAAAAATTCTTAGGTGTTTGTTAAGTGAAAAGTTGAAAAGTTCAAATTAAATCCAAAGCGCACCAAAGCTTTTAAAGGGTAGAAGTTCTAAGCAAAGTGAGTTTTGGGCTTAAACACGGGCTTGCTGGCCCGACCCATGCTCGGGCTTGGGTTCTAGTTTATTATGAAATAATATTTTGGGTTACAAGAGATTATTTTTTATCAATTGAATTTTGGACTTGGGGCTTGATCCATGAAGAATTATTTCTTCATTCCCATTATTTTGTCTAGTCTAGCCCATGAATG
>Ga0325405_1008414_pt1 | contig 10259 bp, 11 predicted proteins | sample PopdelMetagenome_21_FD_205663 | JGI IMG/M metagenome (GOLD analysis project Ga0325405, IMG submission 205663) | Populus deltoides microbial communities from Bellville, Georgia, United States - Xylem-Control-R2 | ecosystem: Host-associated > Plants > Phyllosphere > Stem > Wood/Secondary xylem...
TCACCACCAACAACAATTCCAATATCTCGTATCGTAATTCTATTTTATCGTATCAAAGCACTAATGAATCACTACCTAAAAGACAAATGATTGAGTCAAATGGAGATAGACATGAAAGCTGAGTCAAATGTAAATCCTCCACGTCACAGTTCAGAAACCACGCAAGGGAAGCGAAATAGTTGTAGTTCGCTCGCTCCTCCTTTCTGTCTTTCTGGTGTGGTGTCCTGTCGTGGTAGAATGGTGAGGATGCAGAGAGTGTTTGGTGCGGCCGCGAGGAGGTCTCTGTCTCTTTTAAATACAAACAAGAAAAAACTCCCACATCCTCCTCCTCCTTCTGCCCCTTCTTTCTCCACCGCTTCTACCTCTTTTCTCTTCGATGATACTCAACTCCAGGTCTTCTTCTGCTCTTTCTTAATTATTGTTGTTGTTGTTGTTTATTTGCTTCTCTGCTTGCTAAATGATTTGTTATTTCTTTCTTTTCCACAGTTTAAAGAAAGTGTTTCTCAATTTGCTCAAGAAAACATAGCGCCTCATGCCTCCACAATAGACCAATCAAATTATTTCCCCAAGGTGATTTAAATAAAGGGTTTCTTTTTGTTGAGAATTATTCAATCAATTTGATTCATCTCCTCCTAATTTCTCTAGGAAGTCAACTTATGGAAACTCATGGGAGACTTTAATCTACATGGGATTACTGCACCAGGTTAGGATTTAGGGTCAGCAATGTCTATTTCTTCTTCCTAGAAACCTCTTAATTTTCCTTTCCTTTCCTTTCCTTTCCTTATGCCTTCGTAGAGGAATATGGTGGACTTGGTCTTGGTTACTTATACCACTGCGTAGCAATGGAAGAAATTAGTCGTGCTTCAGGATCTGTTGGCCTTTCTTACGGTGCCCATTCTAACCTCTGCATCAATCAGTTGGTAAACTAGACAAATCCCTTTTTCCATATTCTCATTATTCTAATGTATTTTTTTTTCACTGTCTTTAAACTTCTTACTTCCTTAATGCCTGCTGCCTGCTCTGTTTTTTAGGTGAGGAATGGAAATCCTGCTCAGAGAAAAAAATACTTGCCCAAGGTTAATTTTTTCCCTCCTTTTCCATTCCAACATCCCTTGGTCTCCTCGCTTTAATAACCAATTCATTCTTCTGCTAACGGTTTCTCAGAAATATACCTTATATTTATAAATGATCATCATGCTACAATCGTAAAGATCACACTAAAGTTTTCTTATTAATTTATGTGCAAAATGAAGTTGATGATATCAAATTTCTATGTCCTTTCAACAAGGTAGGGATATGAACCCGGACCATCTATTTCCTATCTTAAATTGATAAATATGATTTTCGCAATTATGGGTTTTCCCCCCAAATACTTTGTCTTTACTGTCTGATATTCTCTTCTTATGAAGCTTATTAGTGGAGAGCATGTAGGAGCACTTGCAATGAGTGAACCCAATGGTAATCCATATGTTTGCACAGCTTATGTTTTGCTGGGATTTCTAGCTATTCTTTTAGGTGATTTGTAGTCTGGCTCATTACTGTCTTCTTTCAGCTGGCTCTGATGTTGTTAGCATGAAATGCAAAGCTGATCGTGTAGATGGAGGCTATATCATAAATGGAAACAAGATGTGGTGCACCAATGGGCCAGTTGCTCAGACATTGGTAACTTCTCAGTATTGCCCCCCAACTCCCTTTATCTCCCTTCTTATGAAATGCATGTCTATAATGCACAATTGTATGGATTGATAAACGTATGAGTTGCTTGGAAAACTAGACTTGCACATGAACTCAATGATGGATCCAAATTGCTAAACATCCTTTTTTGTTCTTCCAGTTCGTATTGTTTATTATTTATATTCTCAAGAACATGAGTGGTGTAATATCTTTTATAACGCTGTTGAAGAGCTTTAAATAATAAGCCAATGCATGTGAATGCATAGAACATTGGAGATGAAACAAACTGATAAAAACAAACTATTTTATATGATCCTGTTGCTATAGAAAACCGATTTCAGTTGGGAATTCTTGTGTAGCATGTTCGAAAGTATAATTGGTTGTGTGTGAGTTGTCCCCCTTTCCTTTTCTGATCTATTGAAAAGACAATTCCTACTCTACTGCTATGACTGATATCCCTTTCAATTTTCTTTTTTTGGAAGACAGTAATGTTTGGTTGTATAGCTAGTACATGATGGTTACCTCAAGCAACTATTAGTGTGATGTTGACTAATTGTATCATATTCTGTTCTATGAAGTCATCTTTTGTTTGTTGAAAGTAATGCCTAGAATTGGGACAGGTTGTTTATGCAAAAACCAATGTCACAGCTGGATCAAAAGGAATCACGGCATTTATCATTGAGAAGGGAATGCCTGGGTACTTGAACCATCATTTTCTATTAAAATGGAAAGCCTCTTGTTCTTTGGACTTATTTGTTAGACACTTCCCTCTGAATGAGCTGGGCACCGCCTTTCATTTGATTAAAATTTTCCTAAGCACTATTTGCACCTGAATGTCTTTAAATGGATAATAATTACATAAGTTTTGTGTAGAAATTTGAAAGCAGAAATGATTTTTCAAAGAAAAAGAACTGTTCAAATGAGAAGATTTATTTCTGAGACTATTAAAAAAAATCCTTAAATGTTTTAGAAAGGATAAATATGGCTTTTTTTGTCATGGTAAACGTAAAAACACTGACAAATGAAAAGCAGAATTTGAACCCTTGACTTATGGAAGGTCTTTTACTGATGACTGCAGATTTAGCACTGCCCAGAAATTAGACAAGCTTGGGATGAGAGGAAGTGATACGTATGTTAAGAATGCTCTTACTGGTGTTTTCTATTTTCTATTACATCAACCTTCCTCTTTCCCTCCTTCCTACTAATATGGTTGATGGTCTGAGCAGATGTGAGCTTGTGTTTGAGAATTGCTTTGTTCCAGAAGAAAATCTTCTTGGGCAGGAAGGAAAAGGTTCATTCATACTATTTTCTTGTGTTTCTTTCGAGGAAGATCTTTGTAAGATGTTTGATGTCTAATTACAGTGATTGCTTGTCACTGCAAACAAAGTTGATGTGTGTCTAGGGATCATGACACAAGCAAAACAGCCAGACTATCTGTAACAGATAAATGTGACTGGAGATAAAACTAGGTTTTAAATACCTCCAAGGATTCAGCCTCTCACAGGAAACATTCTTAAATGACTGTGTTAGTTTGTTAGTGATCATGATCGTAAGGAAGGATGCACAGATAGTCAGAGGTTTATGTGTGTAGAACCAGCCAATTTTGTTCTTGTTCAAATTGATGGGGAGAAATCACATTTATCATAATAAATTTGCGTCACATAGATTGCTTTCCTCTCCTCTTTACTTTTTTCTCTAAACATTAATAGTTGTCCTTTTCTTTCAGGTGTGTATGTCATGATGTCAGGGCTGGATCTGGAGAGGCTTGTGTTGGCTGCTGGGCCACTTGGCATCATGCAGGCATGTCTTGATGTTGTTCTTCCTTACATTCGACAAAGAGAACAGTTTGGCCATCCAATTGGAGAGTTTCAGTTTATTCAGGTATAACTATTGGTGACCCAAACTTTCTAATGCAGTCTAGCTGGTGTTCGTATTGGGTCTTAATCTGTAACTAATAGTGTGCTCCTGTGTTGTGGGAGTTTCACCAGTTTTCTTCTTTATGTTTTACCATGACCTGTTGTTATGAACTGTAATTTGATAGACTTGACATCACATGGGATGGTTGAATTTATCATATTTGGTTTTTTTTTTTTTTTTTTTTTTTTTTTTTTTTTTTTTTTGTTATGGATTTTTTTTTTTAATTATTGGGTTTTTTAGGCTTTTTTTTTTTTTTTTTTTTTTTTTTTTTTTTTTTGCTTCAGCAAGTTATATTGTCATGAATGGTGTTTTGACGCCCTTCATTAAGATTTGTTATTGCAAGTTCTAGTAACTTAAAGTAAACCTGTCTTCCTTGAAAACCCCTCATGTGAAAAAAATCATGCGTGCAAATTTTTTCATGTTCTTGTATATTCACTTTTCATCTTGTTGGGTGTGGAAGGATAAAAATATTGAGAAAATGGTTAGATTTCAAATCGGTGCTCCTTTACAAAATTGAGAAATATATTTTTATAGTTGGAAAATAAAAATATCTTGGTATAGTTTTACATTTGATTTTTCCTTATACATAGGCTACAATCCTAAAAAGATAAAAAAGACTAAGAAAAATTATGAATAATAATGGAAAGGATAACAAAATTGTGACCCCTTAAATTAAATTCAGGAGCTAAAATAAACCAATTGCTAGTCCAAAATATCATTATACTTTTAAGAGAAGATTTAAGAAACAATTTAAGAGACTGAATGATGAGAAATATAAAGAATTATGATTTTACACTTGGCGATTTCAAACACATGAAAAAATATATTAAGCTTTTACTTCATCCCTTGGCACATGTGGCTAGTACACATCATCACCATGATGCACTTTCAGCTGGTGCATCAGGTTTACTCACACATAGAGATAGATAGATATAGATTTTGATTGATCTTCATTTGCAGGGGAAGATTGCTGACATGTATACTTCCTTACAATCTTCAAGGTATGCATCCTAATAATATATTGTACTGTACTTTTCTAATTTCTGATGTTTGTATGTTAGCAATTAACAATTCTGAACATTTCAGGTCCTATGTTTATTCCGTCGCAAGGGATTGTGACAGTGGTAGAATTGACCCTAAGGTGATGATCTCATTCACATAGCTAGATGTTGATGTTTCGTCTGTTTTTTGTTTGTCTACTTAGTATATTGGAACCCCATATGACTTGAACTCTGATTGACATTTTTTTCTTGTGGATGTGGAGGTCCAAAAGAATGTGGTTTGCATCATGAGAGCTCTTTGTTTTACTCATAAAATTCAGTACTGTTGCTAGTTGTCTCAGCACATTATAGATATTATGAATACCTGCTACGATACCACTTGTTGCAATATTTTTGTCATAGTTTCTGTTGATGGGATATACTGGGAATGATTATTGTGGTATATACCCGCTAAGGATGGCTACTTGACTGGAAAGATAAGGGGTTGCTCAGAAATGTAGCACTCCATTTTTCCTGGAAAAACAGAAAAAATTAACTTTGTGTCCAAATGCATATTTTTATAAAATGGAAAACAAAAATCTCCTCTCTTTTTTCATGATAAAGCATTGAATTGGAAAAACATGTTGGGCGTGTTTTCCAAAATTTTCTCATTTTCAAAGCTCAGCTAAAAAGGCACTTCTCCAAACTCTTATAACTAAATGAAATTTTTTGGACAAAAACGTCCTCATCACTTTTGGGCTATGTCAATTAAATCCTATATATAATCTAAACTTTCCTCAATTTGTAAACTAAGCAGCTGCACCACCACCCTTTGTAACTTCTTCGGCTCTCTCCCCCTCCTCCCCCATCTCCTTCTTTCACTATCTATTCATGGATCTGATTTGATGGTTAGGTTTTGAGTGGCTTTTCAATGAGAAAGCGCAGGTTGATTGAAATTTGTGTTATTGTAGTTGTACTGGTGGAATACTTGACAAAGTTTGTGTTGGCATCACCCGATTGTTGGTGGAGCAAAATAAGGGCTGCTGTTTTGCTTTTGATTTACATTATCTATCAAGTTTTTCTTTTTGTTTGCCAAATTGACGATGAGGGGGGCATGCTAAACCCTTTTTTTTTTTGTTTTTTTTCTGAAATGATGTGTTTTTTAGGGTTAATTTAGCTGTAATTTCTGAATTTATATTTTACTATTGTTTATTTCACAATAAACCACATGTAAAATTTGGACTGAAATAATTTTTTGTTGAATAAAATAGAATTTAAAAATTAATGCATTTTGAACTGGATTTCATTTTTTCTATTGGTGAAAAACTATTGTAGTTTGAACGTGTATTTTTTTCTAACTTGAAAAATGTAATGAAACTTTGATGGATAACATGTTTTCTGATTTTCCATTGAAAAATGAAAAATAAAAGTAGAGTAGAAAACTAGAGTTGAAAAATGAAAAGCATTTTTTTGTTAGTGAACGCAGCACCCCAAAATCTCTTTGTTCTTGTTCTCTCAATGTTTTACTTGGGTGACCTTCTGTCCGTGTTTCATGAAATTTCTTGTTTTCTTTAATTGGCCACTTTATTATTCTTATTCGTGGAGTAAATGCAGGCCTCTCTCTCACTCTCTCTTCTTTTCAAGCCTTCATATTGATAAAGTCGTCTTTTCCTCATATCTTATCCTTTTCTTTTATTTCTTTCCTTTGTATGGGCTGTTTATCATCTCATATACACAACTATAAAATGTTTGATCTCAGCAATGCAGCAACTTCTGTGGATATATATTTTCAGGATTGTGCTGGAGTCATACTTTGTGCGGCTGAAAGAGCGACCCAAGTTGCTTTGCAGGTGAAAGAGCACTCCCATTCTTTTGTTTATGAATTTCAAAATTTCATGTTCAGTAGGAGCACTAAAATCGAATGAATTTGGACAAACAAAAAGAGCCTGAAATATTTGTGAAATATTTGTGTTTCACTGCACATGTCCTTTTTTTAGATCTCAACGTTTTTTTTGCCCGCACCACTTTGCCCCTGGCCATGTGAATCATCATTTTTATTCCTGTCATGATGAAAGATTATGGACAAGTTATTCCAGTGCTTCCGCTCAGATGAGGGCAAATAGCAATCCAGAGAGGATAACAGATTTATATGCTATATGGAAGTTCTATGTTTTATGATTTTTCAAAATTGGTTACCTTTTTAGATCCACTTTTGCAGGCTATACAATGTTTAGGTGGAAATGGATATGTAAATGAGTACTCAACTGGTCGTCTTCTTCGAGATGCAAAACTATATGAGATCGGAGCAGGGACTAGTGAGATCAGAAGAATGATCATTGGTCGTGAACTCTTTAAGCAGTAAGAGGTAGCATGTTGTCTAGGGCATCCTGCGGCAGCATATTTTTCCCCGCCGTGTGTGAAACTCATAGCGGGGCGACCATTGTCATAGAATGGATTGTCATTGGCTTATGTATACGAGCTAACAGGAAATAATGGAAGACTGTTGAATGCTAGTAAAACAACTTTTCTTTCACTGTTACTCTTATTGTTGAATAATTCTTTATTTTTCTACAACTATAAAAATTATCTTAGAAATTGGCAGCACAGCTTCCACAGCCTACACTCTTGGGATTGTAGAAAGAAATAGAGGGTAAACTCTGTTGAGTAAATGGAACTATCCAGGTTTGATTTCAGCTTGAATTGTGAGCTCCTCCATCTCTCTGCTCGAACAGGCTAAATACCTGTTCATACAAAGCTAGCTTTGTCGTCGTATTTGCACATTACAAATCCCCGGGGGTGAGATGGTGCCCTAAGGAGATTCTATGGCATTAGAGTTCTTGGTGATCATAAAAGCCATTCGTGCGAGTGTGGTAAAGCAACATAAATCATCCCTGCCTCGTCATCTTGGCCACACCTATCTAAGCGTCAAGACATTGTGCTTGAATCCAATCCTGCCTGCGCATCTTGCGTATCCATTTGGTAGTTTGAGTTGTCAAACGACATCAGATGCACTGTCGAGCACAAAACTCTACAAGAATTATCTCGGACGTTTAATCCATATTTCCTCTGGCCAACGTTGAAAGTTCATACTAGTGATCCAAGGCGGCAATCAGTGAATAATAAGACCACCTGTACTACACATACTAGATGAAAAAGAAATCACTGGTTCCATAACAGACTTCAATCATCCTCGTATATGAGGGCCAAGAGAGGCATACAAGTCCTAAAAGCTTCAACAGGTTCCATTCACTGCGGAACTCAGAACATGAATGATACAGAATACACAACTAGATTCAGGTGTTTAACAATAAGTTGCACAAACATAGCAAGCATAGTACTCGTTTCATTAACGAATTTCAAACCCTTATTACTGTTGGCGAACAATCTGGCTGGCCCACTGATGAAGACTTGGAAGCTTCCATAATCACAGGTGCTTGATCCAAACAACTTTGAGTATCGTCCCCAGTAATTCCAATGGTCATCTTCTCCACTTCTTCTTGGGTATAAATATGGATCTTGGTTGCCACATTACAGAACTCACTGTCACCAGAAAAACTAGCCATAAGTAATCATCGCCTAGGAAAGAGTCAAAAACAGCATTTATTAATCAATCAGAAAGATAATGAAATATAAGCTTCAATTTTCAATATCATCATCCATTTTTCCCATTAGAAATCTAGAACTTGAGCTGTACAAAGTGCGAGGGCTTTCCACCAACCAATAAGATCTGGCACCTCTATTCTAATGGGAATTTAACATTGTGTTCAAATCCCAAGTTTAAATCATTGGGCATGCCTTGAGAAAATAAGGCGCTTTTGCTTTTCCATCAAAACAGGGAACATGCACTAAGAATAGACAGGTAAGCTTTTACCCTCCTTCCCATACCATTCTACTCCAATGAATTGCCTTCTTCCTTGAATATACAAACATGCACACAAGTGAATCTAGAGACAATTTGAACTTTTGAGATAGAAGGTAGGCTTCATAGCATAGCTGGCCATTCCTGCATATCAACAATAATGCATCTTTCTCCCATGTACTTCACTACAAAAAACTTGGGTTTTCAGGCAATGACCATCTAAAAGAAAAGCACTACCTCTCATTTCTACCTATGCCCACTAGCATTTGCATGCTACTTGCCAGCTTAGCACTGCTAAATATAACATTAAAACAAATCCAAAGGCTCACTTAAAATAATATGAAGGTGCTAAGGAGGCATGTTAAATTGACGTAATCATCCAATTTATAGGATAGCAGATAACATATCACTAATTTCATCAGACACTTACAGCCATGGGTCATCTCCGACAACCATAACATCATTCTCACTGTCAGTATACAAGATTCGCCATCCTTCCTCGGGATTTCGTAAAAGACCCTCCATGCTAAATAGTCGCTCTAGTTCATTCAAGAGATCACTATAGCCATTCAGCCTAGAAAGATCAATAGCTCTTCCGACCAAGCTACCTTGCTTGTGAACCTTCAACAAATTTATGATAAAATGAGCAGGCTCCAGGTCAAGAAATCGCAATTTACTGTCTAGTTTTAATTCTAATGTAGCTTACCTTTGTGCAACTCCTCTTACTAGTGTTCTGCGAATTTGGAGATGTTTCTGCATTCAAGGAGAACCCAAAAAGTTTGCAGCCAGTAGCATTCCCATTAAGAAAGTCATCCTTTTGGTTTCTTAGATTTGCACATAAAGCCGGTGCAGCAGAAATACTTTCTTGTGTCTTATACTCACTTGATTGATTAGGCTTTCTAACTTCTTCCCTAACCACACAAGTCTGAATAGAAGATGTATTGAAATGGGCATTTTCTCTAGAGAAGATTGCATAAGATTGTGTTCTGGGATCTTGACCATTTTTGTATACATCTCCATAGGGAAAGTACATACTTCTAAGGCTTTCTGCTGCTACAGGATAGAAAGCGGGTCTTGGTCCTGGATACGTCTGGAAAGAACTGCGTCCAATATTGGGCTTTCCCAAAGCACCAATAGAACTCAACGAGCATATTTCTTGACCTTGCAAGACCTTCAGGAACCTATCAGATTCCATGAATCCTGTGTGGGTGGCAGGGTGAGCTCTAGTTAACTCACTGATTTTAGCCTTCTCTATTCCTGTCAATATGAGATTTTGTTGTGCTTTATTCCGCACCTCAAAATCCAGTGGATGGTTTACAGTATCACATCGATACACAGGTGATAGCAAACCAACATTTTCTTGACCTTGCAAGACCTTGGAGGATCTTACAGACTCCTTGAAATCCAAAAACCCACCCCCTCCTGCAGCAGGAAAAAGAGATTTAAAAGCTAAAGAAATTAGCAAGTAAATAAAAAGAAAAGAGGAATGTTGATCTCTTAGTTAAAGATTTATACCAGCTATGGGCTTATCAGGTGGGGCTGCTTGCAGCCCGGCCCGCAGTTTCTTCAACCTTGGTGAAGATTGAATAATCATGGGTGGGAGTGAAACAGAAGCGTCAATTTCCCATGGGGAAACTCGTTCTTGATGATCACTGATGACATCTTCATCCCATCTAACCTGTTAAATGGTAGAGCACACAGAGTCTACTAAATAGATCACAAAAAAGGTCAAAAGATAACCAACAGTTTTCAAGCTTCCATTTTCACTAAACAATGGAAATGCGAAGAAAAGAAATGGCATGCATGCGAAGGCAGCAGTATTCCTTGAC
>Ga0325405_1008415_pt1 | contig 10259 bp, 5 predicted proteins | sample PopdelMetagenome_21_FD_205663 | JGI IMG/M metagenome (GOLD analysis project Ga0325405, IMG submission 205663) | Populus deltoides microbial communities from Bellville, Georgia, United States - Xylem-Control-R2 | ecosystem: Host-associated > Plants > Phyllosphere > Stem > Wood/Secondary xylem...
AGTAATGTGTTTCGGAGATTTGAAGAGAATAATCTTTAACATCATTGCATACTCACCATCTAAGATTTACACTGTGTTTCGGAGGTTTGAAGATAATGATGATGTTTGAACGTATTGCCTGCTTACTGTCTCAATCATCATTGCATCTCTTGTCCAATACAATATTAGGAATTATTTTTGCCTTCATAAATTTTGAAAATTTTCTTGGCTGGTCTTTACTTCATGGATCTATGAAGTTTCTTACTCATACTTCATTGATGTTGAGAATTTCTCCATTTTTGATGAATTATTGCTCATAGCTATAGAGAATACGCATCAGATTTTAGAATGAAAGTTGAAATATCAGCATATGACTTATCTGTTTCTGAAATTTGGATTTGTCGTGATCATTGGCTATCTTTTAAACTACAACTACCTTTAGTTTCAGGGTGCACCCTAGATCTAGTATATTTAAATTGGACCAGTCTTGTATTTTAGCTTATCATGACTTTGTCTTCTTTTGATTGTGAGCAGCAAAGGTGCATCATGGTCATCTAACACATGCAGATGGCAATGGAGATTGGGTTTTAACTATATTTTCTGCACTATCTTTTGTAAGTGTATTCTTTCAGTCTTATGATTTCCTATTATTTAGGGACTGGTTTGGTTGCTGTCCACAGTCCTGTGAGCTGGGCCACATGTACTGACACTGTAGAGTAGAGTCTACACTCTAGAGACAGAGAAAGGAAACAAAGAAGGAGAGATATAATCACACAATACACAGATAACTCAACCTTCACATTACAGACTCAAATCAAAAGTCACATAATAATCCTCTATATTATTTTGAGAAGAGTGCATAAATACTTATAGAATTATCAACGTAACCCATTGTTTAAGTTCTTAATGTCTAAAGCATATCTCTATTATTTCTCTTGCAGATAATTGATGTCCTGGGATTCATGCCTTCCCATGCAGTGGTATGACATTTGCTTTATGCTTATATGTGTATATTTCATTCAATCACATTACACAATGAAGATAAATAAGTTGTGCATTGCTATCTATGTGCATTAACGTTTCTGTTTTGGCTGACTTTTTTGTTCAAAGAAGGAATGATTTAATGTAACTGTAGTAGGTGTTATTAGTGATAGCAAGAGGCTGAGAGCTACTAAAGGTATCCACATTTTACATTCTGACACGCACAAAATTTAGTAATTTGCTGGATCAAAATTTCATCTGAAGCACGAAATTGATTTTCATAGAAGGAAAAAAAATGCTGGATACATTAAATTTAGATGGTAGTCTTCTATGGGCTACTGCTTTAACCATAGTTCAATTGGTTGGACTCGCAAAATAGTGTGGAATGGGTTTAGCAAGTATAGGGGGGCCATCAACCCTAAAAAATATTATTTTAAGTGGAAAGTGTCTGGACAAAGATTTATAACCATGTCGCTTGTTATTAGCAGTTAAAACTCTTAGTTTCTGTCTTCAATTTTTCTCAAACATGAGATTCACCTCTCTAATATTTGATTTGTTGAATCTCTCTGAAATGTGATATTGCTTCCCTTATGTATGATTTATTGGTAAAGCCTTTTGATGCTAAGTTGTCTTAGTGTTGCCTTTTGGACACAGCTTACAAGATTCACCAGTACTCTCTAATCCAAAGACTATGATTTAGACTCTTGTAGCTGATAAATCAGTTTTTCATAACACTGTGAACTTCATATTCTGAAGAGTGGCTGATGCATGGTGTTACATTTGGTTAGAGATTATTTACAGTCAGAATATGATCATTACGTCCTCCAGATCTATTTGTAAAAGATATGATTCTGTAACCCAACCTTGGTTACACTGGTGCTAGGTTTCATCTATATTTGCACTATCAAATATATATTACATATAGTATCTGCCTTTAACTTACATTGAATATAGCTTTGCATATTATCTTTCATAATAGTGTCAGTAACTTTTGTTTTTGGAAGGGTTTTGCTGCTTCTTCTTTTGCACATTAAACTATTGTTTTCTCTTTCCTTTTTATCATTCTCCTTAATTAGATAGTTTACTTATCTATTGGTTATTATTTTTCATTGCAGGTGGTGTTTGATCATGATGGTGAGATATAAATTCTCTGATATTTTTATTAGTAATTGATTCTCTCAATTGTTGTTTGTGCTTCTTAACATGCTCTAAAGTATTTCAAGCTGTTTGATGTTTTACTTGGAATCTCCAACTATATGATCTCAACCTCTTAAAACTGGCCATGATGATTTTTATCTTTGTCTGGGTGAATCTGCAACAAAATGATTTTAGTGAATGGTTTGATTCCCTGTGCCCTCAGACATGTTGACTCTAAATTCCCTTTCCTGCCTTTGGTACAATAGATATCTCTTTTCTGCAGAGTTACTTATCAAATTGTGGTGGGTTTGAGACTCAATTCCTGTTCAAAGCATGCAAAACCCATATAATCTACGAAGGAAGATAGTTCCCTTCCATGAACTTATTCCTCACTCTTCTGTTTCTCTTGTGTTTGTCTCATGTTTGGTTGCTGAAGTGTCATTCCTTCATTCCTGTTCATTTCAAGTCTGACTTTTGGAAAGAGATGAGAGCTCAAGATTTAATATCAACAATAGGCTGGACATTGTGAGTACATGGACACTGATAAAACATTTAGTTGAGGTTCAATGTTAACTTGTTGTAGGCTAAATGTTGGTGTGCTACGCTTCTGTCTTATAAGTTAAATAACACAAAGGTTTTCTGATACATGACAAGAAAGAGAGATTCCAGTTTGTTGGCTGCATTATTATGTTTGCTCAGTTTAATACTTGCAGATAACAAAGTGTTCTTAACAATATAAAATAATTCTTAGCTCGGTTTGCATCCGTTTCTCGAGCCTCAGGCTTTAGATAAAAAAAAGTTTTATTGACAGCATAAAACAATCCTTTAGCTCTGTAGGCATCCATTTCTTGAGCCTTCTCACTTTGAAGAAAAGTGATACTTCAATAGCATGGGCAGCTTTTAACCAACTCATAGAAAAGTTAAGAGATGGCTTTCCTGTGGTGCCATGAATTGAACTGGAACTGATCTTTACAGAGTTTGCCAATAATAGGGGTTGACAAACTGAAATCAGGAAAGAAAACTATTCCATGTATTAGTGGTAGCCTGTCCTATTGAGCTTAGGATATCAAAGATAGGCAATGTTGTGACTTTGAAATTGCAAATGTCAGTCAAAAGAAATCCCAAGAACTGATGTTCTCTTATCTTAGAAAATACATGAATCCAGAACCTTATGACTGGAAGCTTTCATGCAATGTTGCAGTTGACTGGGACTCTGTCATGATTTTCTTGTGTGTTGGGGTTACTGCATCAAAACACAGCAAACACATGGTACTTTGCATTGCCAAACACTGCTGAAATAACAGGAAAGCAGCATAAAAAATCTTTCACTTGCATAGTGCTACAGTTAAGGGATTGAAAGTTGCAATGGGGTTGACTGCTTCACATTTTCCAACGTCTAAACCATAGCTGGAGGATAGCTCTGGCTCAGTGAATTAATTTCACAGGAAGAAAGAACCCTCTATAGCACAAACATCTTTCTTTCACAATTTTTAGAGGTTTCTCTAGGTATTACATTTGGACCAGACAAAAGATATCCACAAACTACCTTTGCAGGATTCTTGGTCCAATGAGTACCAAAATGTTGGGGCATAATTTGCCTAGAATTTGGAGGGTGCCTCGTCCTTTTCACTGGAATTATGCAGAGGGAGCAAAAATTGTTGATTTCCTAACGTTTCAGCTCCTTGTCTAGTTCACAAATCAAAAGTGTGCTAACATGCAATTGTTCCATCCCAAACTGTAAAACCCTTAAGAATTAAATTCAGTGGTCAATTTGCGCATAATATTTAACCTGTGTCAATTTGTTAATTCCTAATCATTATATAAATGGGACTTTAAGTTGGTTGAAAACGCTTTCAGAAGTAGAAATCTTTAAGAGGGCATCTCAAATGTTAGATGATGAATTTGGGCCATCCAGCTTGTTCTCCTATTTTCTAGTCAGTGGTCAATTTGTACCAGTTATGGGGTATTGGATAGTGAAACTGTTGTTCAATGTGGAATTTTGATAGACCAAACTTTTACTTTTCCTTTTCAGGAGTACCGTATGGAAAATCTAGTGTTTCACCCAACAAAACTGTCATGGAAAAAGGTATGTCAGTTTATAATTCTTTAAAATCTTTTCATAATGAATTTAACAATCTGTAAGAAATAAGAAACAACATTTATAGGTGAATCCAGATAATTATGGGTGATGTTTGCTGGTTTTACACTGAGTCAACTGTGCAGACGAAGAAACTTTATTTGAGTGCAAGGCATGTCATTGTTGTGGTGTGGGCAATTCATGCCTTTTCTCAAATCACTTATAAAGGTGTCTGACTTTAGAATCAAATTGAGCGTCTTTTTGTTTTTGTTTTTGTTTTTTTCGCTTTGCTTTCATGAATAATATGTTATTTTATGGCAAAAGATAATTCTTTTCTTTATCATGCTTGGTCTCAAAATGCTTATAAATTGCTTTAATTAATATAGGGCTGTTTAAGAATTTTAATAATGTTGATTTCCAAAGTTTCTGATCCTAGACTTTTTAACGAAAGCAAAAAAGTGACGATAAGGCAATTTAGTTTGAGTAGATTTGATTGGCTGCATAATGGACTGGGTCATGATGAATTTCAGTAGATTTTATTTTGCGTGAGCTTAACTGGCTGCATCAAACCTCCAACATGTACGTGCTACAAATGTTCAATGAATGTGGAATACAATTCACATGGCATGAACTTGACTTACTCTGAATCGTTATGTTTGTCTTTTGTGACATTAGTTTCCTCTACTGTTGGGTGATACAAAGAGGGAGTTTATGACACATCTAAGAGCACATTTGTGATTCTCTTAAGCAGCATATGAATACACTGTAGATGGATCATAAATGTTGACTTGTGGTTAATGGAGGTCATATGAATCCATTTCTCATTAATGAATATAGTGAGGAGTTTTAGAAGCTCAGCCTGATGGGCTGTGAATTCAGCGCATGGTTCTTAGGTATTTGGATAGACATGGAAAACCATTTGCAGGGCCTTCCAGTGATCAAACAAACTTCAAGACTATTTTATTTCTGTTCCTGTTTTCCATGTAGTCTTTGTAACTTCTATGCTTCAAAATGGGATAAGGCGACAGCCTATAATTGCTTCTAGTACTTTAAGATAACAGACATCCTATATTTATGCAAACAAGCTTCAAGAAGTAATTTCTAGTTTAATTCTGGCATGCTTGCCTTTTCAACTGTTAATTATATGTGCTGTTTGTGACTGCCATGTTCATTTGGGCACCAGGATACATGATCATGGATCAAACCTGAAACGCATTCTGAAATATTATTGAACATTCATAAAAAAAAGAAAAAAATGGATCATGAAATGTTTCACCTAACTTAACTCTCAAGGGCAAAATATTATACCTTCAAGTGAATTTTCCATGGTAATTCCAAATGATTATTTTTTTGTTCATATCGTTTATTCTATTGCAATGGAACAGAATAATAATAAAAAAGAGATCAATATATTCACAGACTAGGTTGGCACGTAGACTTCCATCTTTGCCAATACATCTGTACCAAAGTCCTTTTTAGCTGGTGCCAGTGGAGGGCCTAGAGCTAGTTTGGATGGAGAAGGTTGATTTTATTAGGTTTCTGGAAAAATAACTTGACTAGGATCAACTAAATGAGGTTTTTTACTGCAACTGCTTGGGAATGTGTTCAGAGTTCCTTTTCCACTGCTTAGCTCTGCTAAGGTGCTCATTGCAGTCTTGTCATTGTCTGTTTCTTATGATTTTACACCTATAAAATTACTCTAATGTTGCCATCTCTCACAATATTCTCTTGTTTTTTCCACCCGTGCACATTTGCATTTTGTGTGCTTGATCCTCCCCAAGAAAAAAAAAAAGGTCCCCAAGTGGAGGCTACTTTACAAGTTAGTTTTCACAAATCAAAATCAGCTGATTGGATTTATCATATTCTTTATTTTTTGAAGGCTTGAATTTTCGCCACACTTTATATTCTTTATACAAGAGCAACCGCCCTCCTACGCCTGATACTGTCATCCAGGGACTTCCATATTTGAAAGCTGCTATCAAAGCTATGTCCGTTAAGGTGATTGAGGTAAGTAGCTATATCTTGCAGTTTTATATAATTGATCAACTCAGATTTCTCATGGTAATCAATTATGATTTTATGTGAAGGCAGGTACCTGGGGTAGAAGCAGATGATGTCATTGGAACATTGGCTGTAAATAGTGTCAAGGATGGGTTTAAGGTAATTATCTGAGCTCTATTTCTCAAATACCTGAGAGTGTATAATGAAATCTAACCACAATCATCCATGGATTTTGTTTTCGTGGAGAGAAGATGGATAATGTTTTGAAAATGATTTCCACTGTTTCCCAAGGATCTAGTCATTGTGGGCTCCCCCCTCCTTTATGGAATAAAATCGAAACAAACTATTAAAATAAGAAACTGTCTATTGTCTTGCTTACATAGCTACAGGCACACAATGTAACTTAGTATGTTATATGCTTCCTTTCAACATGGTTGTATCTTGCTTTAGTTGTGTTTGTTTTTTTTCCCCCCTCAACTGCCTTTCATATATGTGTTCTAGTCTACAGGTCAATGAAACTGTTTGGCTCCTCTATTGTTTGCCTTTTCTCTTATACTTACCCTATAATCAGCCTATTTATGTATTTTATCTAGGAGGTAGACAATTCATCTTGATTTTCTTGTTTTTTAACTCCCTGGAGAAGATCTTTTCTTGTTTGACAGGTTATGAATAGTTAATTTTTTTCCCACTATTTTTTGAGTCTCACACTAATTTATTTTTCTCATGAACTCAAAAACAAAATTTTTTCCTTCCAGAACCCTTCTATCCACTTTCATATGAAAAACAGGAAAAATGCTTTTTGTTGATAAATTATACCCAGACAAATATATCTCATCTTAAGCCCAGAAACTGATAGGCTTCTGCTTTTTTGTTAATATTAGCATTAATAAGCTTTTTCTGAAGTGTTCACAAGTGAAAGATTTGGCATTAGGAGTAAACTGCCCCCTTTGTTTTGTTTGTTTTATTGTATATAGTGTTTTTTTCCCCAAATGATTTTTGACCATTTTACCATACAACATAGAAATCTTTTAGCTAAACATCTATCACATTCATCCTTCAGCTTTTGGAAGGTTAACTTTCTTTGCTTGATTTTCTTAATCAGTTTGAGTAGTTAAAACTGAGTACCTTTAAATTACTGTTTGCCTAAAAGCTCCTATGTTATTTTTTCTTGCCACCGTCGGTGTCTTGTGATTGTGCTTATTTTGTAACAGGTACGAGTTGTTTCTCCGGACAAAGACTTTTTTCAGATTCTTTCTCCTTCATTACGTCTTCTACGGATTGCACCACGTGGCCTTGAGTTAGTAACCATTCAACTTACAACATCATGCCTGCATTATATTTGTTAACATTTGAGGTTTGAGTGATCAGAAATTCTTGGAGTTTTCTGAAACCTTTTCTTTCTGTGAATATGTTCTTTCTTATCATATAAAGTCATGTTATGCAAAGCTGCGATCAACTTTTTCATCCTGCATGGCTTAGAAATAACATCATTTTGGTGATAATGAATTGGATTTCATTTATTATGATTCCACTAGTGGATTTGAGTTTATTTTTTGATATTTAGATAACTTGATGAACAATCTTCAGAACTAATAAACGTGAAGTTTTTTAAGTTCAAAGCAATTGGATGTAAACTGAAAATACAGAACCATGAAAAATATGAAGATTTATGTTTGTTCTAGATATCTGTCATGAGAAAAAAAGAGAGTTAAAGGGATACTATGTAACTTCATAAGCTGGTTTTGGCTGAGATATATTTTATGTTCAAAGCAATTTGATGTAAACTGAGAACACAAGAACCATGCAACATTGAAGGAAGAATTTACACATGTTCTTTGTATTTATAGCAGTGAAAAAAAAAAAAAAAATACTGCAGAGCTGCATAAACTGGTTTTGCATTTAATATTCTTAACATACCATCGAAATATATGAATTTAAAATTCTATATGTATAACACAGAACATATAATTACCTGCCAACATTTGTTTATTCCAAATTTAAGTTTTATTCTTTATTCTTTTCTTAAAAAATTTGGTCCAATTAATATCTAGAGCCTACAACCAGCTGTTCCAATGCCAGGACACCACCCATGTCTTTAGCTTATGATCTTGTAATAGGACATATGAGTGTAAATTCTGATGTCATGCTCTATTAGACTTTGATTTGCTTATGGGTTCTTCCTAAATAAAATTTCAAATTCAGTTGAACTTGAAGGCAATGTTAGCCTAATAGTAAGGGGTGTGCAAACAGTTTGACTGGTTCAGTTTTCAATTTGGTTTTTAAAAACTGAAACCAAACTGAATATGTGAGAAACCGAATTATGTAAAACTGAAATATTTCTGTTTCGTTTTTTATTTCAATACAAACAAAACTTTCTATTCTGAAACATTTCATCCTTTTTGACTATTTCTCGAAAATAAAAATTGAAAGAAAAGGGAAAGAATTTGGTTTTTGTTTGTTTGTTTGGTTTTCAAACTGTACCAAAATTGAAACTGAATTACCAAACCAAACAATTTCAGTTTATGATAGGGTATTTAAGAATTAATGATGTAATAAAACAAGTTATTCATACGAGTGCAAATTAATGAGTCACCTGTTTAGTTACTTTTGGTGGGTTGTGATTGTGCTTCATGCTACCTTGAATAACTTAATTTCTTTAATTTTGGCTTGCTTTTTCGGAATTTTGATCTGTTTTTACAGAGTAGTGCTGTAGTTTCATATTTTGCTTTGCCCAGGATGGTTTCATTTGGAATGGAGGATTTTGCTGAAAAATATGGAGGATTGAAACCTTCTCAGTTTGTTGATGTAATGGCTCTTATGGGTGACAAATCTGATAATATTCCAGGTTATGCTACACATCTCTCATTAGTTAAATACAGTCCGATGTTCATGATATGAATTTTTCAGAGACAGCTAAATGTCATTTCCTTTATGATCTCTTTACATGTGTATCTTCTTCCAATGACTTATCATTGAACCTCCTTTACCATGATGTTCAACATTCATGTATTTTTTTCACTGGAGGAATACTAGATGTGAATAAAATGAAAAATAAAATCCTGAATTTTGATGAAATGTTGCGAAGGTCGGCTCAAACTTGTGTCTAGCCTCTGCTTAGTTTCTGGAATGAGCAATGGAAATGAGCTAAAAATGTTTAAACCTTTCTCTAAAATGAAGCAATCTTCTAGAAGTTTTAAGGAATTCTTTTTTTTATGAGATTCAAATATTCTAAAGGTTGATTTATTGATGTTCCATCATTTAATAATTGCAGGAGTTGAAGGAATTGGAGTTGTCCATGCTGTGGAACTGATCTCTAGATTCGGTATTGGCTTAGAATTTGTTGGAAAATGTCATAGGATGAACATGTTGCTGAACTATTATGTGATAACATTTGTTATGAAATATTTGTTTTTTCTGCCAAAAGTGATTGCAAGCTTTTTTTGTCTGTCAATGTGGGATTTTCTTTTTTGGCCCATATAAGTGTGTTTCTTGATATACTGACTTGCAATAATCTTCACTTCTTTTTCAGGCACGTTGGAGAATTTGTTGAAATGTGTTGATCAAGTTGAAGGGGAGAGCATTAGAAAGGTAGAATCTTCAACATGAATCAAGTACTTGCTAAAATCATATCCTTTTCTTTTCCCTTTAAATCTTTATCATTTTTTGTTGGTTGTTCCCTTGTTTGACACTTGCAATGAGATGAAATATCTTCCGTCAATTTTTATCAAATCAGTTGTGCTGTATCTAGTCACTTTATTAGAATCCATCTCTGTGTGTTTGTTCTGGGGGTTGCTGTGGAGTCTGATAGTGGGTTCTTATTCAGCAACTATTGGGGGTGGGCTTGTAATGGCTTTCTCTTCTTCCATGTGCTTGGGGATGTTGCATGCATTATTGATAATGATGTGCAACTCTCCTTTATGGTAAGAAAAGAGGATGTAGAAGTTTGTCATCAAGGATATTGCACCTCTCGTAAATATAAGTTAATTTATCATGTCATGATCTTGTGCTCATGAAATTTGAGATAAATGTAGCATGATATTAGCTTTTATTTAAAATTCTGTGACCGTTTATGTGGCTGACTCAT
>Ga0325405_1008416_pt1 | contig 10258 bp, 11 predicted proteins | sample PopdelMetagenome_21_FD_205663 | JGI IMG/M metagenome (GOLD analysis project Ga0325405, IMG submission 205663) | Populus deltoides microbial communities from Bellville, Georgia, United States - Xylem-Control-R2 | ecosystem: Host-associated > Plants > Phyllosphere > Stem > Wood/Secondary xylem...
ATTGAACCAGCTGTTCGCAGGTCTTCGAGGACGATAAAGCCCCCGCAACGGTTCACACTTTTACTGAATTACATTTTGTTGACAGATGGTGGTGAACCGCTAACTTATGAAGAATCCTTACAAGATGGAAACTCAAGCAAGTGGGAGTTAGCCATGAAGGATGAGATGAGTTCGTTGCTGAAGAACAAGACTTGGGAGCTAACCACACTGCCTGAAGGAAAGAAGGCTTTACAAAACAAGTGGGTTTACAGAGTGAAGACTGAGCATGACGGAAGCAAACGGTTCAAGGCAAGACTTGTTGTAAAAGGGTTTCAACAAAAGAAAGGCATCGACTACTCTGAGATATTTTCTCCAGTTGTGAAGCTCACAACAATCAGAGTTGTTCTGGGGATAGTAGCTGCAGAAAATTTACATCTTGAACAGTTAGATGTAAAAACAGCATTCCTTCATGGTAACTTGGAGGAAGATATTTACATGCAACAGCCAGAGGGGTTTGCAATGCAAGGAAAGGAGAATCAAGTCTGCAAGCTACAGAAAAGCCTATACGGTTTGAAGCAAGCTCCAAGACAGTGGTACAAGAAGTTTGACAACTTCATGTGTAATTCGGGATACACAAGATGCCAGGCTGATCATTGTTGCTATGTCAAACATTTTGACAACTCCTACATCATTCTACTATTATATGTGGATGATATGTTGATTGCAGGATCCAGCATTGAGGAGATTGACAAGCTGAAACAACAATTGTCAAAACAGTTTGAAATGAAGGATCTGGGAGCTGCTAAACAAATACTTGGCATGAGAATCATCAGAGATAAAGACAAAGGCATACTAAAGCTCTCACAAACAGAGTATGTCAAGAAAGTTCTCAGCAGGTTTAGTATGGATAATGCTAAACCAGTAAGTACACCTCTGGGGAATCATTTCAAGCTCAGCAAAGACCAGTCACCACAAACTGAGCTAGAATGTGGATACATGGATAAGATTCCATACGCCTCAGCTATCGGCTCTTTGATGTATGCTATGGTCTGTACCAGACCAGACATTGCCCATGCAGTGGGAGTTGTAAGCCGATATATGAGCAATCCTGGAAAGCAGCATTGGGAGGCGGTGAAATGGATCATGAGGTACTTAAAAGGTTCATCGGAAACTTGTCTTAGTTTCACAACTGGTGGTTTGAAACTTGAAGGTTTTGTAGATGCTGATCTAGCAGGAGATGTTGATAGCAGAAAGAGCACTACAGGATATGTTTATACTCTAGGAGGTACTGCCATTTTATGGAGTTCTACCTTGCAAAAGATCGTTGCTCTTTCAACAACAGAAGCTGAATATGTTGCAGTCTCAGAATCTGCAAAAGAGATAGTATGGTTGCAGAGTTTCTTGAAAGAATTGGGCAAGTTGAATGGAAAGGGTACTTTGTATAGCGACAGTCAGAGTGCAATCTTCCTTGCCAAGAATCCAGCATTTCACTCCAGGACGAAGCATATTCAGATCAAATATCACTTCATCCGACAACTGCTGGACGACGAGCAACTAATGCTAGAAAAGGTCTGTGGAGGCAAGAATCCAGCTGACATGTTAACCAAAGGAGTTACACTTGATAAACTGAAGTTGTGTAAAACTTCAGTTGGCCTTCAAGGATAAAAAAAAAAAAAAGGATTTCATTGCTTGTCTCCAAGTGGGAGATTGTTAGCATTATGGAGACAGCAATGACCCACCATGTGCAAGTGGGAATACCTAATCCCCCTTTTGCACATGGTGGAGGACACAAAGTGGAGGCAACGGTGGGCATCAATCATGCCCCTTCAATCATCCATTGTATATGTATAGCTATGTGTGTGTGTGTGTGCTCAGTAGTGCATGAAGAACACAGAGAGCAGCGTAAGAAACACAGAGAGAACAGAGAACAGAGAAGAATAGAGAGAGCTTGAGAGAGTAGAGTTGAGTTGAGAGAGTTTTATCTCCTCCTCCTTTGTTTGTATTGTTTGTAAGTTTCATTAATACAAACCAGTAGCTCTGTGGAGTAGGCAAGTTGCCGAACCACGTAAATTGTGTGTGTTTGAGTTCTGGAATTTCACAACATACTTTTCTATCAAGCTAAAAGGTCTAGGGAAATTTGAGTTACCTGTTTTGTATATGAACCAGCAAGGAAGAAATTCTTCACAGCTGTCCTCTGATCAGGTCTAAAGGGATCTTTGCCAGGTCCTTCACGATACAAAGATTGCGCAATTTTTACAACGGATGACCAGGTTACTTCTAGACCTTGGGATGACGGGAATAAAGCCAGGACCTGGTTATTTAAATAAAAAAATAAGAGCAAACAATGAGAATATTGCACAACAATAAATGGATTCATCAAATGATAATTCAATACTCAAATAAGAATCAACTAACGTGTACCACAGGTTTTAAAATGCAGAGAAATAGGAAGAGAGATGAGAGGGATGAGACTTATTAAATCTTCTTCTTCTGTTATTCAATCATACTGACTTTAGCTAGACAGTTATATATATGCAGCTGTAACAAACTTAACAGCTTCATATAACTAACTTCTCTAACTAACTAATTGAGTAACTGCTAACTAACTAGCTGCTTTATTAAGATCATGACAAGTGTCACAATCTGATGCACTATACACTAACATCCCCCTCAAGATCAGGCTCGTGAGGAACCAAGCCTGAGATTGCAGCAATGAGTGCGAAACATAGGAGCACTCAACCCTTTTGTGAGAATATTAGCAAACTGCTCCTGTGAGGATACAAACTACACTGAGAGTTGTTTATGTGAAACTCTTTCGGGAACAAAATGCACATCTACCTCAATGTGTTTGGTCTTTTGATGTTGAACAGGATTAAAAACAAGGTAATAGCAGATAGATTATCACAGAAAAGAACAGGTACATGAGGTAGTGAAATGTGTAGAAATGCTAATAATTGTTTGATCCAATCCACCTCAGCTGAGGTATAGGATAAAGCACGATATTCAGCTTCTGTTGATGATCTGGAAACTTTTTGTTGCTTCTTAGAGGATCATGAAATGGGATTGTTACCCAAAAAAACCACCAAACCAGTAGTAGATCTTCTGTCATTAGGATCCCCTGCCCAATCAACATCACTAAAAGCCTTTAACTGCAAATCTCCTCTAGTATATGAAATACCAAAATGCATCGTGCCTTTTAGATACCGTAAAATATGTTTAACTGCAGTAAAATGAGACACCATAGGATTTTGCATAAACTGGCAAACTTGATGTATAGAAAAGGCAATATCAGGCCTTATAAATGTTAAGTATTGCAAAGCCCCTACAATGCTGCGAGACACCTTAGGATTGGAATACGGTTCCTCATCCTCTTTAAGTAGTTTATGATAAGGAAGACATGGAGTATCACATGGTTTAGCATCAATCATTTCAGATTTAAGCAACAAATCCTTAACATATTTGGATTGTGACAAAAACAAACCAATTGGAGTTCGAGTGATTTGTATGCCTAAGAAATAGTGAAGTGATCCTAAATCTTTGATATCAAACTCAATAGTAAAAGCTTTAATAACCTGTATAATTGCACCAGACGCACTTTCTGTTAGAATAATATCATCCATATAGAGAAGCAACACCACAATCTCATGACCAACATGCTTGACAAACAAGGACGAATCAGAGTATGTGGTTGCAAAACCCAAAGAAGGTAGAAACTGAGTAAACCGATCATTCCAGGCCCTAGGCACCTGTTTTAACCCATATAGAGATTTATACAGTTTACACACGAGATGAGGATGTTGCAAATCTTCAAAACCAGGAGGTTGGGACATGTAGACCTCCTCTTGGAGAATGCCATGCAGGAATGCATTTTTTGACATCTAATTGTCTGAGAGACCAATTGAAATGAGCAACAAGAGCAAGAACTAACCTGACTGTTGCAGGTTTCACCACAGGACTAAAAGTGTCCCTATAATCCAATCTAGGTTCCTGACTGAACCCTTTAACTACTAACTATGCTTTGTGTCTAGCAATAGATTCATCTGAGTGTCACTTAATCTTAAAAATCCACTTGTATCCCACCAAGTTCTTGTTTGCTAGTAATGGAACAAGACTCCAGGTGCCTTGAGTATGTAAGGCATGAACCTCTTATTTCATGGCATGTAACCACACAGGGACTTTGATGGCAGACTTGTAAGTAGCTGGTTTTATCAAAGACATATCAGTTGCCCCAGAATCATGAATACTTGCTAAGAAGGCCTTCCTTTTAGTAATTCCACTCTTGCTTCTGGTTTGTATTGGATGCAAGTTGAGAGGAGGAATGGACAATACAACTTGTAAATTATCAGGATTAAAATCATTAGAACTGAAACTGATATCAGGCACCATAGGAGTCGGAGAAGAGGCTTGAATGGAAGTAGTAATGGACCAAGAACTGGGAGAAACTGTAGATAAATCAAGTGTATGGTTGCTAGTACGGGGAGAAGAAGAACCTATGATAGAGGTGACAACTATATTCTCTGGAGTAACAATAGGCACAGTACAGGTGGAAGTGAACGTGATGGTGATGACAGGAGTGTGGTTGAGGATGTATGCAATAAATCAGGATAGGGATACTGTTGTTCATGAAAAATAACATGTCTAGAGATAAACAATCTCGTAGAAGGCACATGATAGCACCAATAACCTTTGTATTTAGTGGCATACCAAAAAAAACACACATTTTATAGTTTTGGCCTACAATTTGGTGTGATTATAAGGTCTGAGGAAAGGAATGCAAGCACAACCAAAGATTCTAAGGTGAGTAAGAACTAGAGAAGACCCAAATAACATCTTAAAAGGAGATTTGTGAAGAAGAACAGGAGTTGGCATACGGTTTATGAGGTATGTAGCTGTTAAACATGCATAGGACCAGAATTGAGATGGTAATTTGGTTGTTTGTAATAAGGTGATTGTGGTTTCAATGATATGTCTATGTTTTCTCTCAGCTATCCCATTTTGTTCAGGAGTATATGGATAAGAGAGGTGATGTGAAATGCCCTTGTCAAGAAGAAAGTATTTCAAACGAGTGCAGGTATACCCCCCCCAATCAGTTTGAAGTGTTCTAACGGTAGCAGAAAACTGATTAACAAGAAAGGAATAAAAGGCAACAAAGGTAGAGAACAAATCATACTTATTGACTAGTGGAAAAATCCAGAAATATCTAGTACATTCATCTACAAAGATGGTGTAATATATATAACCATCAACTGATATACATGGCGCAAGACCCCACAAATCAGTATGGATAGTGTCAAAGAGAGTTATGGATTTATTGTGATGCCATGGAAAGGGTAGTTTGCTAACTTTCCTAGCAAGACATGTATGACACAGCATAGGGGAAGAGGTTTTGGGAACACGTATATTAGCTTTATTTAACATCAGAGAAGCGACAGTTTTTGTTGGATGTCCTAACCTATGGTGCCACAAATTGGACTGAATGAGTTGGCCAAGAAATGCCTTAGCTGGCGATGTCTGTGTTGAATTTGAAGGTGAAAAGGCATGGATAGGGTACAGTCCATTACTGCACAAGCCTCTGTAAAGGATCCTCCTTGTGGCTTTGTCCTGAATTCAAAAACAAAATACATCAAATATAAGCCAGCAATTATTGTCAAGGCAGAGTCGATGTATTGACAGCAGATTCTGAGTTAATTGATGAACAAACAACACAGAATTCAATTTGAGTGGAGACACGGATGAATTAAAAGTAGAATGATCAACATGAGATACTTTCAAACCTTCACCATTTGCAGTGTGAATTGTGTCAGCTATTGGATATGATGAGGCCAGTGTCAAATTAGTCAAATCTGTCGTCATATGATTGGTGGCACCAGAATCAGTGAGCCGCACTTGAGAGGAACCTGAAGAATTGGATGATGGAGATGCAGAGTTAAGCATTGTGTGCATGGCTTGCATAGGAGGTTGTTGTTCTTGAAACTCAGAAGATGTGAATGATAGATGTGGTGAAGGAGCTCGACATGAAGTATACCGCAGATTTTGTGGTTGTATGGGATAAGAGGTTTGTGAAAAGTATGCAGCAGTGGCATGCATCCCAATGTAGTTTGGGCCCTTATCATTATAGAAGCAATACCAGGTGGTATGATTATTTCTACCATATATGTGACATTTGGTTTTCTTATAAGAAGAAGCCTCACAGAATCGGGTAGTGTGTCCCTCAGAGTTGCATAATTGGCAAATTGGAATCATGGATGCAGAATGACTCCGAAACTGCTAACCAGGGGAAGGATCAAGAACTCCAAGATTAGAATTGGGATGTGCATATGTCATAGGTGAAAATACTGGTCTAGAATTAAAATGTCTAGATCCCTAAGTGAATCGACCTTTACCATTGTTCTTGTTCCCATTATAAGGCTTAAAACCTCTGTTAACAACCTGAGATGGACCATGATTCAGAGAGAAACCTATATTAGCAACCATTGCTGTCATGAGAGGAGCATTAACTGAAGTCTTCACAATCACTTCCTCTGCAAGTAACTGTGATCTAAAATCATTTAGTGAAACCACACTTTCACGTCCCCTTATAACACATTTGAATGTGTTATACTCAGCAGATAAGCCATTCAGAGCAAGAATAACAATGTCTTCATCAGCAAAGTATACACCAGCAGTAGAAAGATAGTCCCTAGCTTCTTTAATGCGATGAAAATATTGTGAAATCGAATCTGCCCCCTTTTTTAATTGTTTGCAGATTAGATTTCATCTGAAAAATACTAGTTCTAGACATAGTTGAAAATTGTTCCTTTAATCGATCCCACGGATCCTAGGAGCTAGTGCTACCAATCTCACAAGACATGGCAACAGGTGATAATGTGACAGTGATTAACTGTATAATAGCTCGGTCATGCATTTTCCACACTATATATTCATCATTCTGAGAAGAAGTGATACCAGATTCACCTGAAGTGTGACTGTGTTGAGGTGGACAATGGATCGAACCATCAACATATCCCATAATTCCATTGCTTTCAAGCAAAAGTTGCATCTGAAGGTTCCAAGTGAGGTAGTTTGAATCATCAAGCTTGACATTAACAGACGTGGGAATAGAGGAAATGAGAGCTGTGATTGGAGATTGAAGCAGCTGGAGCTGTGAAGCAGTCACCATCGAGATTTTCAAGATCAATCTGTGAATGAACTCAAATTATCAAACAGAGATTAGAGAAGAAGCAATAGAGAGGATCTTCAAGCGTGAGCTACTGCAGCTCTGTACCATGTTGACGTGCTAACTAACTGCTTTATTAAGATCATGACAAGTGTCACAATCTGATGCACTATACTCTAACAATGCATACATTAATTTGCTGGAATTCATGTTGACTGAACCAGGCTTCGTCTTCAATCTGTAAATGAAACAATACTCGGCAAATTTTATTCGATTTTTTATACTTCGAATTATTATTTTTTTAAATATTCATATAACAAAGATCTTGAAAACCCACAAATGATCCCATAAGCCCTGTTAAGAACACAACCCATTTTAAAATTATTTTTCTTTTTCATAAAAAAATATTATTTGTTTTTCTTAGCTAATTATATTTCTTTTGCTTGATTACTTTAACGGTGCTTATGGGATAAATTTATCATTTATCTTTCTTAATTAAAAACAAAAGCAAATTTCATTTTCTAAGCATTATCTTCTTTTACTAATTGAAGGCTAAGTTAGATTTATTCAATATAAACACGAGCCATGCGAGCTTGACAACAAGTTAGTGCTAATTAATTGTGAACAAAATGTAAAGTAAACGACTTCGTTTATGAAATTAGTAGTAGTGAGATTCAATTAATTAAACTATCATATAATACAAATTAACCTGTTTTAAAACTTTGCATAAAATTCCTCACTAACATAACAATTTTCAAACTATTTTTTATTTTTTTTGGTGTACGAAGCAGATAAGTTGTTAATAAGCTGCTTCCAAGAAACTACGCATCACCGAAACCAACTCCTAAAATGATTTTTTCTTTTAGGTTTGTCCTACTCGGTGCTTCAGTTATGGGGCGGCACGTCTCACGGCTACTATCGCTCGCTGCATGCTGTTACCAAGCCAGCCGTTACCACCGCATGGCATTCTCTGGCCTTATAAAAGCCAGAGAAAGGCCACGAACCAGGGGGGAACGAAGGAGATAAAAAAAACAGAGGAAACAGGGGAACGGACCAGTGAAACAGTGATGAGAGAGACAGAAAAACCAGGAGAGAGAGAGAGGGACAAACGAAAAACAGAGAACATAAACAGAGAAAAACACTGGGGAAAGACGCAAACAAAGGAAATTCCAAGGAATTGGGGGGGGGGGGGTTTTCCAGAAGAGAAAACACTAGAGGACAGACGCAGGGGACAGAAGAATAGCAGCAACACGGGACAGAAGAAGACCATATTTATTCATGAGCTAGATTCGGAAATACTATTTTTGGGCTACATAATTTTTACCTATGTTAAAATTAAAAATATATGAAGTTAAATATTTACTGACATCAGAATTAGAAATATTACAAACAAATCTTTAGTAGTATAATACAACAAACCCTTAGTAATTTAAAACAAAACTAGCAATACAGTCTATCTCAGGTAGAAAGCTTAAGAGGTAATAATATCTTTTATTTTGCGTAACCAGTCTCGTACCATAAAATCTCTGCTAACCAGTTAAGGTTTCTAGTAACCATAATATTAGGTGACGACTCTTTAAACAAAACTATTCTCCATTAAAAAACAAGATGTTAGAAATCTGTTTTTTTCATTGAATTATTTTTAAGACTGCTGCGATGTCGAGTACAACAATATTATTTTTATTTTTTTAATAAAAAACAGGTTAATTTAATTTAATCAGATAATCCCCGACACAGGATTTACCCAGAGTGGAATTTAAAAACTATGGTGCATAGTCTAAAAATCCTCGTATACTCGGTACCCTGTAATTAACCACTGCGAAGGCTCTTCTATGTATTACTGCATTGTATGACAACACAAGCCAACTCAACTAAGTATTTCTTAGATAGCTATTGACGCGAACGAAAACAGCAAAATTAAAAATTAAAAATTAAAAAACAATTAATAATTATGTTAAATAATCAAAAGATTTTATTATTAAATATTTTCTATGGACTGCTAAAATACAAGCTAAAAAACCTTTTTTTATAATAGTCCCAGGCCTATATTTTTTTTTTTTTTGGATTCGAGGAAACCCCACCCCCCGGAAAACGCACTTTGTGGGCCCAGGTGAGTGAGTAAAACCCCGGCTATCTCAGGCTCTTACAAGAGGTGCACACCCTGACTCGAACTCGAGACCTGCTGTGCAGATCTTAAGCCCTTTACCACCACACTACACCTCTTGGGGACCCCCCTATATTGAAAAGGAAGGAAATCCTAATAAATAATTATAAAGTTATTCCATGAATTTTCTAAACTAAATAAAAAAAATAAAATTACCAAGCATAATATTATATTTTTTGGTGTAATGAAAGAAAAAAAAACAAACTTACCTTCCCTACATTAGCTAGTACCAGAGGAGATAAGAAATCCCCTGGAGGAGAGGTATCCTAAATATAAAACTCAATCATGTACTTTGCTCCCATCTTGGCTAGGAAGTCTGCACAGGAGTTGGCTACAAAAAAAAAATTCACTGTTGAAAGCTTCCCACAAGATATATATATATATATATATATTAAGAGCAAGCCCATAAATCATTTTATTATAGGAACAATTAAAAATCGTGCTATGATATCAAAGTTGATACAAGATAATAAACAAAAATTGAAAGAAGCAAGAGAAAAAAAAGAAGCCAGGAAGCAAAAAAAAAATAAAAAACTGAAGGAGGAGAGAAGCTGAAAAGGAGCGAAAAAAAAAAGGGTTGGAAAAGCAGGCAACTCTACATATTATTTAATTCATCATCAATCATTCCCCCATAAAACAACTAATAATTAGGCCAAAGGCCCACAAAAACAAAACTAAAGTCTAAAATAAAATAATATCAAGTTGGATAACAAAACTCAACTTAAAAAAATAAATTAAACTCAAAAGTAAAAGTATAAGTTAAAGCCGAATTTCCTGACATGTTATGTAAAGCCATTTGATTAGTTGGCATAATTGATGGGATTTGAGTGGAAGATGAGTTGTAATTGGTGAGTGGAGGATGAGTTGTTAGGCATATATTCCTCCTAAATTTATGACCATTATACCCTCACTCTTGCCTATAAATAGGCAATGCATTCAAGCCTATAAACACACCACAA
>Ga0325405_1008417_pt1 | contig 10258 bp, 7 predicted proteins | sample PopdelMetagenome_21_FD_205663 | JGI IMG/M metagenome (GOLD analysis project Ga0325405, IMG submission 205663) | Populus deltoides microbial communities from Bellville, Georgia, United States - Xylem-Control-R2 | ecosystem: Host-associated > Plants > Phyllosphere > Stem > Wood/Secondary xylem...
TGGCAGAGCATATCTTAGAGATTTAATATCTTTACCTCTACTTGTTTGTGTTTAAATAGAGGACGTGGTCCTCAGTATTTTGTATTGCAAAAAACAAAAGTAAATAATAATTACTTTTTTAGCTATGTTCACATTTAAAGGAGCTTGACTTGCTCATCCCATTCTTCCTCCTATTCTTCTTTTCTTCTTCTCCTGCTACGATGTATATCTTTAAAACTTAGCAAATTTCTCATTAATTTGGTAGAGAACAAAAGATTATCTATTATAAATCTTGTTCTCCCTGGAAGCATCATGTTGGCTCTTCTAGAGCTTCAATTAAATCTATTGAACCTGATATTGTATTCATTTTTTCTTTCATCATTCTCGCATTTGAAAAATATTGTTTATGTTTAAGAATGATGTGTGTCATTGTACTATTTGTTAAACATATATCTTCACCTCTGATATTAAACTCATTTACAGTATGATGCAAGTCCATGTTTTCATCATGAAAAGGAATAAATATATCGTAATCTCATAAGAAGACATAATTTTTAAAGTTGCATATGACAATTATTATAACACAATTCTTTGCATTAAATAAGATAACAAGAAAGGAACAAACCAAAATATATTGAAATATAATAGGATAAAAGAAACTCACCCAAAAGATTAACAAAATTTTAAAGTTTGACAGTCTTATATTTAACTAACTAATTATTATCAATATTAGAAATATCAACTTTCTTACTAGTTTGCTAAAAAAATGACAACATCAAGGTGTGCCATATCCAAAGCATCAAAATAAATATCATTATTATCGTGATATTGGTGAGGAAAATTTTTTTATATATCCTTCTCCTTTTCTTTCAATGAGATGATATAAATCAATAAGATGTTTGACTATATGACAAGCATGTGACCAATGTCTAGTCATTCCAAACCTATAACAAATATTTTCTATCTCTTGGTCTCTCTGTTATGCATATTTTCCTCTTTTTTTTATTTCTCCTTATTCTATGAAGGCTTATTAGAATTGTACCATTATAATTGCAAATATTAATCAATCTTTGCCTATGGTAATGTCCACGACCACGACCACGACCACGACCACGACCATAACCATAATTATTATTATATCTCGTAGCTTTCACTTCAGGGAATGAACTAGAACTAGTCGGTTGTTATTTGTGATTTTTCATCAAAAGCTCGTTATTTTATTCAACCATAAAGAGACATGAAATCAGTTTAAAGTATTTCTTAAAACCTCATTCTCTATACTGCTGTTGCAGGAGTACATTCGCGGAATGAAAAGTAGAGAATATTTTTTTTTCCTAATATATCTCCTTCGGTGATATTATCTCCACATAATTTAATTCAGAATTGATGTTAAACATTGCAAAATTATATTCACTTGCCAATTCAAAATCCTGCAATCGTAAATTTATCCAATCATAACAAGCTTTTGGGAGAATAATTGTCCTTCAATGGTCGATTCTTTCTTTTAAGTTTTGCCAAAGAACAAGGAGATATTTGATTGTAAGATACTCAATTTTCAACTCATTTTTTCTATGGTCTTTGCCCTTTTTTTTATTAGATGCTTCATTTTCATGTTTAATGATGCCTCCAAAACCCATGACATCTAGATGAATTTCAGCATCAAGAACCCATGATAAATAATTCTTACCTATAATATCAAGTTCCACTAGATCAATTTTGACAAGATTTGTCATGGTTACTTTATTAAAAATATCAAAATTATTAAAAATTTGGTTTAAACATTATAATGAAAATTGAACAATCATTTGTTCAAATATTGAATAAGTTTGTTATGAATTTAAGAAAAAATATGATTCACTTAAATAACTAGAAGTATTTGAAAAAAAAATTAAATAGATAAACATACCTTCAACTTAAAAATTCATCTCCTTCAAAACAGAAGTAAGAAGTATCCATGCCAATAATGTTTATAAAACTATATATTTAGAATATGTAGAAGCAGATAATATACTTAGTAAAGAGAAAATGAAATAAATAAGAATAATAAAAATTATAGGAACAAAAAAATATTTTTATTTTATATAATCTTATAAATGTAAGTAATTTTACCGCAACATATCTTAATAATATTCTCACTTATAATCTAATGTAGATTAATACTTGTACATCTAAATGTTATAAAAAGATATAAAATTCAAATAAACTTAGAAATAAAAATAAAAATAAAAATAAAAAGATAAAAGAAGATAAATAAACATACACATATATAATTTCATAACAATTCCTCGTATTATTATGTTAAATTTGAATCAAGAATATAAAAATGAAAACTAAAAGCTTAGTGGGGGCGAGTATGCCCATGTATCTACTCGCGAAAACTGGTTGCAGTTTGCACAATCATCCTTCTTTCCATTGGTGCAAAGCTGACGCATAAACCACTTCATTCCCCCCACATGGCAACTCCAACGAATTCCACGTGTCAATTACAAAAAAGTCTGACAAAAAATTAACGGTGAAGTCAAAAAGTACAATCCACAAAAGAAGCCAAAAGACTTTTTCATCTCCCCTTCTTTCTGTGCCCTACCTAATTCGCTCCAAGGCAATCATCTCTCTTAAATCCAACCTTAAAATAAAACATTTAACAAAAATTAGCGTCTAGAGAGAGAAACCATGACTGACAACTAAGAAAAATGTGGTCCTAAAGATACCTCCAAAACCCTAGCTTTCTTTAATTTTCTCTTCCTTTGCACTTTATGTGCTCATTTTACCAACATTTCGGTTTGTAAATTTGAGATCAGCTCTAAAAAAGTGAAATTCTATTGCTTTTTTCGTTGGTTTGGTAAGTGATCACCAGTTATCAAAACCCTTTTCTTGTTTATTGATTTTGAACCCATTTTTCCCTCAAAATCTCACAATTCATTAACTGTTGTGTCAGAGTAGACAACTTTACTGAAACCCTTTCCTCTTTTATGGTTTTTGAATCAAATTTTAGTCTCAGAATCTCGCGTTTCATTCAGTTTTGTGTTAAAATAGTGCACTTTGGTCTAATTTATTGTTGAATTGTACTCAATTTTGCAGGTAAAGCTGTTGGTTTTGTAGAATTTGACTGATTAAATTTTGGGAGGTTGTGTGAGAATTTCGTCACTTCTGATGTTTTGTTTCCAATCATTTTATCAAAAACCCAATTTGATTTTTTCTCTTAGACCCCCTTTCTCGTATTCTATTCCGTATATTTTTCTTCCCTCTGATGTTGTTTTCTTCATATGTTGCTTTAATTGCAATAAATTTCGCCTAAAAATTTGATCTGTTTTCTTATTTACCGTCCCTGTTTGAGCTTGGTCTTGTCAAATTAAGTTAAATTGTTACCGCTTTTGGAGAGCTAGTGTTGGATTTTGAGGGTAAAAGATTGGTGGGCTGTTAGCGTGGAGGTGAAAAGTGAGGAACTTGATATAAATGGCTAATAGGTATAGGCTGGCTTCTATCGAGGATTTTCCATCACATTTGATTTTTGAAATTCTGACAATCGGTAGGCTTAGTGCTGCTGACCTCGTGTGCTTAGAGTTGACTTCTAGGACATTTGGAGCGAGTCATGGGCTGTACCCTCAAAAATTCAGGTCGTTGGTGGATTTTGCAGCACATCAGTTATGTGTGTCGCATAGAGTGTATGGCGGGATGGGGTGGAATGCTCAGAAAGAGTTGTTTGATCGTTGTGGAGGAAATTGGAAGCGGGTTTTGAGGTTCTTGCAGGCTGTGGAGGAATCATCAGGCATGGTCAAGACCTCAGCATGCAATGTATGCTCTCTTTTCATATACTTGCCTTTACATTTCAAATAAAAGAAAGAAGAACTACACATGTGCAGAAGTAATTGTATTGTTTTCACATGCACTCAACATTTTTTTGCAGTTGTGTCAATTGTTTTTTCCTGTGCGCAGTTCTTCTCTAACCGCCCCCCCCCCCCCAAGTTTATCACATTAAGGCTTTGTTGCTGTTATTCTCCTCATGGATCATCATACATAAATGTGTGTATCATGGCTTGGAACATTTCTGCTGGCTTTCTCATTATGAAATAAGATAAGGAAAAACCAATATTAGAGAGGGATCTAAAGTTCTAATGATCATTATTGTTTGCTATTGTATTCGATAATGTGGGAGTAGGTACCTAACATCAATTGGCATACGTCACAAGAAGTGTCAGGTTCATAGAAAGTAAATATTAGGAAAATTATTTAATTTCCCCTTTTCTTAACAAAAGGAAATTACAGTTGATTTTTAAGAAGGAAGGCCTTTAATTTCACGTGGTATTACCTATGTGGTTTTTGCCCAACCTCGCCCACTTTTTCTCTGTCTTTCTTTTCTTTATAGTATTTAGGCTGATGCTTCCAGAATAGTTATTAACGTTTATTATCTTTGGCTTAAATCAACAGATGCAGGTTACCACTGGAAGATATCACACGTTGCTGATCAGAGATTCATCTGTATATTCTTGTGGTTCCAGTTTGTGTGGTGTTCTTGGACATGGTGCTGAAACAACACAATGTGTAGCATTCACACGGATTAGATTCCCATCTTTGGCTAACGTGGTCCAAGTCTCAGCCTCCCATAATCATGCTGCTTTTGTTTTGCAGTCCGGAGAGGTTTGTAACCATTCATATTTCATCAGTCATCTGTTTTGCTCTGAACTAATTGCTAGATTGAACAGGCTTAAGGGTAAACCTTTAGGGGGCCACTGTGGTCATGATAAAATTAAGATAATAATATTGAACAAGTTGCTTCATGGTTAGGCTCTTAGATTTTGGTGGTTTCTTGTGTGAATGATGTTTGACCCAGCAACGATGGTAAACACCAATTGTGATTTGCACTGGTATTGTTTTAGGGATGCTATTGTTACATAGAATTGGATACCTAGAAGAAAGTTGTGTTGGTGCAAGTAATCTAGAACACTGCCTTTTCTCATTTTCATATTCCATTTTGTAATATTTTATTCTTTTGCCCATGTCTGATGCCTTGGTATGGGCACTCAGGAACTTTTTGTTTAGAGAAGTTAGGAGTTCAAGATTTCCAGTCACAAAATGGTACTGATACTGTTTGGCATAGTAATGATGAATATGCTATATAATTGTGGTAACCGTGGACTTGTATTGCTTTTGTGTTGCCTAGAAGCCTCAACTCTGTGGCATTTATCTCCTTCTGTTTTCAAATGATGCCTCTGATTCACTAATGATGTAGATGTTTTTTATGCATGACAAGCATAATATATCAATGAATTTTCAGAAACTGTATTCTTACTGGCAGTTGACATAAATGGTATTATAATCATGTGTTTGGTTTTGAGAAGTGGTTGTCATATCCCTCAGATGATGCTAATCAATGATGCAGGTTTTCACTTGTGGTGATAATTCATCATTTTGCTGCGGTCACAAAGATACAAATCGCCCCATATTTAGGCCCAGGCTTGTTGAGGCACTAAAGGCAGTTTCATGCAAGCAGGTAACATTCATTTCACTATACTACATTCTAATTGATGTTGTTTCATAAGAGTGTTCATACCTTGTTTAATGGGTTCCTAAGCAACAGGCATGTATTTTAGTTGGTGTTGCATGTTCAAAGTAATATGAGTGAGGGGACATATGCACATGATAATTCATATTCACATTCAAGTGCTATTGTTTCTTAACAATACTTACCTTATTTAGCTTGGTTTTTTCATTTTCTGCAATATCCAACCATTAAATTGAGGTTGAATACCAAATGCTTGTGTTTGATTTAGAGCCAGTTGCCTGTGAAGTATCAAGCTTTTTGTCAAGCTGCCTGGATAATGCATTGTGCCATGCCATCAATGCCAAGTTAATTTTCTGATATGTCAAGTCACCATTTAATTTTTTAAGGGCAGCATCTATGAGTATATTTTGAAAGAAGATCCGGACCCCCTAGCATCAGTGACTTTTTTTGCTGAATCACATGTTAGTTGATTGTTTCTTGAAGACTTGATTAAATTAAGGAAAAAAGCATTTAGCTTATGCATAGGAGTAGTACTTTCTTCCTCCTAACAATTATATGGTTCTTTCTTCAACACAAAATACTGTTAGTGTTATTGGACCATTTGACTTTTCCCACCTGCTTTTGTTTCTTCTCGTGATTTTTTTATTAAAATTTCAAAAAAATAAAATAAAAATGGGAATTGTTTCAGGTTTCTGTGGGCCTTAACTTTACAGTGTTCCTCACAAGACAAGGCCAGCTTTATACATGTGGGTCGAACACACATGGGCAACTTGGTCATGGTGACACGCTAGACAGACCGACACCCAAAATCATTGAACTGCTTGAGGGAATTGGTCCTGTGGTTCAAATAGCTGCTGGTCCCAGCTACGTGTTAGCTGTAACTGACAATGGTGTAGTTTACTCTTTTGGTTATGGTTCTAATTTTTGTCTTGGTCATGGAGAGCAACACGATGAGTTCCAGCCACGTGCAATCCAGACATTTAGAAGAAAGGATATTCATGTGGTCCATGTTTCTGCTGGGGATGAGCATGCTGTGGCACTTGATTCAAGTGGATTTGTTAGTCTCTGTGCCCAATATGAACTTGTGTTTCATTGATAATTGCTTTGTTTGTCTGATCTAAACTCTTCAAAGAATTTCTTACCTTGTCCTGGTGGTTGTAGGTCTATAGTTGGGGAAAAGGTTACTGTGGAGCATTAGGCCATGGGGATGAGATTGATAAGACTCTTCCTTCCCTTGTGAACTGCCTTAAGAACCACCTTGCTGTGCAGGTTTGGTCAACTTTTACTATTGTACCTTGAAGTAAATTGAGTATATTCATTGATTTTCGTTGATCTCCACTAAGAATGTATGCATATTGTGTATTTAGTTTCTAGGCCATGTATGGTTCTTGGTAACTGAGGGTAGAACTGAAATCCCAGGATGTGCTTACAATAAGCAGTTAAATGTTGTTTAGGGACATGTTTAGAAGAATTTCAGTTAGAATAAACCTGTTAGCAATAATCCGTGAGCAGTAGCACAGATTTTATAGCATAAAAGAAGAACAAGAGGAAAATAGAAGAATGAGAGGAAGAAAACTCCTAGGCACCAAGCTTTCAAAAAACTCTAGTAGCTCAATTTTATTCCACCATTCCACTCAATGAAAAAAGTTTTCACGTAGGCATTTATAACAAGTAAAATAAAACTCATAACTGGGCCATAATTCCCACATAGACTTGGATTCTTATGTAGTATTAAAACTTCTAACTAAAACAGGATTGCTAAATAGACTAGGTATATTAGAAATACTTAAATATATAGAATAAAAGATTAAATAAAAAATCATTTCCTAATTTCTCTCCAATTGATTGCACCGCCCTCCTTATCGTATGAATTATACTAGAACAACTCCATAACCTTGGTAACATGCACTGTGCCTGCTGGTTGTTTGCTGTGTCCTTTATGTTCTCTTTCCTTCTAGTTCTCTGCCTTACTCTTCTCTAAACATATAGCTGCTTCATCTCTCCTTTCTGCAAGTTTACTATGTAAAATGGCAAACAGAACCTCTTGATACAGCCAAAAAAATATTTTTTTCAAGCAAAACCACCCTTTGATGACAACTGTGTGTTGGTGGCTTAATTCATGCATCTCATGTCTGTTTGCATGTTGTGTATTCTTTTTCCAATCTATTTTATCTGAGACCCAATCAGTGACAACGCTTGTTATTTTATAGGCTTGTGCAAGAAAAAGAAAAACATTTGTTCTGGTCGATGATGGTTCTGTTTATGGCTTTGGGTGCATGGGATTTGGTAGCCTTGGCTTTCCAGATAGGGGCATAACTGAAAAAGTGATGACACCTCGAGTCCTTGATAGCTTAAGAGCTCATCGTGTTTCTCAGATCAGCACAGGCCTCTACCACACTGTCGTGGTTACCAACCAGGGCCAAATGTTTGGATTTGGAGATAATGAAAGAGCACAACTTGGGCACGACACATTGAGGGGATGCCTGCAACCAACTGAAATATTTGTTCAAGAAACAGCAGATGATACAGGCCTTACTTTGGAAAGGAAATGACTGTCAAGTCTAGGAAACCTTCTCTGCTTTGTGGATACCACTGTTATATCAGAAGTTTAAACTCTCAACACAACTACTCAAATGAGTTAATATTCTCATACCAGATTGAGTCGTCTCATATTTTTGAAAACTTGAGTTAGATTGCTTTAATTGGACCTATGAAATGCACTTCATGTAATAGTTGTCCTGTGAAACAATTGTCACTCATCGCAACGTTCTTTCTATTGATTCACATTTAGCTGCGTATTCACATAATAGGTAGGTAACGACCTGCCTATTATTTCCTAATGCTCTTTTCCCCCTGTGATCGCCATTGCTGTTTTCTGTGCTGTTAAGGTTCTTTGATTCATTACTTGCTTTCAGTTGCTTTGCAAGGTTATTTGCCACTAAAGTCTGAAGGAGCATGATTCAATAATAGGTTGACCTCTCTTCTAATCTTAATTTTTGAAAATTTCATTATTACGTTCTTTTTTTGTCAAGTTTAAATATGTGTCTGGTCTCAGTGCTTGAATTTGATCATAGATTATTGTTCAAGGCCTCAAATAATTCAACTATGTTAATTAAAAGCAGCAGCTATCTTGTTTAGTGTACGGGTAATTTATGGTAATTGTTTGTGTACTTCTGGGGTGTCTACAACAAGCATTGGTTAGTAGTAATTATCAGCTATTAAATTACTAATCCTTTGCTCTCCATCATGTTTTGTGATTTGTTTTACTTTCTCGTCTCTTGACATCTTACAAACGCTACCGAATAGTCTACTTGCGGCCATTGCAAACGAGCCGATGGGGGGAGATGCTGCGCTGCTTTAGTTTTGTCATGTTGGATGATACAACTAGCATGGACCGCTTGTTCTTGGTCCCAGCTTGAAGGATCTATGATACATTACGTATAAATTCACATAAATTGGTATAACTCCATGGTACTTCACATAAATTCGGACAGTTTTTGTTGTTGGGGGAGTTACTGCAAAATTATGTCTGGGACTCTTGCATTATTTCTTGGATCAGAAGTGGATGCGTGCAGCAGGTGCACTGTAGACGCATCTATAGCAGCAACCGAGAGTCCTCATCTGGTGGTGGGAATAGGGAAGAAAAACCCTCTCTCATTTATTGGAAACCGTACAAGCCACCAGAAGTAGGTGAAAATTAAATTTAATGAAAGAAAAGTAATAGGGCTGCTAATTGCAGTGAAAGAAACCGAGTGGAAATTTCAGGTCCCTCTCTTTTCCAACAACGTTTTTGTCATGAGTTGAAATACCTTCCAGCTGTATTAACCACACCTAACTGAACCCACCAGCTATATATAAATATATATATTAGAATATTTCACTTTCTTCCGAAAATATGCATTGAATTAAGCTGTTTTTGTTCGAGGGAAATGATGACAAAAGTAGGAAAAATCTAAATGATCCTCATAGGGTCCATCTGTATTTTGAAAAAATTAAGCATGTGGAAAAGAGATTTAAAGATACCTGTATTAGAATTTAGATTGTGTAACGATGAGGGCATCTGGTGTTTCCAATTCCCTACAGCAGTTTGGACTTTTTGAGAGGTGACATTTTTTGCAAGGAAGAGAGAACCTGGCATGCACTCCTTGCAATGACCCCAGTTACTTCATCTGTTTTTGCCTTGCCGAAGGTTTATTAAGAATGCCAATTCTGAGGAGAAAGATACATGGTATTGCATTGTTTCCTGTAGATTGCATGCTGAAACAACTGAATGAATCATCAAAGGCTGTTGCTTTTGTTAGTGCCATGCTACCATGTGCAATTCAAGTATGTATGTGCATCACTAATTAAGCATCAGTGTCTTCCTGCCTGCAGAATTTTCATTTTTCTGCAGGAATGTTTCTTTTCCCACTTCAATGAGCTGTCATCATAAAGACTAGCAACTCTGACAGGTTGCTGGTAGGAATAGGTTAGTGTCGGAAAGACCAACCCGCCCACATGTGGGCTGATTCACAGACGATGCTACAAGAATTTCACTTCACTTAAAACTGTGATTTAATATACACATGACATAATCTTCAGCAAAGTCATGATCCACAAGGCACACACTCTATAAACAAAGGACAGGGTGTCAAATCTGCCTGTACCAGCTCTTCAGCTTCAATAATTAAAAGTAGAAAAGAGACAAACAAAAAGACCAAGAAAAAGAAACACACATAGATTTTGTTATACAACCGAAGGCCAACTGTCCTCATCTCAAAGTGTTTCAAATTCACTCAA
>Ga0325405_1008418_pt1 | contig 10258 bp, 10 predicted proteins | sample PopdelMetagenome_21_FD_205663 | JGI IMG/M metagenome (GOLD analysis project Ga0325405, IMG submission 205663) | Populus deltoides microbial communities from Bellville, Georgia, United States - Xylem-Control-R2 | ecosystem: Host-associated > Plants > Phyllosphere > Stem > Wood/Secondary xylem...
TAGGCAATACACAGTAGCTGTCATACATTGAGCATACAAGGAAATCAAATCGTTAATTTTTTTTTGGGAAACAAATTTTCAGAAACATGCTCCAGACTTTTCTCCAATTTTCATGCAGTCTCTCAGAAAATAAACTGTGACTGCATCACAATCTCAAACAACTTTAAATATTAACATAAACCTGATTGATTGTGATACCGAGACCAAGATCAAAGTAGAAAACTCATTATTATCAACATTTGGATTTAAGAAATCCAAACTCTCATCTTCTGGTAAAAATAAATGCAACTACAAGAATGTTGTAAATGTGAATCTTCAATTTCCCTATTCTAAGAACATATAAAACAATAGGAAGCACAGTAACTAAATTTAAGCCAATGATGGCAAAACCAACCAAATGTATAAGTTGCATTCATCTAATTTGTCTGGCCATCAATAGATCATTTAATTGTGAACCACTACCAATTGTAACTTTGTCTCAAGTGATGCTTCAAGAATCAATTAATTCTTTCAGAACTAACAAACACAATTTTTTTAAGAACAGCAACTGAAAAGGTCAAATAGATTAAGCAACTAAGGCTAAGTAAAAACCCAAGAAAAAGCAGGGTAATGGACAAAACCTTAGGATCGGTCCTCATGGCAAATGGCATGCCAGTGATGACAACGGCTCTTCCAGCATGATCAGCAAAATCTAATCCTTCACTCACCTGAGAACCTACTAACAGTCAAATATGACAAACAGGTGCAACTCTATAAAAAAAAATAGCATGCATACATGAAGTAAAAAGCAAAGCACGCAGAAAAGGTTATCAAGCAACCAAACAGCTTATTTTATACAAGTGGAGGTACATATATGCCGGATATGTCAATTTCAGAACTGAAAAATATCTTGGGAAAGAGAGATCACACAACAGAACATCAACATATGTGTACTGTTATGTCCCGTGTACATATGGATGATGCGCTATTAAAATATTGGATGCATCTTAAAATGATTATATTGTTCTGGATAGTTTCATAGACCTAAGCCATGGAATTAAAAATATCAAAGCAAGTTTATTCCCCTCTTCACAAGCCAGCATGACATACAGAAACTTACTTGGGTAAGAACATCAAAGAAGAGTTGTTCACAAGTCTGAATGAAGGCATACCTTGCCACGACAAACAGCAAAAAATACTGCACCAGAAGTTGAGGTGTCCTTCAACTTAGCCATATAGTCCTAGCCAATATATGAAGACAATCACGATATGAATCCAAAAGAACATCCTAGTTGCTGATAGTAAATACAACAAATATGCAATCATGTTGACCTAACTTGTAGGTTGCATTACTTACCTCAATTGCAAGAGGAAACAGTGAGGATTGTCTAGGTTCTACAACAGGTTTCTTATGCTTGCAGATTCTTTCCCATATTGTTGTTGAATTTGCCTGACTCTGCAGCAACATAGAATATTTACAGAGATAAAGCTAACATATGTGCTATACAAACTGCTGTATTTGTATATGATGCCTTACCATATTCTTCCAGCAACTAATGCATTGATCCAGAAGGTAGTAAGATGGAAAGAATACGAGCAGTCCATCAGGTACTATTCGGGCAAAATTGACTGGAAAATAAAATTCACGAAACTCATCAATCAGTGGACAATGATACAGATGGAAAAAACAGTTTGGTTGATAAATTGTGTTACATACCAATAGCATTTCCAAGCTCCTGTTTGTATTCTAGAGAATCACGGGTTCTATAAGATGAGTTCAATGAGCGACCTGATGGACCAGCTGGTACAACACCAGCCCATATCTGATTTGAGGATATGACGTGAGGGTTTTCCAGCCGAATAGGAAAATCTCTGAGGTGGAACCAAATTCTCTAGTCAGCATCTTTTTAAAGTCATTTAAGTTTTTTACAAGATACAATCTACAAAAAGAGACTCACAGTTTCAACTCTTGTGCAAAAGAATCCAAGGGAGATAATGTTCCGGATGTCAAAATAATAGAGCGAACACCCATTCGAGAGAACTCTTGCATGGCGATTCCGGGATTAAAACACCACCAACTGAGCGTTCTAGATGGCTTACCTGCACAATCAAAATAATGGAATATATATATATATATATATAAACTCACACAATTATCCTTGTAGCGGGAAGGCGTGTGTTCAATAAAAATAATCAACTCATATCCTACAATTGTGTATCTCTACCAGAAATCACAGGAAAAACATGAGTTATGCAATCAATCTTGAAATATAACATAGTTAGAAAGCCTTTAAAACCACAAAAATCTTTAAATGGAGTTGCACATTGTGTATCTCTACAAGATATCACAGGAAATGAATAAGCCATAATGCTTGGCGACCAAATATAGTGGAATTATTTCTTTTGTGCCAAGTTTGATGGAAAATCTGGTATCTTTCAGGTAATTATTATCTACAGGAATAAATAAATAAATAAAAAAGGAGGGGAGGAATCACGTTTTGGCCCAACCTCTCTGTTCTTTCTCTACAGTATAAAAACTAAAAGCCTTTTTTATGCATGTCAGTAATTTATCAAATATGATTGTAATCTTTTGTGATACTTCCCCTTTGTTATTGAAGTATACATGAAATCACCTGCAAATTACATTAACTGATAACCCAGCAAGTGGAACCAGAGACCCATGATGAGCTTTCCAACAACATTGTTAATAAAGTTCTGCTACCACCAACCCATTGTCTATACTACATTATAAAGCCTAAAACTGCTAGGCCCCTCCAATATGTTCCAACAATGACACTAAGCCACTCTACTTCAAGATAATTCTAGATTCAGTAAGATATGCTCCAAACCTAAACTACATGGCAGAATTGCTCAGTATCAAAGGCAGGACAGTAATACTTTTCAACAAGACAAATTTCTTACATGAATTCCCAAGAGTTAGTTTTTATACAAAACATTAAACATCATGCAAGTATGGAATGTGTTATTTAACTTGGGCATTGCAAGTTTAAGCTGATAAATCAGTAAGTAAGTCAAAAGAGATTTTGCAAGTGAGAACATAAAGAATAGTGGAACACTATGAAATTTTGGCCCAAACATCAGAGCATGATTTTTCCCTGAATACCTTTTAAGACATCTGCAGCATTTGCCTCACTTTCCTGCACATGAACCTAAAAGGAACATAGAATAAGTTTCAATGAAAATAAAAAAACAGAAATAACAGCAAATGAAAAGGGAAACGAGATTGGCAATAAAACTCCCATCCAAGTCCTACACAATTCTATGACCAAATAATAAAATTAAAGCTTACTCGATAGAAATTCGCATGGGAGTTGTTCTTTTCTCTAAAAATTATTTGAAGGAAATCACTAATGCTTTCCAGCCTGCAACCAGTGCCTTTTGACTTGTCCTGCTTATCTTCTTCAAGGAGAACAGCAGCATCTTTGATTATATCAATGATCTTAGTTGCAGTGTCGTGTGTAACATTAAGATCAGCAAGAAGCTCATAAATGTAAGGTCCAGGTTTGGTGAATCCCAATTCCTTGGATTCAATGGGCACTTCAGCAATCCGCTTCTCAAGCTTCAAAAGAAGTGCTGCAACAGTTGAAAATTAGCTCCCAAGAAGTACGGCCATATCAATTACAAGCATAGCAACAAAATTGTAAGAAGAATAGCAGGAAGTATATATGAACATGCAATCCTAAACAGCATATAGTGAGATAATATAGGCATGGATCAAGTTGAGTTGAGGAAGAATTAATGCGTACATATAAGAATAGCAAGTGCATATTGACGGAATTAAGCAATCAGTGACCAGAATACCTCTGAGAATAGCAAAATTATCTGGATTCCATGATTTGTCATTTGATTCTTCCCTCCTTGTCACAGAAAGGTCAGTACAAGATTTTGCTTCAGAAATGCAAGCTGTGAGAAGCCAAGAAGGCAAGTCAAAAGAGGCTGCATCTGCACATAAGCTTTCCTGCAGCGTATTTTTTAATATAAGAGTTTAAACTCATATAACATCAAATGCAGATGACTGTCAGCAAGAAAAATTTGTTTTCTGAAATGATAACATTAAGAAACCAGCATATATGGTTTCACGAATTTACAAGAAAATTCTAATTTCCTGGCAAAGAAAACACCAATTGTTTCTGCTTACCAGGTTATGAGCTTCATCAAATATCAGTATACTGTTGTCCCAATCAATGGCAAGAGATTTTCGATTTCCACGATCAATAAGGTAGTTATAAGGTGCAAACAAAATATCAACAACCTTGTGGAGCTCCCTTGATATGTAGTAAGGGCATCTACAAGTATTAGCAGACAGAATAATCACAAAACCATCAATGGCTACGACCTTTTAATATTATTATTTTTTTTTGTAAAAGAGGATATTAAACCTACGGTCCAAATGTTCTTCCAATATTAACCAAATCCTCTATGTCGACAGGCTCATCTCCAAGATGGGGATTGCATTTCACATAATCTAGAATGTAAGAACAGACACATATAGACGTCAGATTTTGTTGAGATTATAACTGTATGGAAAAATAAACTTTGAGCTCAGCTGTTCAACCTCTTTATTGTATGTGATCTGCAAATGCAATCTGAAAGTGTCGGTGACATCTTAAACATTCAATAAAATATTTACTATGCTAAATTCGACCACAATCATCACCATAGAACTTTATCCATCAAATTGTTTTTTGAAAAAAAAAATTCTAATTAATTATCATCCATGAATTCACCAAATATTCACAGCATTTGAAGGATTAGAATAGCCTCTGAGTGCATGCAAGAAGTAAAGAGAAAAAAAGAAGGGTAGAAATGTAGAAGCATTTAATGTCGAATTGATGCCCAAGTCTAGGAATAAGAAAATTAAATTTAACTTCATTCAGTGAGAAAATTTGAGGAAAGGCCAACTAACACTATGAAGAGAAGGGGAGGAAAACTGGAGCTAAATCAAGGATAAAAGAGAGCATCTTATACTTTACATAACAAGTCTCTCTATTGCAAATTACATGAATAGGATAGTATTTTACATTTAGCTAGTTGTCAGGCAAAACAAAATGAATGTTAGTATGAATGAACTGTTGCAACATAGTTTAGAATCAATGACACTTAAAGAGCTATTCGGAAATAGAGTGGTACTTCAATTTCATGAAAAAATGGAGTATAAAAAAAGAAGAAAACTGGAACTTCATGTTCAAATGCAACATTTCTCCATCTACAAAACAGGAAAACTAGTTTTTCATTTTTCAAATTTGTATTGAATTAGGAAAACACTTAATTTACAAGTTTTCCATCGTTTTCCAAATAAAGAAAAGACATAAACAATTCTTTTATATACAAAAAGATTAAAATTATTTGTTTTTACATTTTTATATTTAGTTAGTGTCATATTTAATTTTTATCATAAATCAAATATAAAGATGTTATTTAAGCTAACAATTTAACTTTTTATGATAATTTTTTATTTGAATGAAATAAATTCTACAATTAAATTATCATGAATACAAAATATTAAGATGACTTATAAATTATGGTTTTGTTTTTCTATGAAAAATAGTTGTAAATTGTAATCTTGAGATATTTCTTATTTTTGGATGGAAACATTCGTCTTCGTTCTCAACAAATGAACATGTTTTCCAGGTTTCCAGTGGAAAAGGAAAGCTGGTTTTGATGGAAACATTCATCTTCGTTCTCAACAAATGAACATGTTTTCGAATTTTCCAGTGGAAAAGGAAAACTGGAAAATGAAAAGAAAGCTGAAAATAAAAAAGAAAAATAGTTTCCTATTAATATAAATAAACCCTTACTCTCCTCCCTGCACAACCAGAAACTTTTATCCATTAATTTGTAATCCAGACTAAGTTTAGGATATAACAGCATAAGTTATTGAGAGCCCAAAATCTTGATTGTGCAATTTTCATCTAGATGGAAAGTCGTGTCTTTCAAGCATTTTGTGGCTACATTACCATAATAAAAAAATTGTAGATGGATTCAAGCACAACAGAAATGCACAAAGTATAATACCTGCAACACGGGAATAATGGGTGCATTGACGCTTTCCCCGTGTTTTGCAAATAAGATGGCATGCATTATTCTGTACTTTTCCACGTAGTAAGCTGACTTCCTCGTGAATGCATAACTGCTCCCGAGATCCTAATATTACCATTTTAGGCCTGCATATTCTTTAAATTTTAGCAAATTGAAATTCTAACTGAACCCAATAATCAGATTGATCCATTGAACTTGTCCTAATAAAAAGACTACTAGTACTGCTAACACCACATCTATTGCAAAGAAGCCCAACACCCTTGATATCATTCAAAAAGAATATGTGAATAACTAACAACAATCCTCGATATAAAGACATTGGCTTCCACCATATGACACAAATACAGCTGACAGTAATAGACAAAAGCAACACATCAAGAACCGAATTCAATTCCATCCACTGTTAATAATTTTGACTGCAAAAGAAATCAAACCAGAAAATGAACTCCAACCTGTAGCTGCTCCTCTTCAACTCCTGAATCACTTGCCGAAGTTGGCTGTGCGTGCGTGAAGTATACACTATAGTCGGAAGATTGCGATCCTCAGATTGTGATGATGGCACAATATCCAATTTACCACCCGCAATCCGACCATTCCTTTCAATCTTACCAGTCGAAAATCCACCTAAACTCTTCCTCCAAGCCAATGTGGCACAAAGAAGGCATAGAGTTTTCCCGGTTCCCGTTGGACTCTCCAAAAGGGCATTACATTTCTGCCATATTTTTAACAAACAGCATAAATTTGTGACTTATAACACTAACAAATTAACTAAAATAAGTAAATTAAAGGCAGATTTTTCGATAATAGGACACAAAAGGATTAAAACTTGCAAGAATTGTATTTCAGATTGAAAAATGAAACAGCTGTCAAGCATAGCTATTGAAATTAATTAATTTCTCTAATTAGTTGATTTTTGTCGTGACGGAGCATTATCAGAAGCTAAGAATGGTGATGAGTGGAAAGTTTAAGGAAGCAATGAAACGGCAGCGTTCTATATTTGAGGACTTACGTTTTGGAGGGACTGTATGACTTTTTCCATGTAAACGAGCTGACAATCGTAAGCCTCGAACGGGAAATCAACGTCGATTCCCCTTATCTTGTAGGTCGGCATTTTCCTTTTCCAGGGTCTGGTTGGTTTCTCGGAAAGTTGTTGATGGTCTCCTGATTCTCTTCCCCGTTAATGAGATGGTAAGAGAATGAAAACCCTAGTATTAAAGCGAGAGATTTTCCCGCCACTCCGCTTGTCATTAACCGTTGTCGTTTCATTATTTATTCCTTTTCGTCTTCAGTTTTCTTTTAATTGAAATACCAAGTAAAAAATGTATACATACCGTTTGTTTTTATATTTAAAAAATATAAAGTTTTTTTATTTTTAATTATTTTTTTGTGTTCTTAGATGATTTTGATGTCTTAATATTAAAAATAAATTTTAAAAAATAAAAAATATATATTATTTTAATATATTTAAAAAAACATTTTAAAAAACAATTAATATGATATTTCTAAACACCCTCTTAATTGGATGGTCATGGGAAATTTTATCAAATCGCATATGCTTTGCTTCTTTCCAAAAACTTTAACACATTCTCTTTTCTTAATAATATTATTATTAATTATTAACAAGACACTAAAAAGGTCTGGTTAAATAAACAATTTTACTATAACTATGAACACAGAATTTGAGTAATTGAAGCCCGTGATAAAGCCTATACTTGCTAACCCGTCGGAAAAGGGGAATTTTTAAAATTGAATATTGGATCATTGAATGATATTATTTAGCTTATGAGATTTATCCTACTTGATCATCATTTGTTAAAACAATCTTGAGACCATTAAGAGCAAAGAAGAGGAAATATTTTGCAAGCAAGAGTTTGCAAAATATGACATAGAGTGGGCATTTAGGTGTGCAGTCTCGTTTTGTAATTGTGTGTGGAATTGTGTGGTATTGAGATGAAAAAACGCTTGCAAATATTATGAAAGCTTGCATAGTAAGATACGATATAATTATTGAGGATAAAGCAGAAATGAACCTCGTATTTGATCGTGAACATGAAGTAAATTCTTTTATCAATGTCAGATGGTGAAACACTAAAAGTACATGATTTTCTTCAAACTCATAATCGAATCAGGAATAAAGTAATTAGCTCTCTATTATAAGAAGATTTGATTGAACATTTGTGGAAACAACATGATGACGAGTAAAATCATTAGATTTGAGCTTATTATGTTATTATAATTTTCCAATATTTTTATATTGTTTTATTTCTTGTTATGGTTGTACTATTTCAAGTTAATTAATCCTACTTGTTGTTGTGTGCTATAAAAACTTAAAAAGGTTTTGTGAATTGATATCAAAGTAAAATTAAATATTAATCAACAAGTTTAAAATAACCAAGAAATTTCAACATTGTTAATTAAATATACACTAACCTGAAAATACATCAATCTAATTAATTAAAAAAATAAAACCTCTCTTTTCAATAATTTCCAACTTCTTATTTTTAAAATATGCTATAGAAATCGAATCCAACTTAGAAATATCTATTTTCATAATTTGATCTTCTTTCTCGATCCTTTCCAATTCTTATTTCTCTTGACTTTGTTGTATCATTGTAGTTTGTTGCTCTAACATAACTTTCTTGTCTTGTTTCTTTTGTTCCTCAATTTCAACTAGAGTATCCTTTAATTATTGTAAGAGATTTGTTACAGATGTCTCTCTCACTTTCTCTTTATCTTATTTACGTTTAAGTCATTTCTTTATAGTTTTCTGACCATTTAGCCTATCTTGATTAGTCAACGATTCACTATCTTGTCCTAAACTAACAGAATCAAGAGTAAATGGAGTTGATGAAGCGGGACTTGCACTAGCATGACCTTTTTGTTTTTTGTTTGACCTTTTTGTTGTTGATTTGCATGCTCATATTGCCATTTGGATTCCTTTTTTTAAGATAACCCAACAATGTTTAAATTGAAATTGTTTGCTAATACAAAAAGCATACATTTGTCGAGCATTATCATAACCTATTTTTGGGTTATTTTTCAATTCATGTTTTTTTTCTTCTCTTAAAAAAATACAAAAAAATAAAAAAATATTATAAAAAAATATATCAATGAAAAAAGGATGCCAAAACGCTCAAAAAATTATGAAAAATTGGTTGAGGAGGTTCAAAAATACAAAGATTGAAATTTGACAATATTTTGTTGACTGATGAAAGCCCTATTGACAAAGAAAATTCAATTTGAGGAAGAAAAGTCCAAAATCAGATGTTTATATACTCAATTAAATTTTATTGAAGGTTTGATTGAATTTATGGAGGGTTTGATTGTAAGAAAAATTGATATTTAAGTCAATTTAGGCTTTAATTGAAAGAAATTAAAGTTCTGGGGTCAAATTATAATTTTTTAGAGTTAATTTGGTCAAATCAGGGCTTAATTGCATAAATATTAAAGTTTGATGGCTAATTAGGGACTTAATTGAAGAAATCCGAAACCAATGACCAAAATAAAAAACGCGTGTAAATAGAGGGGCTGTAATTAAACCGAATCAGGGGCCAAATTGAAGAAATTAGAAGTTTATTGATCAATTGAGGGTCAAATTGCACAAATTCAAAACCAAAAACCAAAGTGAAGAAGGCAGTCAACTTCAGGGCCGCTGTTTGATTTTTGGCAGGGATGCAATGCATTGATTGTTAAATCAAAATTGCAATTTAGGGCTTAATTGAACAAATTACAAATTATAGATTGATTTGGATTTTGACATAAGTTTTTGCTGCCTTTTCCTTTTAAATGAAACGACGCGTTTTGGCTAAAACGGCGTTGTTTTATACATTGTTCATTAAAAAAAAGACCCAAAACGGTGCCATTTTGAACGACACCGTATGTCTTCTTCTTCCCTTGGACGTGCAGAAAACAGGGGAAGGGAGCTTTTGTTCCCCTGTGTTTTCCACCGCCTTCCCCTTTAAAAAGACGCCGACCAAAGACCTTATCTTGCTCAGTTGACCCGTGGCCTCCCACGTGTTGAAGAAATGGAGGAGACGTGGGTCCTTGGGCAATCGTGGGGCGGCAGTACAGTGGCCACCCTAGCTATGTCTCTCCTATGTTTTCCTATAAATACAGGGGAGATGAAGAAGAAAAGGGGGGGAAGATCGAAAGAGAAGAGAATGACATAGTAGAGAAGATAGAAAAGAGGAGGAGAAAAGGAAAGAAAAAGAAAAAAAAA
>Ga0325405_1008422_pt1 | contig 10257 bp, 6 predicted proteins | sample PopdelMetagenome_21_FD_205663 | JGI IMG/M metagenome (GOLD analysis project Ga0325405, IMG submission 205663) | Populus deltoides microbial communities from Bellville, Georgia, United States - Xylem-Control-R2 | ecosystem: Host-associated > Plants > Phyllosphere > Stem > Wood/Secondary xylem...
GAATCATAATCAATTTCTTTGTTCTTCACGCGAACAACATAAGAGAACAAAAAAAAAAAAAAAACAGAACCCAAACTTGCAATTTGGTGATGAATTCTGGGTCTCTAATCTGTCTTTATTTCACTGTATTAATTACTAGGTCAAAGAATAAAATCAAAGTAAACTCATAAGATCAAAATTAATTTTGGGGGACCAAGTCATGTATGAACTTGACAGGTGTATCCTAGGTTTATATTGGGCATCAAAAAGAGTCACCTTAAAATTAATTTTATTTGATTTTATCGGTTAAATAATTAGTCTATACTCAATTAATTCGATTAAAACTTATATTAAATTTTTTTTATTAATATAAATATTCGGATTAACTTATGTATATATCGACTAATTTTATAAATTCTGAAGTTAACAAACATATAAGCCATTAAAATACAAACTTAAAATCTAACCAGTTATGCTAACTCGTATTAATTTTTAAATATCCTATTCATTATGTTTTTTTAAATACCATATAATTATCTTTCATTTATAGTAATAATTACAATAACTAATCATGCATAGGTAATTTTATATTTTTTTTGTGCTGCATTTTTTTTAATGGTTGCATATTTATGTTATTTTCTTTTTATTAGAGAGTGTGGATATGATTTGTTTTTTGAGTTGGTGTTGTCTTTGTAATGGCTTTTTCGTTCTCAATGTTGTTTTAATTGTTTTTGTTATAAGGTTAATTTCTCATCAAAAAATTTTAATTTTTATATGACAGCCCAGTTTTCTGCCAGATTTAGTATTTTCTCTATCAATTCACTCATGTTTACCTTAAGTATTTTTCCTGGCTGAGAGATTTTTCCATACTCTCTCATGTTACGAGACAAGAAAAATATACAAGTAGAAAAAACGTGACATATACAAACACACAAATTATTATATGAATCAATCTCAATCTTTCATAAACTCAGAATGACACATATAAGTACGTTGGTTGGTGTGTATGCTACGCACAAAACTTGCATGTGACACACAAAACCGTTATCTTACACAATCAAAGCTCTTCGGTTTATTTATAAACCGGTATATAAAAGGTTACAAAGTATATAACTATTATTTTCAAATTTTAGGAAGTAGTGCACACTTTCTTATTAAGCAATTAACATGCCATTAAGAATCTATATATCTTCCTCATATCTTGACCGTATGATAAGTTGATATATAGCGCCTACAATATATCTAACCACGTTTGCTTTTGTAATAACAGTTGTTTTTTAAAGTGTTTTTTATTTAAAAATATATTAAAAAAATATATTTTATTTTTTAAATTTATTTTTAACACTACCAAATCAAAACAATTTAAAAACAAAAAATAATTTTAAACAATAAAAAAATAAATTATTTGTTTACTTTTTTTTTTAACTATTCCTCAGACCCAAAAGAAACATCGTTAACTTGTAGTCTAATCTTGGCCAAGTAGTGAAATTTTTATTTTTTATTTTTTAAATAATATCATTTTAAATGTTTTGTTTTTTTTTTTTAATTTTAAATATGATTCCAATGAAAAATAATAGTAATGTGCAATGGTAACAGTACTGAATGAATAAGCAAAACAAATGTTGGAGAGAGTACCAAACCAAACTGTGGGATTGTTGCTGTCGAAAATAGGCTTCCCATTTAAGTAAAGGTAGTTGAAGTTGCTGGCCACATTGAGTGACAAAGTGGTTAACTCTCACCTCTCTCTCTCTCTCTCTCTCTCTCTCTCTCGTCATCATGATCATTTAGCCAAAAAGAAAAAAAAATTCATAAATCCAACAAAAGGTGAAAGGTGATAAAGAAAAGTTGAAAATTCATACAAGCAAGCACCAAGAACCTGATTCAAAGAAGCTCAAAAAGAAAGAAAAAGGAGGGACACAAGAGCAAAAACTAAAGAAATATATATACACTAGTGTGTTGTGTGTGTATTATATCATATGTAAAAAGATTTCAAAAGAAAACAGAAGAATCAATCAAGATGTTGTTTGTAAACAGCCTTTGTTTTTAGGCCTGCAAAACTGGGTCTTCTTTAATTACAAGGTATGTTCCCTGCGAGTTCTTCTGTTCATGTAAGCTTCTGCAATTTTGAGGCCTGTGTGAATTATGATGTTTCTGTTGTGATCTTTTTGTTGCATGGTAATTGTGTTTATTCTATGGAGATGTAAAGGGCTGTGTAGAGGTTTAAAAGGTGAAATTTTTCTCCTTTTTAGAGAGATTGGTACTGTTGGTGATCATAAGTTGATTTTTTTCTTATTAAATTCCTTCATCTGTCTTGGGATCCCCTTTTGTCTTTCAAGTGTCAGATTTTGTTTCCTTGAAGAGTTTTAATTTTCTTTAAAACTATATATATAAAAAATTTTCTCTCTTAGTTTCGAACCCCTTCAATCTCTCTCTTTCTCTTAATTCCTGGATGGTTCTAGAATTTAACTGTTTTTCTTACCTGGTTTTGGACAGACAACCTTGTACAAGAGGAGTTTATCAAGTTCTATCCAGGATTTGTTTCTCTAGTTTTTTTATTCATTAAAAAAATAATAGTTATCTTTCATGGTTGTTTTCATAAATAGTTTTTGCTTTGGCAATTTGTGTTTGTTTGTATATATAACCAACTTTGACCTCTTTAAGTTTACCCCTTGATTGACAAACTGAGTTGGAGCTTAATCCATTTATTTGATTGTGACATGAAAAGATGGAGGGTGTCTTTGAGCATAAATGATCTGAATCTAGCATGCAGATTCCTGGTATTTTTTTCTTATTTACACTGTATCTGGGTCTGAGTGTATGTCTGTATGTGAATTCTTCAACTAATAACTTGAGGGAATTTTGTCATCGAGCTAGTCGATTGCAGCTGTTGTAACTATTTGCTAATTATCTGTCTCAAATCTAGTTTCTTTCACCATGTTTTTCCTTGGTTAAGACCATCTAGCTAATATACCTGTTAAAAACAGAAGTCGTGAAGATTCAAATTCCATCTCCGTGTGTTTATCTGGTAGAATTTCAACTCGTATTTTCTTGCAGTGTAGTCTTTCATTGGTGTGTGGTCAGCTATATAATAACCTTCATATCTGAATGATTCCACCTAAATTCTTCGTTTACTGGTTAATGTTGCTTTTCCTTGCATCCATATTTTTATTGTGCTATGATATGCGTAGATTCGTAACCTAGTACATGCATGCACAGGTAAGCGCAGATTCATTTGGTCCTACAGGCAGTTAATTGTGCGATTCATTTCCTCATCTGGGTGGAGACAGTAATGCTAGGAACATGGGAAAGAAAGGGAGTTGGTTTTCAGCAATCAAGAGGGTCTTTCTACCAAACTCCAAGGACAAACTAGCTAATGTAAGTTGCTATTCCTGATGCTGTATTTGAAATCAGCTTCTTTCAAAATGAGTTTTGCCTGACCTAAAATGTATTTTGTTGGGTTCTTTACAGGATTTGTTTCGTTTATCGTATCATTTTTCTCAATCTTTGGAGGAAAATGAGTTCAGATTGTTATGATAATGGTTATATGTTTAACTTCAATTCAGTAATCTTCATGGCCTATTAAGTTATATCCTGAAAGACAACCGATTCTTGCTAAATTGAAGTTTTTGTTTTTTATGCTAATAAAATGCACATATCTATATGGAGTTCGGAAAGATTGAAAACCTTTGATGAAAATTGTCCAAATGTATGTTATCATCATTGTTTGAAGATGCACCATCCTGAATTGATGAAGCAGAACGTGTACCAGGCTGCTTTCATTTTTTACTCACTCATGGCCTTCTACATGTCTCCATTGTATAGGAAGAGAAAAAATTACGTAACCTGTTTCATGACATTTAATGGTTGTTGTTCATGCTTGGTATTTTAGATTTTCTTGCCCATTTCTCATTTAGTTTTTATTTGGATTGAAAATGATAGGATTCTTTGCTTCTTCATGCACAGTATTTACTTGCAAACTGCTTGCAGGATTGAAAACCCATCCTCTTTTCTGCTAATTACCTTGCAGGAATCAGATAAGAGAAGCGCAAAAGAAAAGAAGAAGAAGGGTCGTGGAAAACTAAGACATGGAGAGACCACTTCATTCATTCCCCTGTTTAGAGAACCAAGTAGTATCGAGAAAATTTTGGATGAGGCTGAAAGAGAGCATAAATTAATTTTCAGGCCTCCCACACCTCCTGAGCAACCGACTACACCACCCTTTGTGCCTGCAAGATCTGCTTCTCCGAGGGTTGCTTCTCAAAGAGTCACCTCTCCAAGAGCTGCTTCCCCTAGAGCTGCATCTCCAAGGGTTGCTTCCCCTAGAGCAGCTTCTCCTAGGAATGCTCAACGCCATAAGGAGATATATTACAGACCAGAACCAACTCTAAGAAACCATCATGCTTCAGCAACCAAGATTCAAGCAGCCTATAGAGGCTATGTTGTAAGATTCTCTTCTCACTTGTAGCTTGCATAATACGGAAAACTTGATCAAGAAAAATAACAAGAAATCTGGCTATCATGTGTGCTGAAAAGCAAAAATATCTGTTGTTGATATTTGTGGCTCTATAGAATTCCTCATTTTAAGACTTCATTTGGGAAGTTGATCTATACAAGTAATCATATACACACATAAATGACTGCCAGAATGGGATTTTTACCCGGAATCTTGCAATTTATCTTTTGCTGCTTTTGTGCCATATCTTTTGCCATTTTTCTGGCTGATGATTGCGGGTGCCTTTGCTTTTAAATATCCCAAATTTAACATTTTAGGCAATCCTATAGCATTCTTGCACTCCTCATTCATTTGGAATATTGTCAAACTGATACTATTTGGTACTTGTCATGAAGGCAAGGAGGAGCTTCAGAGCTTTGAAGGGTCTTGTGAGGCTTCAAGGAGTGATAAGAGGACAGAATGTGAAGCGGCAGACGATGAATGCAATGAAATACATGCAGCTCTTGGTTCGGGTCCAGTCTCAGATTCAGTCACGGAGGATACAAATGTTAGAAAACCAAGCACGACGTCAAGCTCAAAAGAAAAATGATAAAGAAGTGGATGGTACCTTGGGCAAATGGGGCCAGTCGGTAAGTCCATTTTTTGACTCATGGTTAGGTTTCTTTCCATTCTATTAAGGAGCTATATGTCTGAGAACCTAGATCAATGTGTTAATCAGTATAAATTGGCGTGGGTTAAAAATAAGTATCTCGCCTAAAACCTGCAAGTTAGGTTTGGCCTCCAATTTCAGATGCATGGTTTTGGTCTCTGCCTTATACTTGAAGCAATATGTCTTGGTGCCCTGTTTGTTGGTAACAGGTAACCAAAAGAAACTCTGCCTTTTTCTTTAGGCCATGGTACTTCCATGGAACATGTTGGGTATTATCCCTCTGATCAATGCATGGCTCCTTTAGGGGAAAGATCTCATCACTTCTCACTTAGAGCAATGTTTAAGTACATCCTGTATTCGAATGCAATGGAGGGTAGCCCTCCTCCCCACCCCTCCCAGGATTTGAACCTCAAACTCCACATAGAAATCACAAATCTTAGCCACTAGGTTGTCCATTGGAAGTAATGCTAAAGTATGTCTTTAACTTGTTAATGAAAGAGTGATTTTATTGTTGTTGTTGTTGTTGTTGTTGTTGTCTAAATAAAGGCAGCATTATATTTGCTTCTGTGTCTGTTCAGTAATAACTGGGGGTATTGGTATAGCCTGAGGCAGGTAATAGTGAAGACTGGGACGACAGCCTCCTTGTTAATGAAAGAGTGATTTTATTGTTGTTGTTGTCTAAATAAAGGCAGCATTATATTTGCTTCCGTGTCTGTTCAGTAATAACTGGGGGTATTGGTATAGCCTGAGGCAGGTAATAGTGAAGACTGGGACGACAGCGTTCTGACGAAGGAGGAAATTGATGCAAGGTTGCAGAGGAAGGTGGAGGCAGTCGTCAAGAGAGAAAGGGCCATGGCTTATTCGTATTCCCACCAGGTATTTGCACTAAATGGCTCTCTTACCTCCAAAAACTTTGTAGCTCATTTTCTTCATTTCTTTTCTTTTTTTCTTTTGGTTACAATCATATTTCAATTTTGCTTTAACATACTGTTTAGGAAATTAATTTAACATTTACTGTTGAGTTTAGATTGCTAGATCTCATTGTAAGCACTGTAATTATGTAGTTTTGAAGATTGTTTGTTATAAAGAATATAACCCAATTGCATGAGAAACAAATCATAGAAGGGTTGCAAGATAAGCTATCAGGGATGCCATTTGTCAATTCTATTAGCTTGATTTCAGCTAGGACAATATGTTCTCTGAAACTTTAAGTCAAAGAACAATGAGCTGGAGACACAATTGTTCATGATATATGAACTTCAAGACCCAGAGTTATTACCCTGTGCAAGACTTGCACCTACCGATTGATCCAGTGGTGTTGGGTTATTGCCTGGATCATCTTGGGAATTAATTGAAATTATCATGACTGATGCTACCATGAAGCTACGTAGTATGCTTTGAAGAAAAGGAATGCATCTCAGTATATTTGTTTTCTGTTTTCCAACAGCTGTGGAAAGCCTCACCAAAATCTGCTCAGTCAGCTCTCATGGATATCCGTTCCAATGGATTTCCATGGTGGTGGAACTGGTTAGAACGTCAGCTACCTCCAACGAATCCTCCTGAAAGCCAAGCCTTGAAGAATTTTCAACTTACACCGCCAAGGCCACATTCAGAGATGAAGCCTAGCCCAAGACCCCCATCAAGTAGCCACAAGCAACAACATCTGGGGTTCGATAATATGGATACTCCCACACCGAGATCCTCAAAATCAACTGCATTTGTATCAACAAGACCAGCGCGAACTCCTCTACTTAGAACTCCACAAGCAAACAGCCCTAGCTTGTCAAGATATTCAAGAGCAAGAGCCAGTGGAGGGAATTCTCCTTTCGACTTGCCATTGAAGGATGACGATAGCCTCACGAGCTGCCCACCATTTTCAGTGCCAAACTACATGACTCCTACGGCCTCAGCCAAGGCAAAAACAAGAGCTTATAGTAATCCCAAAGAGAGGTTTCCAGGGACCCCAAACAGTGAAAAGAGGAGACTCTCGTTCCCTCTTACACAAGGCATTGGATCTTTCAAGTGGAACAGAGGCTCCTTCTTCACCAGCAAGGATTCAAGCTCTCAGAGGGGTTTAGATAAGCATCAGTCACATCAATCCATAGGAGATTTGAGTGTGGATTCAACCGTCTCGATGCCTGCTACGGTTGGACGAAGGCCATTTAACCGATTTGTGTGATTTTTTTCCCCTCATCTTTTTAACACCTTTTTTTCCCCATTTCTTTCGTGTTATTTGATTGAGTGTATGGTGATATCAAGCTACAAAATACTGATGTAAAACATAATAAAGATACAAATAGGAGATGATGGTTTGAATGTAACAGGGTTTGCTTTAAAGAAAAAAAAAATACCATGACATTTTTTGGATTGCTTTAAACATTTTATCTTTTCTTGATGACAAGTAGTAGATGTCGTGTTGTTTTTCGTGAAGAGGGAAAATCATTCCTTCTAAAAGAGAAGAACCCTGAATCCCTGACTAGGAAAATACAGTGGCTGCTAGAACATGGTTTCACCTGAACTCCCACGCCCTATTTTTTTCACTGAAAGTGTCGGCCACTTCTTTCTGGCCCCATGTTCTAACACCATCATTTTGACCCTTTCCTTTTTTGACATCCTAGCCTAATATTCAATCTCTTTTAGCTTTGCAATTAAGGGTATATTGATTAGGTATATTGATTGGTTGTGATATGTTTTTATTAAAAATAATTTTTAAGAATAAAAAAAAAAGTGTTATTTTTATGTAATTTTTACTAACCATTACCATTCCTTTTTTTTTTTTTTTTGTCTAGTGCTTGCTTTTTCCATTTTCATTAGCAGTCTAATATGGCTATGACTTCTTGTGTTCAATCCTGGTCTCAAATTCAGCGCCAAATGATATCACAAAATAGGCTGCCTTTGCAGCTTTACTGGACTTTCGGTACCTTGCCTGGACTTTTGGCACCTATGCTGTAAAACACGACAACTAGACTTCAGCCTCCAAGCCGTCAAAAGTCATGAAATAATACACCCACAGCACCATGGCATGGCTTGCTCCCAGTGCATGCATCTGTGCCGATCACATTTTTCACGCATTTTAAGAGGATATTTGTTTGTGTGGTTGTTTATATATTTGAAGTAATATAATGTTTAATTATATTAAAAATATAATTTAATTTTTATGGGTTTCATGTAAATTCACGTTTTGAAAGCAAATTTAACAAAGCAGTTCATAGTTGTTTTTTGAAATTCTATGGTAATGTACACAGTGCAATTCATTGCACTGTTTGAGTGAATTTTTTTTTAGTGTGTTTAGTTTTTGTATTTTTTCTTTTAAAAAAACTAGTTTAGAGTGAATTAAATTTACTCATATTGTCATGTAAACAATATTTTTTTTCCTCAAAAACTAGTGTAGAGTGAATTAAATTCACTCGCACTGTAATACCAAATCAATTTTATTCCTAATAATATTTTATCTAATTTTATTACACGCTCAAAAAATAATAGAAACTATAATTCTTGTCAAATGAATTTTGTACGTAATGGAATTGTAGATGGTTTAATGGCATAATAAAAAATATTTTATATAAAGTATTATTTATTTAATGAAGTAATAACAATAGTTAAATCTACAACATTTAAATTAAAAACCATCAATTTTAATATATATATTTTAAAATTATTTTATAACTTTAATTTCAAAAGTATTTTTAACCAAACACATTAAACTACTTTTTATTCGACCTCAATTTTAATCACAGTTTTAACCAAATACTTATTTTTTTAAACCAACCTTAATTAAAAGTACTTTTTATAAAACAATTTTTTTTCAAATCACAACCATAACCGCTATCGCAATACCAAACACATTCTTAGAGTATTGGTGGTGGTCTGTAGAGCATCCCGGCGGTAAGAATATGGGAACTTGTAGAGGGTGGCTCCATGGAATGTGGAGAACTTAACTGGACTCTCGAGCAAAGGGATGAGAAGCTCAGGATATTTATCATCTGTGGGTTAAATCCAGAGAGAAAACTTGGGGAGAGAGCAGAAAAGTGAAAAGGCCCCAAGCAGGAAGACGATGGAGCCAATATCCCATTTTGCTCCTTGCTTGGTTTTTTCTTTGGTTAGATGTGAAGGGAATCTTCAGATCGTTCCATGAACTTGAATACAAATCTCTAAAGATATTTAATTAGTTTTAATGGACGTTAGTTCGAACTCTATAAGTTAATAAAGAAATAACATTTAATTTTAAGTTATGAAAATTAGTTAAGATACACATATTTAAATTGTTTCATTAACTTGAAAATAAATATCTAAAGGTATTTAATTAGTTTTAATGGACGATAGTTTCAAAGTATGAACTCTATAAGTTAAAAAAGAAATAATATTTAATTTTAAATTATAAAAATTAGTTAAGATACATAAAAAAAATCTTCATATCGTTCCATTAATTTAAAAATAAATATCTAAAGATATTTAATTAATTTTAATGGACGTTAGTTTCAAAGTATGAATTTTATAAGTTGAAAAAAAAATAACATTTAATTTTAAATTAGTTAAAATACGCAAAAATAATTGTTTAATCTATATTTATATTAAAAAAAAGAGGATAACATTAAGGCCGGCTTTTAACGCTGCCTTTTTTTAATGCTGTGTGTTTTATACCCTGAAACTTAGAAGATATCGCCTCGAAATAATAATTAAATTCTTTTTTATTTTATTATTTAGTTAGGATCCTTTTTATATTATGGTTGTAGCTGCATTTTATTCCAATTACAAATTCAATCAAATTTAGTTAATAAAACAATTATATAGTTTTGTATGGATTTCACTCTTTCTTGGATATTGATTAAAAAATATATATAATTTTTTTAAAATTATTTTCTTATAACCGGAACAATAAAAACTATATGAATTGCTTAATTTCCATGTATAAAAAGTTATCCCATTAAAACGACAGAGAGAGGATGTATACAGTCCTAAGAATATCTCAGTGGTGGTCTTAGAGATCATGGTAAACATGAAACGACACCGTCTGAATCTAAGGTTAGCTTAATTACTGCCAACTTTTTGTTAGCTATTTAATGATGGATAGGAAGCAAATTCATTGCACGAGTAAATTTAGACCAGCATAGCTTTCTAGAACATTATATATATATATATATATATATATATATATATATATATAATAAAGTTAAAG
>Ga0325405_1008424_pt1 | contig 10254 bp, 5 predicted proteins | sample PopdelMetagenome_21_FD_205663 | JGI IMG/M metagenome (GOLD analysis project Ga0325405, IMG submission 205663) | Populus deltoides microbial communities from Bellville, Georgia, United States - Xylem-Control-R2 | ecosystem: Host-associated > Plants > Phyllosphere > Stem > Wood/Secondary xylem...
GAGTTCTAAAAAACAAAAAACTATCTGCTCGTTGTTGCTTGGAAACGTATTCTTCTTTATGTTATTCATAATAGTAATCAATACCATTATAAATTTCAGAATTACAATTAAAATAATAAAAATATAATATGTTTCTAAATCGAGACTCGTGTTTCCGTTCGTGGAAAACAAAGATTTTTAATATTTGGTGCGTAAAATGAAAGTAAGTGGTAAACATATGGACCCGGATTGCAATTATCAACAATCGAACTAGTCCTCTAATTAGGGTAATAGTATCAAGTAAAGTTAAAAATGGGGGTTTCCCACTTTCCCAAAGAGGAATGGACATGGAAAATTGAGTGGAGAAATTAAATTCACCATGATCATTAAAAATGGTGAATTGTTCATTTGGAAAACATCATTATATCTTTGAAATTCAATCTCAACCTTGTATTTATCGGCTCCACCATGGACGGTCGGATGCCACCTTGGTTTCTTAATTCTTCTTGTCATTTTTTTTTTCTTGTTCTTTTCGATTCCCTTGTTTAAGTTAAATTGGGCAGTGATTCCGATTACTGTCGACTTGGACCCCAATTTTCAGACAGTAATCAAGCATAATTTTCTTCCACCATTCTAAGCAAAACTTTGTCTGCTCTAATTAATTTTTAGTGCATTGTACGTGCTTTATTCTTTATATATTAGAACAAATTTTGTTGAACACCATGTACGTATGTCACGATTGAAGTGACTGATGTGATTGGAATATCTTCTCGTCCACACCATCTAATATTTTTATATATTTGCATTATGAATTTAATACAAAATATAAATTAATATCACATCACCAACCTATGGCCTCGCTGTAATAAGTTTTCTGTGTTTGATTTGTGTCTTTGCCAATGTTTCACTGGCTAAGTGGTAACAAAAATTAAGAAGACCATGGAAGTTCAAGTTTTCATTTCATTTGGATCTGTTTTTTTTATTTATTTATTTAAAAACTGATTAAGTTGAATAATTTGTTACGCTTTAATTAATAATCCTGAGGTTTTGGCACATCTTCTCCAAAACAAAACATATATAGGCGCAACATATGAACTATGAATGATTTGAGTCTCCTTTTATCTTTGTTCTAGCAACCATAGTCGAGTTGCAAGCCCCCGTACGTTGCATAAAGAAGTTCACTATGTTGAGCTCACGATGCATGTATTTGGAGAAATGGATGCTTTTTTATTCATCTTAAATAAAATATAAACGAACTCTTAGCAATTTAATGGAAATTAAAGGGAACCCATGAATTTACTTATGACATTGAACGCATATCACGTAATTTATGATTTATTTATTCTTATTATATTACTTTTTTTTTTGTTATTGTGTTTTCTCAGGATTTGTTTAAATTAAAAATCCTAAAGTTAATTATATAGCTTTTAATAAGGATTTGTTTTCTGGATTATAATTTAGGCATTGTACTAGTATAAATAGAGTTATGCAGTTTATATTTTAAAAAAAATAATTTTTTTATATTTAAAATTCATCAAATAAAAATTATCTCTATAATTTAAATGTAATTTTTAAGTCTAATGAAACTTTGGTTTCTTTCTTTTCAATATATATTATACCAATTGGTATAAAGTAGATTAATATTTTTAATGAATGGAGACATTGACAACAACATCAAATCCTGCAATGCAGATTAAGAAATAAAGGTCATCTGGGATGTTATGAGAGCTTAGAAAGCAATGTAAAGAACCATTTCACAAAGATTTAATTAGTTAGATCAATTGTTAGAGAGAAACATAAACAATGATCATGATAAGTAGAGAAACATTATGCTTAGAGATTTACGTTGAGGCAGCTCAAACCCTAGATGTATTTCTATAAACCTATATAGGTATTATGTCTGTATAGAAAATGTTGTATTGAGCAAGTCGACTTATTTGATGGATGGAGATCTTGGTAACATCATTTCATTCTATAATGCAGATCAAAGAGTAGATTTCATCTAAGATGTTACAAGGGCTTAGGAGGCTACATAAAAAAACCATTTCACAAAGATTAATTAGTTGGATCATTTGTTTGAGAGAGATGCAAACAAGAATCATGATGAGAAAAGAGATATGCTTATAGACTTACCTCAAGGCAGACCAAACCCTAGATGTATTTCTACAAATCCATATTGGCATCATGTCTTTATGAAAAATGGTTTATAAAGAAGGTTAGCCTATTTGATGAATGAAGACGTTGGCAATGTCATCCTACCCTGCGATGCAAATCAAAAAGTTAAGCCATCTAAGATATTATAAAAGCTCAAGAGGCCATATAGAGAACCATTTCACAAAGATTTAATTAATTGGATCAATTATTAAGGAGAGACATAAATAGAGATCATGATGAAGATAGGGACATGCCTAGAGATATACCTTGAGGTAAATCAAAACCCAAATGTATTTCTATAAACCTATACCTATATAGGCATCATGTCTATATAAAAAGTGATGCATATGACATGTGATGCATTGAAGACTTAATTCACATTCGCTCTTTTCATAGACGTGTTTTTAATTTTGATCAAATTTCATTATATGATTGTATTTTTATGAAGAAATAGTTTATTACATAAATATCATATATGAAAGCATACCTTTTATTGAAGAATATTTCTAGTCATCAGAAGGTAAGATTCATAAGATGAAAACTTACTTATAATGCCAAAGATTGGTAGTACAATATTCAAGATGATAGAGTCTGTGTTAGTAATCCTCGTTAATTTTGGATTTTATACAATATAATCATAGAGAGATTTTATACAAGATATTTAAACAATTAAATTATTTTCACTTGACTTGTGTTCAACTTTATCAAATATCAAGCTGAAAAAACATGTAGGATAGTTATTACAAATCCTTATGGATGCCTTACATAGTTGAAAGTTTGATAGGGATTAAGTCAAGTAAGCGAGAAAATGTTTAACTCATATCCCTGTGAAACATTTTGGGAATTGGTAGTGGGAATGTTAAAGTTAATTTTCAAGTTAATGAATTCAAGAGAGTACAAAAGAAAAAATTAAATTTGAACACTTCTAGTTTTAAAATATCGAAGTTATCCCATCATATTGTAGAAAACATAGTGAAAGAGGTAGCTAAAAAACAACTTTGATCTTTTGAAATTAAGTTGAATAAGGAAGAAACATATTGTGATCCTTGTATCATGGATGTCAATCTTGAAAAAAATGGACATCAGGAGCACAATAATTTCTAAAAAGTCATTTGAAGATATTATAAGCGAGGACCAAGTCGATGCAAGATGTTAAAAAGATTTATTTTTATGCTATTTTGTCTTGTTCTAAGGCTTTTGTTATAAATAGATGAAGGGTAGCCTTACAAAAAATAAATGAGCAAAGGTAAATAATTATATCTTTACAATAAAGAATCTATCAAAAGTAATATCAAATCTGAATTTCAAGCATCAAGTAAAGATCTATTTGCTTTCTTAAGCATTAAGACTTCATGTGACTTTGATTTTTTTAGGTCTTAAGAAGTTTTGCCTAAGTTGAATAATTCTACATGTATATTTCTTTGCTAAATTTTAATTTTAAGTTATTTGAAGCAAGAAATCTCAATCATAAATTGATAGCAATGCTATATTTGAAGTATGCATTTTTTTAGAATGGAAAATTTTAATTTTTTTTTGTAAACTTGATGGTGATTTTTGTTTTTCGAGTTGGGGAGCCTGACATTGGACACATATCACATTAGTTATTAATTTTTATTGTATTACTTTCTTAATTATTAAGATTTTCTAAGATTGTATATTAGCCATATAGTTTTCAATAAGGATATTTTTTTTATTCTATGAATATTAGGATTTATGCTTATGATAAGAATAATAGGGTTGCCTCACTAATTTCTCAAAAGAAGATAGATTTTTTTTTACATTCAAATGTTATCAAATTGGAATGATCTCTATAATTATGTTGTAGTTTTAGAGTTTGTGAAACTACAGTTTCTTTCTTTTCGCTATTTGTTGTAATACATTAGAAAATTATTATTTTTATTGTCACTAAGGATCTAATATCATATAAAAAAACAATCCTAATCTAAAATCTTAAGTTTTTTTTATGAAGCTTCAAGAATAGTTTTATATTAACTCTTGAAAACTAGGATTTTGTTTTACATACAACTCATATTTTAAGGGTAGTCAAGTGATTTAAGATCAAAGATCCAAGTTGGGCCATTGAACATCTTTAAAGCTCCAAAATCATAATAAATTTAATAGTTTAATTTGGATTATATCCAAAAGACTGAAGTCATATGGTGGTTAATTCATACTTAGCTTTATATATTAGATTCTTTTATTTATTCTTCTACATTAGATATTTTTCATAACAGATCTTTTAAGGTTGTCAAGTGGATTATACTCTAGAATTTTTATTAGGTCATTTGAATTTAATGACTATGTTACCATATTATGTTTCATATTTGAGTTTAGATTCTATCTAAAAGACTTAATCTTTATGATGATTGGCTCATTCCTAATCTTTTATATTATTTTATTTTCTTGTATCTATTATATATTGGATTTCTTTTTAACATTTTCTCTTACTTATAACTTATCTTTTTTGGATTCTGAATTAGCTTAGGCTTTGAGATTTATGTTAAATCGTTGTGTCTCTTTAAAGCTCTTCAATCATATTGAATTTGTTAGATGAGTTTAGATATCATCCAACTTTATGATAGATGACCCATTCTCAATTTTATAATTAGAATTATTTTTGGTTCATTCTTTTTATCTAAGACATTATTCTTTAACATTCTTTTAGATGTAACTGATTCCATTTATTGAGTTTGACTCAAATATTCAATTCTTTTTATTTTGTAGACATTAAAAGTACTATTATCCAATACCTTTTTAATAGTAAGAACTTCCACTTCATTGAACTACTTTATGCATATTGGTTAAGAAAAGTACTTATGAAATGTCCATGTGGTCCCTTAAAACTCTTATAATACCGCAAGCTCTAAGTTTTTCCAAGGGTGACACATCAATATCCTACTTTAAAACACCCAATAAAGTTTTATATAAAGTAATTGGATGGATTTTAATAGGTTTTATACACATTCTAATACCATTGAGGTGTAAAGAAGGTCTTGTTTGATAACACAAAATGCTTATGTACATATTTAACCTAATATGCAACTCTGAAAAGTTAAAGAATAAATGTTGTCCTAATTTGATACAATAATATCAAAAACTCTCTTATGTCCTAATAACCACCAACTACAAAACAAAAAAAATAAGCAAGAAACATATATTTTTTTTGTCAGAACAAAGTAAATTTTATGTTTATTTCTAACCTTAAAAAGGCCTTTTATATTGTTATAACATATTAGTTACCTAGTTATACTAGAAAAAATAATTGCAATCCATATAATATAAAATAATCTTATGAATGAAAGAAAATTATACAATCAATTTCTATAATTAGAAAATATAATCCTTTAACTCATGCTAATGCTCCTCCTCAAGGTGGATCATACATATCACCCATGCCTAGACATGTGAGTCATTAAAGGTTTAACAAGAAATAACCTTAGTTAAAATATCAACCAATTGTTTTATAATTTTCACTTACAAAACTTCAATTATTTTCTCTTTAAACTTCTCATATATAAGATTACAATCAATCTCGATATTTTTAGTTTGGTCATGTTATATCAATCCCTGCAATCTTAATAGCAGACAAATCTTCATAATATAATTTCATAGCTCTTTTAGAAAGAAAACCAAGCTCCCTCATAATCTTTTTTAACTATAATAGTTCCTAAATTCCTTGTATCATTTCTCTTTATTTAACTTTTGCTTTAGATAATGAAATAACCTTCAATTTGTTTTTAAGTAACTAGATAACCTCCAATGAAAATGAAGTAATCAATTGTTAAACATTGTATTTCTTCTTTTAAGTACCAATTTAAATCACAATATCCAACAATAGTTGTCTTGTCATACTTACAAAACATAAGACCTTTCCTAGGTGCCGACTTAAAATACCATAAAATTCTAATAATAACATTCATATGAACTTCACCTAAATTATGCATGCAATGTCTTACCACACTAACATCATAAATGATATTCAATTGAGTATGAAATAAATAAATTTATTGACCTTCTAGTCTTTGATATCTTTCCCTGTTAGCGAGAACTTGATTAGTAAGTTCCATAAGACTATGATTTTGCTATAAAAATTTATTGATAGGTTGACATCCAAACTTGATTTCAAAACATATTTTCATTTTAATAAAAATATTCTTTGTTTAGACCTCATAACTTTAGTACCCAAGACATACTCCAAGGTTTTTCATATCAAATTCAAATACTAAGTGAGTCTTTAAATTTGTCATCTCATCAATATCATACCGATATTAAAGATATCATCCATGTAGATGATAAATGTAGCTATCTTACCATGACATCTATTAAAAAACAATGAATAATTTGTGTTACTTTAATTATAATTGTATTTCTTTATTGCTAGCCAAAATCTTTTGAATATTGCTCTTGGTGATTGTTTTAAATTATACAATGCCTTCTTTAAGTTGCCCATTAAGTTTGTATTGTCAAAAGCATTGTATCCCAGTGATGTTTTCATATAGATTTATTCAGATAAATCTCCATGTAAAAAGACGTTTTTTACATCATACTATTGTAATGGCCAATGAAACTTCATAGAAATAGATAATAAAACCTAAATAGTACTTAACTTTGCAACTAGTGCAAAATTCTCCTGATAATCAATACTATAAGTTCATGTAAAGCTACGAGTAACTAACCTTGCTTTAAATATGTTACACCCAACATTACAATGATCTTTAAAAATTAAGAAAAAAAATATATATCTGACATCTTATTGTTATATTGGAAGGTCTTGTTTAAGGAGTCATCACCTAATATTATGGTCATTGGGACCCTAACTAGTCAATATAGATTCTATGGTCCGAGACTAGTTACATAAAAAAGAAGATATTGTAATAACCCATGAAATTCATAGATTTATAATACATTGATTATTCATAATAAGCATAAAATAGGGGTGACTATATATATATATATATATATAACGTCTCATAGTGCACTGTATAATACCATCTATCATTTCAATAATTAAATATCATTAAATGATTTTGCACATCACTCATGCTTTGAAGGTCGTCATCGTAAGTTTTTACAATAATGCAAATTACTTATCCATGACCGCTACATAGTTTGTGACAAAATACATATTGTCTATTCATACTATTACATAGTTATCACAAAATACTTAAGAAGAAGTTTCTAAGTACTATGGCTATAAGACGTCCCAATAACAAACCAAACTTAATGTAAGTATATAAATAATTTCTTATAATATAATTGGACAATGAACATATATTTGTAACTGTGTCAACAATTTAAATGGTAGATTTTCATTAATAACTTCCTATTAGTTCTGTTTCTAACATTTTGCTTCACATCTTTGTGCAACCTTAAGCCGTGTTATTTTCTTTGATCTATATTCAACATCAATTAATAACATGTATTATGGTCTAGGAAACCCTTGTATATTTGGCATTCTTCCATGTATGATTATTCTTTTCTGACTTTGGTCAATATGTCTTCGATCCTTAAACCTTAATCCTAATTATAATTGATACATCATTATTCTTTACTTTAATGTATCAATGACTACTTTCAAATGCAACTATTGGTATCATTATTAGTTAAGGCTAATATCATAATTCATTCCTGTCTATCTAATGTAGATACCATTAGCCGAAGCTAATCTCATTATTCACTCTCGGTTATTCCATGTGGATACCATTAGCCAAAGCTAATCTCATCAATCAATTCTGGTTATCCAATATTAGCCAAAGCTAATCTTATCATTCATTGCAATTCATGCGTAATTTAATCGATTAAAATCAGGTAGTAACATTATACATTAATACTTCATGAATTTAATAAAAATTATATGAAGGTGGAAATCACCTACTTTCTCCTCCTGTGGTGTGTCCTCTTCTGGTCAAAGATCCGATTCTAGTTACACCTCTTGACACACAAAATGACCATTACTCAGTATTTGTTTTTATCTAAGTACTGCCAAAGATCATTTCCACACATATACCAGTACACACATACATTCATACAAACATCTCTCGTGTTCGAGCATTTCTATAGTGATAATACCATAATAAGACATTCATTCATAACTTTAATAAGGGTCATCTATGAAAATTACATCATTATGATACTGAAAGTCATCAAAGAAAACTGATTATTTTGACACTGAAAATCATCAGCAAAAACTGGTTTGCTTTGACACTGAAAATCATTAGAGAAAACTAAGTTATTCGGACATTGAAAATCATCAATGAAAACTAAGTTATTCTAACACTGAAAATCATCAATGAAAACTAAGTCACTTTGACATTTCTTTTCCCTAAGTTCATGCATTTAGTCAATACCAAGTTTTCTTCTTATAGATTATATCTCAACCTGGTTATAGACATAAATCACAACCAAATTCACTTCTAAAAGTCTATGAAATAAAGGTAATATGTCATGTCTCCATCTCATTATAATCTCACCTATTCATCAAGCATTATTAAGGAGAACCTATTAATCACCATTATCTTTATGAAGGTCTTTCTTTGTTATTTTCTTCAAAGATGGTCGAAGCCTATGTCACTTCCCTAACAAGTATACTTTGAGTTCTTCATATGATATCATCAATTCTTATTCATTATAACATGGCATAAGGTGTTCTAGGTATTACAACTTACAAACTATTATCAAGCATGTTGAAGAATCATATTGCTTTCCATAATCTCATCAAGTTCATCTCAATGTTGTCAAGTAATATACAATTAAGTTCAAACATGCACATTTCCAAGGGTTCTCCTATCTAAGCTTCCATGGGGCCAAAACATGGGGCATTAACATCAAGTGTTTATTTCATCATTCTCAATTATACCATTACAAATCATAAAACACAAGCTAATAGCTAATTTCACATTACATACGAGTTCAATTTCTACCATTTATTTTGTTTCTATAAGGATATTTATCATACAAAAGTTTCCTTCGTTGTTCTTTATTTTGGCCGAACATAACATTTTCTTCTCTTCTAGTTTACTCATGTAAATTATCATTTCCATTATAAACATGTCTATGTTATCATACATCAATCTTCTAAGTTCATAATCAAACAAGTTCTTCAATTCATGATTTAAAATAAGGCATTAGCATATATAAAAAAATTGTTTCAACTGAAGCATTTTCTTAAGTGCTTATCAAGGTCATAATTAACACATTTCATCATCTCATTCCATCCTTCTTTCATCCCTTCAACAGGTTGGCTTTAGTTAGGGTTTGTTTTTCAATATGCATCAATTTCTTTTGTTTGGAATATGAAATTATACCTTTCCCGTCCCAATTTCCCAATCTCTCTATTTAATTTTTGAAAATCAAGGGTGCAAGAACCCTAGGTCATTTCATTTGGGGTTTCCTTCTCATTTTGCTTTAAAATATCAAAATACAAATATGAGAGTAAGGTTACTCTTACCGCATGATTTTAGACAGGATTTAGATGAGGTTTTGGTGGTTTTTTTCTCCTCCTTTTTGTTTTTTTGTCCTTTTCCTATTTGTTGTTCCAACTGGCCCTCTATTCTTTTCTTCTCTTTATGTTTTTTTTTTATTTTCTTTTCCCTTTTCAACTCTCCTCTCACTCAAGCATTTAATGAGGGTGACATGGAAAGAGTGGTTTAGATGGAAATTTTGCAAGAGAGGGGTTGCAACTAGGGTTATGTTGTCAGTTTTGAGGGAGAGGGAAAGTCACCTATTTTTCCTCTCATTGCATTTATACTCCTTTTTAAATGAGGTAGGTTGTGTTGGGATGCTAAATACTCTTATCCTAGTATCCTTTAGATTATTCTTTGACCAGTTTCCTCATGTTTCCTCCTGATTTTGGCTGGTTCAATTTTTTTTTAACTGGGTTTTACAAATACTATCACCCCTAAAACATCTATCTAAGGTAAGTTACATTGTTGGTTTTGTATTAAATTGCTAAGGGTCAGTTGTGTTATGCTATTAGTGGTCTGTCTATAATATTTCTGACTCTAGCGTCAATAAATATTGTGGTTGATATTCTTGACTATGGCATTAACAAATACCAAAGTCAATATTTTTTACTTTGGCGCCAGTAAAAATAGGCTTTGGATTGTTTTACTCAAAACACTT
>Ga0325405_1008427_pt1 | contig 10252 bp, 4 predicted proteins | sample PopdelMetagenome_21_FD_205663 | JGI IMG/M metagenome (GOLD analysis project Ga0325405, IMG submission 205663) | Populus deltoides microbial communities from Bellville, Georgia, United States - Xylem-Control-R2 | ecosystem: Host-associated > Plants > Phyllosphere > Stem > Wood/Secondary xylem...
GCCGGATCTTGACCGGGATATTTCAGTTTTATTCCACCTGTTCCATTTCAGGTTTAAAACTTTTGAAACCATTCAAACCGAAATGAACCGATCCAATTTGATTTAAACCCATAGATCAAACTAGAAAGCCAGGTATAATCCGAAACCATAATCCTGGTTATCTTTCCATGGGTTCTCTGTTCTTTTCTTCAATTTTATTCAATATTTTTCAATCATTTTGATATATTGATATTAAAAATAAATTTTAAAAAAATTAAATATATTAATTAAATATATTTTTAAAATAATTATTATTACATTCTCAAACACTCCATTAACCTCGGCTCCTTTCAAGTATAATTGTGAGAACTAAATTCAACAAATGGTCAATTCAAGACCTTATCAATTGGGATTAGACTAATCCAGGTTGAAGGAAAATAAAAAAAAAGACTTGTTGACTCTGTTAAAAATCATGAGATGACCTATTGACCCGAGCCTAGCCTGATTAAAATTCTATCTTCAATTTGTTGATTTTTTATTATAAACAAATTGATCAAAATAATATTAATTTGATCATTTAAAAAAAAAAGAATTTCTGTTAGATTTTTAGACCGGGTTTTATTACTTACAACAAACAATGTTTAATTATCTATGGGATGAGATACATGGCCATTCTAATTATTATTGTTATTGTACTTATAGATATAACCATCAAATTAAAACCAAAATTATAAAAGCAAATATGACCAAAATTCAAAAAAATAAAGAAATACTTTTAAGACTGTAAATATAAATCCAACAATGACAAAATCAAAATCATAAAAATATGAATAAAAAACAAAATCATATGGACCAACTTTATACTTCACCAGTTATCTACGTTACAAATTATGATTTTGAATCACGCTACCATTTCCTTACTCGAATCATCATTGTTTCATATTGTAAATTTCATTTTGTTTGGACGTATATTTCATTACAGCTCAAGATATAGAATAAAATGAAATAAATTATATAATCTCCGGTTATTATAGATTTTTTTTCCAGATCCGGACCGAGATATTTCAATTTTATTCTGGGTTTTTTAGCCGGATTTTGACCGGGATATTCCAGTTTTATTCCACCTGTTCCATTTCAGGTTTAAAACTTTTGAAACCATTCAAACCGAAATGAACCGATCCAATTTGATTTAAACCCATAGATCAAACTAGAAACCCAGGTATAATCCGAAACCATAATCCTGGTTATCTTTCCATGGGTTCTCTGTTCCTTTACAATGACAACCTTCATTTCCTCCCGTTTTCATCTTTCCATCCCATGGTTCCTTTTTGAGGACTGCAAGCTGAAGGAAAACCCATGAAGTGTTTCTATGTTTTCAAGGATAAATCTAGGAACCAGAAAGGGCAGGCAAATTCAGCCCCAGAATTGAGAGAACAGAGCAAAACCAATAGTTCAGCTATGAGTCGTACAGCGAAATCCCCACCACCTCCAAGAAGCATGCCTGAACTGTACAAAGAGAAGGAGCACAATTTGCGAGTTTTCAGTTTTCAAGAGCTCAGAGAGGCAACAAATGGTTTTTTAACAGGTTGCTTAAGATCGGAGAAGGTGGCTTTTGGAGTGCGTATAAGGAAACAACCAGACTACCGGCTAAGACGATCCTGTAGTGGTTGCCATTAAAAAGCTCAGCAATTATGGCTTGCAGGTACAATCTCTTTCTGCCTTTTTTTTCGCTGAGGATTGCGGTCTCGTTTTTTCTCTGTAATTTTCGTCCTTGGTTTTTCTCTGTCCTTCTGTTTATCTAGTTTTTACTTTTGTTCAATTGCCTTTTGCATTTATTATTGCATTTCAAGGTAGAGCCGGTATGAGGTGAATATGCCCAATTTATATTTTGTATTTAAGTCTTTTTTTTTAAACTATAAATGCTCCATCAGTTTATATTTATCTTGACTAATTTTATATATTTTAAAATTATTAAAATCATGTTTTGCTCTGGCTTTAGTTGAAGATCCGAGTGAGGAAGATTGCTGTAAAAATAAAAAATAAAATAAAAGACTTAAAAAATGATTGACTAATGTATTAGCATAGCCATTACTGTAACGGTCACAAAATGGTAATATACTATAGTTTCGAGACATATAATTACCTTACAGATACTAAATTTGAATCGGTTGGGGGGAGTTGGTGTAGAAATCAAAGGCCGACACGACCATGTGACTAAATGTTTTGACTTCTGATGTCAACAGTGTGTTTGGCCACAGTAGCAAAGACGATCCCATTTGGATATGCTTAATAATTATAGAATAATTATCCCAAGATTTAGCAAGAGAAATAAAAAAAAAATAATAAAGTTGGATTCCAAAAACCCCAGCATAGAATGATAAAACTAAAAAAAAAAATTAATTTAAAAAACAACAAATTACACAAGTCAGCTAAACTCTGGAACTTAAATCATATATAAATAAGATAATCAGACAAAAATAAACTAGAAAACATCATGCAACATAAATAATATAAAATAACCCTAAAAATATCAAACCAGCCAGCAAAATCTGCTGTTAAAGTGATAAGACTAGCCATGCTAAAGGATATATTAAAATATAAAAATGCCCCTAAACTACCTTGCCACTGGCCACAAAACCATGACTGAAAAGTCGAAGAAGCGAGTAGATTTTGTTTTAAAAAGGTGATCATATATTTTTTTTTAATTTGATTCATGGGATATTCCGGCCAGTTTATATGTATCTCGACTAATTTAAAGAGTTTTAAAATTAATAATTATATAAGTTTCTAATATCCATCACATTAACAATCACAAGCTCAAACCTAAAATCACAGGAAAAGAAAACCCTTTAATCCAAACTTTACCTTTAAACTACCTATTAAATAATTAATCATATCATTTTTTATACTGTGCTAACAAACTTAAAAGACTAAAAAGCCTTTGTATGTATTGTTTTAAGGGGTATATAAGTAATTTAACTATGCAGAAAAACTTAAATGACTGATGTGTATGATGTTGAAAAATACTACTTTGCCCTCAACCCAGGTTCATTTTTTTTCATGGTCCAAGGGCAATTTCATCATAATACAATATAGTAAATTCTCTTCCTTATTAAGGTCCTTTTTAAAATAAATAAAAAAACAACTAGGAAAACGAAATTGAAACTGAAACGTATAGTTCCAAAAAGAAAAACAACACAGTCGTTCCTGAATGTTTTGGGAAAAAAAAATGTATCAAACAAAGTTCGGTACTTCTCGTCCAAGTCACAAATCATGTCATTTTGCTGTTAACAGTAGTCGTACGTACAAATATTTTAAACTATATGCACACAGTACACATCTCAAAATGGCACGTTGAGATATTTTAGAACCGAAATATATCATTTCAATAACCCAAAAAAAAATAAAAAAACCAAAATATTAACTGTAACGGAATTTACAACTTTGTCATTGTTTAATTTTCTTCTTCTCTCTCTCTTATTTTTTTTTTTTTACAATCTTCATTGTAATTCTAGATAATAACTCAAATTATCAGAGTTATTTTGAAGTATTTTTTAAAAAATTAATTTTTTTATATTTTTTTTATTTTAAATAAATATTTTTTGATATTATCAGATCATTTTAATACGTCAATATCAAAAATAATTTTTAAAAAATAAAAAAAATTATTTTAATATATTTTTAAATAAAAAATATTTTAAAAATTAACCGTAATTATATTTTTGAATAACTCTAAGATAAATAATGAGTTTTTAAACCAGTTAATATTTATTTTTAAAAATAAATTGAATACAAAAATATAGTATTTTAAAATTATGACAATAAATTAAAAAAATATCTTAAATAATCTTGAGCTCTTGTTTGTTTTCGTCCTCGAATGGGGAAATGTGTTTAGTTTCGAGAACGTAAAAGAAGAGAATTAAAGTTATGGGCGAACACGCTTCCGTCATTGGCGTGACCGAAGCGTGTTTTTGTAATTTTATTTTTTTTAAAAAAATCTGTACTTGAGACCATGAATTATTTTTTATTTTTCTGTCCTTTTATTTTTTCCTCATCCTCTCGTGTCAGACGTGTCAGACAGCCAAAACATGGACGGCATGTTTTAAAACCCGCAGTGGTGGCCTCGCTCCAAATGCCCCTGGCCGTCATTTAAGAAAATACCCCCAACGTTGGATAAAATTTCACCCATAGCCACTTTCTGTTATGGCCGTGTAAATAGCAAGGTGATTTTGTTTCTTGAAAAATTACTACACTGTTACCGGATCCAATAAAAATTATTGCAAGGTAATGGATTTAGATTTGGTTGTTTTTTAAAGTAATTTTTATTTAAATGTATATTAAAATAATATTTTTTATTTTTAAAAATTATTTTTAATATCATGATATTAAAATAATCTAAAAATATATATAAAAAGTAATTTTAAGAGAAAAAAATTTAAAATTTACCATTTGTGAACTTATATTTTTTTAAGATTTTTTATACATTTATGAACTTGTTTTTTTTTTTTGTTAATAATATATATCTATTAATTTTCCATGCACTCCGGGAACCGAACACGTGTTGTCATTTACATGCATGGTCATCCTCACCATGCTAGCGAGAAAAGAAAAGGAGAGAGAGAGAGGGGGAGGGAGAGAGAGCTACAACCGTTTTGAATAGTGAAGATTCAGACTTTTAAGGCCACGATTACTAGAATATCACATGGATTTCACCTAACATTCACACCACAATCTGAAACCTGGGAGTCCAGAAATATTTTTTTTTTGTCTTTATCTTGTTTAATATATATATATACACACACTGACAAAACTAGAATTTTTTAAATAAATAAGCAAATTATTAATAAATATTTGATATTATATATTATACATACATGTGTTATATATACAAATTAATTTGTATATACTAACTAAAGTTAAGCAAAATTAATTTAAGAATATTTTCAAAATAAAAAAACTTACATTATAATTGTTATCTTCGAGATTTTATATTTTAAAACTGTTTCATAGTGATTTTATTTGTAATCTCATTAAAAATATCTTTCTCATTAAAAATATCTTTCTCAATATATACAACAAATTTTTATTTATTTATTTCTAAATTTTTCAAGGATTAGAGAAGTTCTTGACAACAATTTTATGCTAAATCATAACTTAAAAGGATTGTTCAAAATTGATGTTAATCTTGTTGGCTTGTTGTTTTGTACAAATAGATTGAACATAAATATTAAATGTTTTTTTTTTAATTTATTTGTTATGTCTTTAATTTCTTTAGTTATCCTGTATTTCATTGTTAATCATTAGTAAATTCATTATCATGATTTTTATATAAAATTCATAACAAAATACTTATTAATTCATTAAAACTCATTTCAATTCATATCTATTAGCATATAATATTACCCATACACATATTAATTTAATGAACCCATAAATTATTATAAACCCTAACATTTTCAATGACTAATTATATAGAAATAAAACTAAAATTATATAATGAAACAAATAAAAAAGTAATACAGCTTTATATTAGTTTTGATCAACTCCTTTTCTATTATATTATATTTGATTTAGCTGTTAAATCTCTATATTTTATTTAATTTGAATAATGATTTACCTACTATTAATTTATATGAATTACTTAAAAAAATAACACAGCTTTATATATATATATATATATGAAAATACAATGAGAAATGGGTTTTATTTCAATCTTCTATTCACATTTAATACATCGATCAATTTTTTTTTTTTTTAAAAAAAACTAAAAGACCTCAACTTTTACTATGAACATAGAAACATCCTGCTATGGATTCGCATGGTAACCTTGCCCAACATGGCTTCTCACTATGTTTACAACTATATCTTTTTTTTTTCTTTTTCAAGATGTTATAGCTATTTTCAATGACGAGGAATCAATATTTCGTGAATATTTTTTTTTCCGCAATCTAAATCCATTTTATTAAAGTGTTTTTCAAGCATGTATGACGTATATTAGCATATATTTTATGGAGTTTTGAGGTATTTAAGAACGTGATAGATATATTGTTTTTCAAAGTATTTTTTGTTTGAAAATATATTAAAATAATATATTTTTTATTTTTTAAAATTTATTTTTAATATTAGCATGCTAAAATAATTTAAAAATACTAAAACATTAATTCTTTTAAAAAATAAATTACAAAAAAAAATAAATTAAATCTCAATTCCAAACATTCACCTGACCTGAAACATGCACACCACAAGCTAAAATCAGGTAGTTGAGAAATAAATTGTATTGACTTTATCTTGACTCTGTTTTAAATTTTGCATCGATACTTGTACATGTGACAGTATATGATGAGAAACGGGCTCCACTTTAACCTAATCACACCGTTTGGCATTTTACATCATCTGTTTGATATTACTGTATTGATTATTCTTTAAAATATTTTTAATTTTTAATTTTTTTAACATTCATACATTATAATAATCTAAAAATATTTAATTTAAAACAATTTTCTTTTTACAAAAATATTTTTCAATCACAAAAACAAATGAGATATTATATTTATAGCTATAATTATTGAATTCAATCCAACTCAAGTTTAGTTTTTGATTAAAACAAATAAGATATTAATCTAATAAAACATGATTATTTATATGAAATTTGAGTGCCTCGTGGTTAGATTAACACCATTTTTAAAAAAACTATTTGATATTAAATAATTTAATAATATAAAAACTATAGCCCTTTTCTTTTCTGATCTGTTCCGGATTGATTCTCATATTTTATCCACAAAAAATAATAAATAAAAGCCATGTCAAGTGACGCTAATTTTTGCGTGACCCATCCCTAACTGTTCCAAATCACTCTCTGATTCGCGGGAGAAGAGGGTAAATTGGTAATGTTCCTTTAGAGTAAGAGCACTAAGATTAATTACTCTCAAACTATCACAGTCTAACTGCTGCTGACTACCCTTGTTTCCTGTAAGGCAGCGTGGTGAGACACGCTCCGAGGGCATTTTGGTCTTAGTATGCTAAGGACAAAAACGACAAGGCATTGGACCCCGAGAATGGCATTAATTCGTAAATCATGGCAAATTCTCATGGCAATAAAAAATCATGACCAAAATTATTTTAATACTCGCAAGTAACAAACGGTTCCGCTTCCCCGCTTCTATAAAAACCCCACAGCACTCACTAAGTCTTCATTTTCTTTATCCGTTTAGCTACTCTCTGATCTCTCTCTCTCTCTTAGGGTTTCCAGCCTTTTTACTCTTTCAGAGACTTCTTGAAAAGCATCGATGGCGCTAGAAGAGGGTCAGAACGGAGCTGCTGAGAAGGTTGCCGTGGAGGTGTCTTTCAAGTCCTTCAAGCCACAGCTGTTTGTGGAGGCACCAAAGGCTAACGACGCCGTTCAATTCTACAAGACCGCCTTTGGTGCCGTTGAAACTTGCCGTACTACTCAGCCTAAGCGCAAGGCAGACCAGGAGCTCCCTCACATCGTCTCCGCTCAGCTTCAGCTTGCTGGTTCCACCTTTCTTGTCTCTGACCTCTCTGATGACTCTGCCTCGTACGTTTCCCTCTCCCTCTCCCTCTTGACCTTTATGCTTCTGAAAATGGCTTCTGTATTGTCAGATCTTACTGTTTGGTAGATGCTTGAGTCTGTTTAATACGTTTATACTGCTGTATCCGTGCCTTCTTTGCGTTTTCTCTTTGTTTTCGCGTTTTGCTGTGGTTTGTCGACCGTTTTATGATTCTCTGATGTCTGTACAGGAGGCATGCAGGTTTTTTTTCCTTCTGCGCCCCGATATTTTAGTCGTTAACTTTTTATTTTTAATTTTTCCTGATTTTTATTTTTTTTCTGCTAAAAATCCCTTGGCTCGGTTTGTTCTATTTTTTTTTATACCGGATGATTCTGTGTCATGGCGTCCTATTTTCTTTTCCATCTCAATAAAATAATGATTTTTTTAATTCTAAACGTTTTCTTCAATTTTTTGTCGTATATATCATGTAGTGCTGAATCTCCACGTGTAGACTATTATGCCTTGTGCCTTTTGATTTTGTATTTCTAGTTTACAACCCACCTGTTTGTGATTTGGTTTATGACCCACACATGATATAACCAGGACCAAGGCGGGGGGGACTGTGTTTGCGATGTGCCTAGAGACTGAAGACGTGGAGGCTGCGGTGACCAAGGCGGTGGCCGCTGGGGCTGTGGCTGAGGGCGGGATTGTGGAGGGTGAAGGCGCGTGCTGTTGTGCCGAGCGCGTGACCACGGTCAAGGATCCTTACGGTTTCGTCTGGCAATTCTGCTCTCCTGCTGATAAGTGCGGTGCTAACGTGGAAGCTTAAATGCCGTATGATCTTATGATATTGGTTCGCTTTGGTTCTTAGTGTTGTCTGTCTTTCATATTTTACTTTGTAGTAGTGGGACCCTTATATCCAAGAACTTCTCTGCCTATTTGGATTAGGTGATTCGTAGGGTTAGTAGTGACATGACTGTTTTTTTTGGTAATTTCGAGAACACCTTGGTGGAGATATGGATGAAATGTCATTTTTATCCTTTGAAGTACTGCTATTTCCTGTTACAGTATTTTGGTGTATATTTCTCTTCTATCATTTCTGCCATGGTTGCTGCAAGAAACTCTGGATCTGACATGGCTCAAATCGTAAAGTTAACTTGGGTTGAGCTAGCTTTGAGTCGGTAGTTAATCAAGTTAACTCCCTCGATCAAGATAAGTCGGGTTTAATGACTGATTTTCACCATGTTTTTATCATATTTTAACACCTTTATTGACAGTTTTTTTTTTTTTTAATTAAATCTAAAAGAATTTTCCATGGCTGGTGTAGACCGGAGGATGGATGGTTTTTTCTTGGAGCACCTCATTCTACAATAGAATATTCTGATTGGTGTGATTGTTTATACATTTTTCAAGGAGTGTATTTCTTTTGATGAAATATTGAGATTTAATTAATGTAAAATACAATAAAATACACGGTTCATTCATTTAAGGTGCGGCAGATAAAGTTAAGATAACGGTGGGCTTCGGCCTTTTCACAAGCTGTACAGTTATAACTGGTACGCTGACACGCGTACGATACTCGTGCTGAGAAGTTGCGATTGCATGGGTGTGGGGGGAGCGTGGTCCCCAGGGCCCATTGCTCTTGTGGTTCGTGGATGGAGCAGCGGTCGTGATGAGGGAGGGCAGCGGTCATGCATTGTTACTGGTAAATTAAGATTTCGAAGCTTGATTCCTTGTTTTAATTAATTAACACATTAATTTGACAGCTTTGTTTGACTTTTAATCTTTATATATCCGGGTTACCTCGGAGTAGCCAACCTATCTAATTACCAGAAATTAAAGTTAAAATTATAATGATCACTGTGAGGTAAACCACAGCTTTTTTCCCCCCTCCCATCAGGTGACCGTTCTTATGGGTTGTCCTCAGGCCCAGGCCCAGTCTCTTCGAATCCAAACTCTCTTCTATGTTTGTATCTTTTCGAAGAATAGGCCTAAGTGTCAAGGGGTTGTAAGATTTAGTCTTTAAATTAAATTAAATTATAGGATGGCTGCCGAATATTTTTTTTTTTAACTAAAAATATTCCAAAATTTCTACAGCTGAGCCTTTTCAAAATCTCCTTTTTTTTGTTCAGGAACGGTTATAAATGAAGTAAAGTATTTATGAAATGTTGTTATTGATGATTGATGATAACATTGTGACTGGCGAGGGGCTTTGGAAATTGATTATTTATTTATGTTCCCCTCGTGAGTTGTTTAATTTAATTCTAATTTGCAGACAAATCTTTAGGCCTTTTCAGATTGATTCGGGTTATACATCAAGTAAATTAACCCTAAGTTAATTATTTTTATATATATAAAAAGTAGATTAAAATGATATTATTTTAATTTTTTTTAAATAACCGGTTTTGATTGGATTTGCTAGATTGTAAAGTTGACCTGCTATATAGTTGACCCGATAAACTCTAAGTTTTTTTTGTTTTTTTTAAAACCTGACGGACCAGAAAATAAATTAATTAAGTCTTGAATTGACCTCTCAACACAAGCCGGTTTAATAATAGGCAGGAACCACAACGAAAATGTCCCTTTCATACGAGGCTTATCACACTACAAACGACACCCACCACAGAGTTACAATGGAAAGAGAACATATTTCCTCCATGAAAATAAACAAACGAACAATGTTTCCAAAGCTTTATCCATAGAGCTTCACCATCCCCTCTCCTGTTCGAAATGGTTTTTCATACCTGAGAGTTCAACAAAATGGT
>Ga0325405_1008429_pt1 | contig 10250 bp, 4 predicted proteins | sample PopdelMetagenome_21_FD_205663 | JGI IMG/M metagenome (GOLD analysis project Ga0325405, IMG submission 205663) | Populus deltoides microbial communities from Bellville, Georgia, United States - Xylem-Control-R2 | ecosystem: Host-associated > Plants > Phyllosphere > Stem > Wood/Secondary xylem...
CAATTAATTCATCTTTGATATGAACTCAATGAGGTGGTTTTCACTTTCAACAATGCTAGAAAAGGTAGATCGGAGTTTAGAAAAAAAAATTATTTGATTTTATTTTGAATTTTTAGATTGGTTAAGATTTTTTTGTTACTAGAATCAGAGTTAAAGGTTTTTGAGATATATTTTTCACGTGTTTTAGATAAAAAAAAATAGTTTGAATATGAGTTTTTAAAATTAAAAACTTGAATCATTATTTTCTAGTCATCAAAACTATATTCAATGATAAAAAAATATTGCAAAAAAAAAAAAAAACTCGTTGTCTATCTAAGCATGCAACATGTAGTTCATTTGAGAATGGGATAGACAATGTGATGTTTGCCTTGTATGATGCACCAGGGGTTTCATGTGGGTTAAGGGTGAATATTCAGCTCATTTGGCCTAGGCTTTTCAATTTTTTTTGTCTCATTATTTTTTATTTTTTGTCATTTTATAATTAGATTGTTTTTTAATAAATTTATTTAAATGATTTTTAGATAATTATCTAATTATGCCATTATTTCAAATAATACAAGCATTCTTTATGGCAATATTAACAATTATTTTTCAAATATTTATATATGGGCATGACATGTATATTTTCTAAATGCAGATGAAATATATATTATTGTTTTTTATATTTTTTTCTTATGTTTATTGTTTTTATATTTTTTTTAATATGTTTGCATCAAAATTATCAAATTATTTTTTTTATTAAAACTTGCTTTTAAGATTATAATAAGTTTTTGTTTTTTTTTAAAAAAACTCATGGTAAAAAATTGTTGAGAGAAAAGACTGACAAGGGAAAAATATTTTATTAAAAATATATTGTTTTATTTTTATTCCTAGTCATTAACATTTTTTTTAATATTGATTTTAATTGCTTATAGTACACATGTATCATAGCTAAAGAAATATATATTGTTTAATAAAAATACATATTAATAATAAAAGGAGAATTTATAATAAAAATTATATTTTTCTACGTAATTTAAATTATTGCATTTATTTTGAAAATCCTTCTTTATTATAGTTAAAAAAAACAAAAAAAAAACATCACTTCGTGAAATTGCATTTATATTTGAGCTTTTTATTATACTAAAAATTATATTTTTCTACGTAATTTAAATTATTGCATTTATTTTGAAAATCCTTCTTTATTATAGTTAAAAAAAAAAACATCACTTCGCGAAATTGCATATATATTTGAACTTTTTATTTTAGCCTTTAGCCAGTGATAACCATTCTTTTTATGATTTACATGTTCATATAGTTTTTATTTTATTTTATTAAATACATATATTAAGTTTTTAATTCTCAATTAATTTTTTTATGATGTTAAAAAATATATTTATATCTATGTATTCCTTTTGTTATTAAAAAAAACTTGAAATCTTGTCCCAAGCATTACACTAGTAAATAACTAGTTTTTTTTTTTTTATTATTAATATAGATATATAAACCAGCTTACATATATTTTAATTAATAATTACTTTTGCATTTGAGATTGTGATCTAGCAAAAAAAGGGATTTGTTTTTTTTTTTTGCACTCGAGCTCGATTTTTTCTATGTATGCCTATCATCTATTTCCCCATGATAATGATGAGATGGAGATTGTGAAAAGATGCTCACGATTGTAATGAATTTTATTTATACATCTATAATAATGGTAGTGAAATAGAAATTGTAATTAAAATAATTAAATGATATTATAAATAAATTATTATTTGTATTTAAAAATTAACTATAAAATATTTATTGATAACCAGTTTTTTTTTAAAATATTTTTATATTTTTTTAAAGATATTTTCTTGAAAACAAACGTGAGAAATTTTAAAAATACTTGATCGTAAAATAGTTTACACTGAAGTACTGAACAAACGATCTAAGTACTATATTCTCATCAGTTGAGTCCAAAAACCCAAGTGAAATTGAAAGAGAGACTGAGGGGAAAATGGCATTGAGAGCAGCCGTGCTACACCACATTCGGGTGCCGGTGCAAACCCTAAGACTCAAAACAAATCCATGTGCTCCGTCCGGTTTAGTCCGGTTAATGTCGTCGCATGATGACCATCTGACCAAGGAAGAGGTCGTCGACAGAGTTGTCTCTGTTGTCAAGAGCTTCCCTAAAGTCGATCCTTCCAGGGTCAGACCGAACTCCCTTTCATTCCATTCCATTCCAATTTTATTTGCCTTTCAATTTCAATGTGCTTTAGATTCTAATTATGCTATAATAGAGACTCATTTGATTTCATCTTTTACCTTTTGTTTTTCTAATTAATTTAACTCGTCATCTCTCAGAATCCTGGTTAGGTTTTGAATGTTATTTGGAAAAAAATGTAGAATAAAATCTGTGAAGAGACATTAACTGAGTTATTAGAAAATGTTTAGTATGAAGTTGATGATTATTCAATTTTCTGACCTTGATAAATAATGTAAAATATGCAATCTAGGTTTCTGAGGTCTTTTCTAACTGTCTCTTGCTTTCTTCTTGTTTATCTTTTTCCTTATTTCCTTGTGCTCTGTCTCTCTGTGAATGCTTAGAATTTAGTGGCTTTTGTTTTGTTTTTGTACTAGCTATATACAACATTAAGATCACATTGTTTGGGTGGCGCGGATATCCAATTTTTGATGCCTCAACCTAGAAGAAACCGATGGGTTTTTAAGCTTCTAGATAGGCATACATACTGCATCTCTGCAGGCCTTATTTCCATCTGGGTAGCATATCTTGTTCATTGCTTGAGCTAGTAGCTCACTCACAGGACATAACTCTTCATGGCTTTTATATCATTCTCATGTTAATGTTACCTGCGGCTAATCTCCTAGCTCACACACAAGCGGTAATTCTTGTTTCCATTATTGTTATTTTTTGTGAATAATTGAAATTTTTTTAATCAAAGGAGAAAGCAGGAGCCACTACCTTCTATGGAGCTTTACATAAGCAAACAAATGTGAGCTAAACAAACTCCCGATTGTAGAAAATAGAAAAGTAAGTAGGATTTATAATAGCAGCTTTTCAATTACAGAATTCTGCAGTCTATTCTTTAGAGAGAAGAGAACGGAAGGCAAAATAGAATAAGTTGTGGGCTCCCTGGCAGAGTAAATCCGGAGCTTCTTTTTATTCATGAGATACAAACAAGCACACCAAGAGACATTTCTTCTTTTCTCCTTGTCCATTATTGAGCCTCATGCTTGCTACTTGGCCCCTCAATTACTAAGTTAGCATATATTTTCATTTTCTATATCGAGCATAAAATCACCTATGCAACCACATCCATATGTCATGCCAAATTTTGCCTCTGTAGTTCTGCTTATCTTTATTGTTTAAATCAAGCATCTTCATTTTCCAGACAGGGAAAAAATTAATGATGTTGGATTCCAAATGATTATCTGCAGGTGACTCCTGAAGTCCATTTCCAGAAAGATCTGGGCTTGGATAGCTTGGACAATGTGGAGATTGTAATGGCTCTAGAAGAGGAGTTCAAGCTTGAAATTCCAGACAAGGAAGCCGATAAGATTGACTCTTGTAACCTTGCTATTGAGTACATTCATAACCATCCGCTGGCTAGTTGATTTGAGCATGTGGTTTCCCTCCCTGAATTTCGTGAAGACAATGACATTTTGTTTTGTTTGTTTTCCTTGTTCAGTGTTTGTATGGATTTGATCCTCATGCTGGGATTGGAAATAATCTTAGTCTGTTTGATAAGAGTAGCATTGGCAGAACTGCCATTTGACTTCATCATGCTTCTAGTACCAAATGATCACTAGTTTCCATTTGTGAGGAAGTACTCAATGGCACAAAATTTCTTTTCACATTTAGGATGCTCCAGTTTCCTGCCGCTGCTTTTGTTCATGGGTTTCATTGTGTGGTGCATTGTTACTTTGGTGGCTATTTGTCACTTGCAAGGGACTTCTCTGATGCATGCATCTTGTTTTCGAGATCAGCATGCTTTACTTTATGCTTCCTTGTGTGTGTAAGTTCAAGTGTTGGTCTTGGCGTACATTGTTCTCATGTTGCTGCTTTGATTGCCTGCCACTGGTATTTGAGTTTATGAACCCTAAGTTCTTTCCACTTCCTTGTATGATTGGGTTACAAGGATTGGTCTCGTGGTGCATTGTTCTTGAGGAGAAATAGTTTGAAAACATAGGTGCCATTGCTGTGCTGCCGCACACTGTTGCAAGTTTCATATAGTAAAATTCTGGGCATTTGACTCTCATGTTTAAGTGGGTAGAAAGAATGTATCGTCCCTAACTATGCAATGCCATTTTTATGGAATGCTTACTATACAGATCTTCATTTATGAGTAAAGGTGCTGCATCCTTGGGACTATAAGGCATGTTTGTCAATTTTGTCCCCTCGAGTCAGGAGGAAGAGTCAGTTTGCCTAATAGATCACAAACCAAATTCAGTGCACTGTATTTATGTCGTGATTTTCTTTTGAATTTGACCTGTTACATTATATTGGAGAAATTCCATCATGACTTGGACTTGATCGTTGGTTTTTAACTATTTATCCCTTAAGACGGTTATGGTGACCGTCACTTTCCTGTAGAAGAAGGTTTTTTCTTGCAACATGACAAGCATTTCATGGATGAATTTTTCTACTACATCTACGATATCATATTTGGTGGAATGTTGTTTATCAAAATTTCCTCGTTTTTGTTCTTGAAGATGAATACAGCCATGGGCCCCGTGTAGAATGAAAGCCTCGTTCCAATCATCCGTAGCCTGCGAGGGAGCAGCTATCACTGCCTACAAATGGTTCCCCCCCCCCTCCCCTTTATTTGCTAAAAAATAGTTTTTTTTGAAAAGTGAATTCCGAAAAAAGTGAATTCCAGAAAAGTGAATTCCAGAAAAGTATTTTTCGATGTTTGGTAGTGTAATGGAAAATAAGTTGAAAAACACTTTCCAGTGTTTGGTTATGTCATGAAAAATGAGCTGAAAAATAACTTATTAATGTTTTATTTTTCTGAAGTTTATTAAAATAATGAGGAATAAATCTTACAAATTAAAAAGTTGAATGAGAATGAAATTGAAAAAAATATAATTTCATAAATTATCTCAAATAAAATAAATAATAATCAAAATAATAGAGATCAAATCTAAAAAATTAAAAAAAAGGTGAATAAATTAAAATAATAATAATTAACATTTCATAAATTATTTCAAATAAAATAAGTAACAATCAAAAAAATAAGGACCAAATTTGATAGATAAAAAATTTCAATAAAAAAATGATAAGGAAAAAGCAAATAACAATTATAAAAATAAGGACCAAAATTAATATAAAAATTAAATTTTAAGAGATGGAATTGAAAAATAAATATACAAAACAAATTATATATAGCAATCAAAAGTTTGAGGATCAAATTTAATATAATCAGCAAATAATGATATTTCTAAATTTTTCACAACTTCCGGAAAGTGTTTTCCGCCCAAATTTTCCAGGAAAACACTTTCCTGAAAACCAAGTCAAATTTTCCTTTGACTGGAAAGTGTTTTCCATTGACCAACTTTTCTAATGGCAAACAAACACAGGAAAGTTTGGAAAGTGGTTTTCCGGAAACCACTTTCCGGAAAACAAACACAGCCAAAAAGAAAACACTTTCCTGGAAACTAAACCAAATTTTTCTTTAACTGGAAAGTGTTTTTCGTTGACTAGAAAGTGTTCTCCGTTAACCAGAAAGTGTTTTCCGTTGACCAATTTTTTTAATGACAAATAAATATAAAAAAATTTGAAAAATAATTTTTTAAAAAATAAATTCCAAAAAACAAACATGACCTAAATAAAAACTAACATGGTAACCCAATCAACCTGAGGCAATATTTTGGGGCGGTAGGATAGCGGTTGGTGGGAAAAGCCACCATCTACAGAATTGTTTTTTCTTTTTCACAAAAACCGATGCTTAAAAGCCGTTATCGGTGTTCCCAGCCTATCATATAATGAGCTCTTGAGCTCCAAAAACTGCTGATTCTCTGTGACAAGGATTTATCACCTGACAGTTGACATGTTGTCTGTCAATCGAAGGAGTTAAAGTTCAGGATAACAATCTGACTTGTCATATTTTATCCAAAACAAAAGATCATATGATTTTCCCAGATAGAATATAGAGCTTGTCAGCAACAGCTACGGTGCTGAATTAAGTATGTTCTTTAAATAATATTTTTTTAGTTTTTAAAATTTATTTTTAACTACATTAAAATAATTTTAAAATAAAAAATAATAATTCTAAACAAAAAAAAAATCAAAATTTTGAAAACATGCAGCCAGGAGTTTTCCTAACACGCTCTAAGAATTGTCTATCAGAACAACTCGGGATCGTTTCAAAGTCAGAACAATGCTCCCGTTTATTGCACATCAAAGGAGGGAGGTTTAGCAGCACTGAACAAAGAAAGCAACAATAACCGATCCCCTAATGCTGAGCATACTTCAATACAGACAGTCGGAAGATCTCATTTAACTTCACACTGACAGGAGAGCCAAGTTGACTCCCCTCATTGTATGGAGTTGGTCTTGTCAAAGTTGGCAGAAATGCAGAGATGTCACTCCACAACGGCCAACAAATCACCAGCTTTGCAAAAGCAATGCTTAGCATCTGTTCCCAAATCAACCTGCACAGTTTCAGGAATCTAATAAGAACGCATCCAGAAAAATGCACCATTAGAAAATACAAGGGGTCTGATGACCATCATCTCAATGGTCAGACATGCAAATTGCAGAAGAATCAATGTTACACGTACAAAGGTCAAAATCTACAAGTACATGCATATATGTATTACATAGAATAAAGGTTGTCATGCCCTAGGTAGAACCAAAAACCGCCAGCCAACTCCAAATAATCACATAGAATAAAGGCATTGACTAGATTCTACAAACAAACAACATTTCTATCTAGAGAGTAGAAAGAAATTGTATCACATGATTACTTGGAAGAACATTTCATGAATACAATTAAAAATGTGTCATAGTCCCCTGTCTAAATGATGGCATACTATGCACATCACATGCACTGAACAAGAAGAGAAATCTGTAAGGGGCTAACTCCAAAACTAGTTGGTATTGTGAAGGTTGCAAGAAAGCAAGCATTTTCATCCACCAAGCCACAATAATCGGGTGATAAAATTCAGGAGGCCAGGGAAAAAGGCCTCATAGCTAGCATGTGCTCAGATGGGACCTCTTGTGTGAGGTTTGATGTATAATTTTATAGTCAACTCTTCCGACATATTAATCTGACAGACTCAACATGCTGTCTTCCAGACATTCGAAGGGGATTTGATCTTCATGCAAACAGGAAAAAACTTCGGAAGCAAACTCACTGAATTCACACGTGAGATGCAAGTTTCTCCGAATGGAATGCTACTTACCTCATAAGCATTGATGTCTGAGAAAAGAACCTGCAAAATAATTAAGGTACGTAAATCAAAATGATCACAGCTATAGTTGTAGGAATGAAAAAAATCAGTGAATAGCAGAATTAACAACACAAAAACCAGCAAGATGGGTCGATCGTTAATGAAGCAAGTGGTATTTGTTTACCCTCTTTCCAGCCTCCACTTCCCCAGCACCAACAGATAAAACCTAAAACGGAAAACTCAAACAGTAAACAATAATGTTGATGGCAAGCAGCAAAATCAATCTATCCTGCCTCGTGAAAACAAATTTTACATTACACATAATTCATACCTCTCCCATTAGATACCGCTCAAATTTAACAGCTGATTTGGACAATAAAACCCCACCAGACGATTTCTGTGACGCGAAACACACCAATCAGCACAACTACATTAAAAAATTGGATATCTATGACATTGGGAAATGGTCATCACGATATGAAATACGAAAGAGGAAACTACACTGCCTTACCTCAGGTAGGTCCTCGAGACGGATAAGAACTCTATCAGCTTGTGGAGCAACCTGCAGTAATACCCAACATACTTGAACTAAATTCAAAGCTTAAAAAAAAGATAGGATAAAAAAAAAGAACAAAAATTAGAGAAAGTAATAAAAAGAAAAAAAAAAACCTTAGCGGGTTCCCATTTCTTGGAAAATGCATTGATTCTTACTACTCATTTATTTGCTGGAAAATAGTTTTTTTTTAAAAAATAAATTCCGAGAGAGTGAATTATTTTCCAATGTTTGGTAGTATAATAAAAAATAAGTTAGAAAATATTTTTCAGTGTTTCGTTATGTCATGGAAAATGAGCTGGAAAATAACTTATTAATATTTTTTTTTCAAGTTTATTAAAATAATGAGTAACAAATCTTATAAATTAAAAAGTTAAATGAGAATGAAATTGAAAAAAATATATAATTTCATAAATTATCTCAAATAAAATAAATAATAATCAAAATAATAGAGATCAAATCTAAAAAATTAAAAAATTAAAAGATGAAGAAATTAAAATAATAGTAATTACCATTTCATAAATTATTTCAAATAAAATAAGCAACAATCAAAAGAATGAAGACCAAATTTGATAGATAAAAAATTTCAATTAAAATATAGTAAGGGAAAAGCAAATAATAATTATAAAAATAAGGATCAAAGTTAATATAAAAATTAAATTCTAAATGATGAAATTGAAAAATAAATATTCAAAACAAAATATATATAGCAATCAAAAGTTTGAGGATCAAATTTGATATAATTAGCAAATAATATGATATTTCTAAATTTTTCACAACTTCTAGAAAGTGTTTACCGCCCAAAATAAAAGGAAAACACCTTCATGAAAATGAAGTCAAATTTTTTATTTGACTAAAAAGTGTTTTTCGTTGACTAACCTTTTTAATGGCAAACAAACATAATAAAGTTTGGAAAATAATTTTTTAAAAATCACTTTTCAGAAAACAAACACAATTCCTCTTATATTAGGTAATGAGAAATAAATTACAAGAAACAAATTTAGCGAAAAAGAAAGAATATGCACATTAAATTTTCAGGACAGAAATAAAGAGAAAGAATTAGAGACCTTCGAGTTTGAGTCGAGAGAGAAGAACGCTTGGTTTTGTTCATCGACAAGAAGGGTATTGTTGTTGTTGTTGGTACAGTAACAAATATAGACGCGGTTGTCATTTTATTTGTGTCATAACATTTTTTTTTTAAAAAAAAAGTTGATGGAGTTGTAAAAAACTTCAATGGATCTTAGACTTTAACAATTGATAAATGGGTTCTCTTGTGCATCAACAAAACAAAATTATCGAAATGCTTTGGAGACAGTAATATTTAAGTCGATTTATAAGTTTAATTGTTCAGGAAAATAAGCAAGTAAAAATATGAAGAGGATAAAATAAGTGTTTTGTAATTATGTGCAGTGTAGAAATGAGTGTTTTTAGAAGTGGACACATGTCTCTAAAGAAGAGAGTTGCTTATGAGTATGTATATTGAAGAGATGAGTGTTCTCTCCGTCCGTGTGTTCTTTGTCTCCTCTAATATTTTATTTTGTTGGCGATTGAAACCATTTTTTTTTTTTTATTTATAAAAGATGAAGATTAGATGTTAGAGAAGCTGATAGGTCGTGTAGCCTTACCCTTTCGGTGGAAAGTGGCACTTTTGTCTCATGATTGTGAGATAAGATAGCTACCAATAATTATTTGTTTTTATATTTTAAAAATATTTTTTTTAAATTAATAATTTTTTTAGATGTTTTTATATCATTTTAATACGCTGATATTAAAAATAATTTTTTAAAATAAAAAAATATATATTATTTTGATGTTTTTTCAAATAAAAAAATACTTTAAAAAGCAACCACAACCACACTCCTGAATATTTTTGTAAACAAAGCTCATCACATTATCGTATTATTAAATAAAAATTATTTAAAAAAATCAATATTATTAGTTTAGTCAGGTCTATGACTGGAGTTGCTGATTTAACAAATTAATTTGTTAATTCGATTATATAACTGGAGTTGCTGATTTAACAAATTAATTTGTTAATTCAAATCGATAAAAAATATCATCATCTTGATATTTTAAAAAAATTAGTATGCATTAAATTTTGAATTAATTATAAAAAGATTTACCAATAATAAAAAATACATTAGATATATATTTTTATATTGCATATTCTTTTTATATTTTTTAAAAAATTTGGTACGAACTGCAGAAAAGCGTGTAATTAAGTAGCAAACAAAACTAGTATCTCAGCCCATGTATCATATATTATCAAAATTAATATGATTGATGTACATGAACTTACAGGCTGATTACATATTTGGAT
>Ga0325405_1008430_pt1 | contig 10250 bp, 6 predicted proteins | sample PopdelMetagenome_21_FD_205663 | JGI IMG/M metagenome (GOLD analysis project Ga0325405, IMG submission 205663) | Populus deltoides microbial communities from Bellville, Georgia, United States - Xylem-Control-R2 | ecosystem: Host-associated > Plants > Phyllosphere > Stem > Wood/Secondary xylem...
GGTATTTTCATTCTCTTTTTAGTAAATAAAACGTATTACAGTTACAATTACAAATTACATTATATTACAATTAAAATTACAAATTACATTACAATTACAGAAGAACAAACCTAAATAAATTATTTTTAGGATCCAAAACTTTATTTTTCAGTTTTTTTAAAGATTTGAGAGAGAAAATCATCAGATTCTAGTAGTATAAAAAAAATATAAATTAACATCAATTCTAACCACTAACATGATGAATCTTTGTGTAAATAAGTTACATTCAATGAATATAATTCTATTGAATTGTTATATCACCTTGAAATTACATGGGATAGTAGATCTTATCTCAAAAGGTTTTTAGTTTTTGAGTTGATTCTTTATTTTTTGATTTTTTTTGGGTTTTTGAAAGTAAAAAGGGGTTTATTTAGATTTACAGTGTGTTTTTTAGGTGTTTTTTTGTCAAAATAGTTTAAAATAAATTTTTAAGTATGAAACACCCATTAATCGATTTTCAAGCGACCCCTAGTCACCGAAATTGGGGCAGAACAAGTGACATGTCACATGATTTATATAAAGAAGAAATGGGGCGGGCAACATGTTGTCTTCCTCTTATAAAAAATATTATCAAAGCCCAGGCACATGAATCAAGGCTTGCAGACCCGCGCACCTTGGCTATTCTTATTAAGGTCGAGGCGCACTGAATCACCCAAGCTTGTGCATCTAGGATTTTTTTTTTTAGGTACTTTGTTTTTTATTATTATTAATTTAATTTCATCCTTTAATTTTTTATTTTTTTTATATTACCTATTTGTCTAGAAAATAAAATTAAGAACTATCAAATATTTGTACTTGTTGCATTTTAAATTTTATTTAATTATTTTTATAAATTTTAAGATGCTATAATTATAATTGTTTTATGGGTGACTATTGCAAGACAGAGTAATACATTAAAATGTTTTCATTGAAAATTACAATTATTTTTAATCAAATTGAATTATAATGATTTCATTATTTTTTCAATCATGGTAATTATTTTTAGAATTACATGAGATTGTTAGCATGTGCTATATTGCGAATCATATCAGTTTTTTCAGGGAAAAAAAAGGTAGACATTGCTATCATATTCTCTAGTAGGGAAAAAAATTTAAATAATGTGGGGATTAATCTAATATAACATGATCAACTTGATTAGTTCAAAGATAACTTGGATAATTGAGATAAATAAATAAAAATAAATGTTTCCAAAATCAAACACCAATAAAATGATAAAAAGTTTATGTGAGACCGTGAAAACCAATTTAAAATAAACCAAAATATTGAATGCTGAAAATAAAAAAAAAATCAATTGAAATTGAAAAAAAAAACCTAAATGCCATCAATGTTTCATTGTGTCATATAAGAGAGAACAATGTAGATTCACATATTTTTCTTTATTTTTTTGTTCCAAAATTGTTTTCCACTTTAATGCCTCTATTTGTTTTTTTTTTTTCATTTAACATTACTTTTCTATAGGATTGGTTATAGTGATTTGTTTTTTATGTTTGGGAATATTTTGTTGCTCGGTTTAGCAAATTAAAATTCAATTTTTTTGAATTATAAGAATTAGAGTTTCGAGAACCAAATTTAAAGCTTGAACAAATATTAAGTCTTTTTTGTTTACTAACACCAGAGGCTAATTTGTATGGTCAAGGTAAGTTTTTTTTTTTCCGGTCCCTCAACTTTTGTTTTTAATTAAATCCTCTCAAATTGAATTTATTTGGGAATTGATTCAATAGTTTATTTTATTTACCTTGATACGGGGATCTTGTATCATCAAGGGAAAAAATTGATGCTCCATTTTGCAAAATAAAATAAAATTTAGCTAATTTAAAACAACTATGTGTCAGGGGATCAAAATTGAACTAAAATAAATATAAGGACTTGATAAATAAGCTGCCTAAAGAGGCTATTAGGGGCAACGCACGTGCTAGCGTGTGGGAAGGCTTTGTTATCTTTCAATGGCGTGTGAGGCTTTAGACGACGGCCTAACGTCTCCTTTCATGGCGATATTAGAAGTGTCTTGACATGATCTTCCTGGTAGTCACGCATGTGTACACACCAACATGGCAGTTGGGTTCTCGTGAACTTTTTCTTTCCCTCTATTTTTTCTATCTTCTCATCAGGTTTTCGTTGCTCTGTAAAAAAAATTAAAGGTATCTTATCATTTGTTTTTTGTATCAAATTTAGTACTCGTTCTTTTTTATTACTATTTAGTATTGATTTTTTCAATTTCGTCCCTCATCAGTTGGTTTTAATTAGTTTTTATATCAAATTTAATCTTCATGCTTTCGATTGCTATTTTTTTATCTTTTTCTTCATTGATTATTTTTTCAATTTTATCACTCAACATTTAATTTAAGTTTATTTTTATATCAATTATGGTCTTTATTTTTTTATTGGTATTTGTTTTGTTTTGGATCCTTTTTTATTGATTCTTTTTTCAATTGCATTCATTAGCATTTGGTTAATTGGGAATTTTGCTCCGTGATTTTTTAGGACTTTCCTTTTATAGGGTTACTCCTAAGCTTATGACTAAGGTCATTGATTTCGCAGAATATCGCAAGTTGACCATGGTTTTTTAGGTTCTTTTTTAAAATTAATTATGTTTTTAATGTTATCATTCAGAATTTCATTGGTTTGGGATTAGTCTTAGTATTGCTTTTTCACTTTTTTTATAGGTTCATCCTGAACATATATCCTAGGATGTGGGTTATCCAGAGTTTTTTTTTTCAATTTAACCCTTCAACTTTAGGTTGTTTGATGATTGACCTTCATAGTTTCATTTAATTGCTTTCAGTGAGGTTACCTTGATATCATAACCAAGTCATGAATTTGGCATACCAACCTAAATGGGCTTGGGTCATTTTTTTTACGATTTTAAAATTTCTTCGTTTTTATCCTGCAACATTTGACTTGCTTTAAATTATTTTTTTATTTTGCTTTCTATGGGGTTATTCCAACCTCATTTAATTTTTATTTTATTATTAAATAAGATCATGGAGATATTTTAAGAATATGTGGAGGATATCTTTTTGTGGTACTGACAAACGTTTATTTTTTTAGTTCATCATTATCAATTCTTTTTGTTGTTTTATTTATTATTGTTGCACTTTTTATTTATATTATTAAATTAGTTGATTTTATTAAATTTAGTTGAGTTAATTTAGTCAAATCTTTTTTTTACATTGGAAAACATATGGCTTGGCCTGTGGCATAAAGTAAGCCACCTATCTAGTTTCTTTTTTTATAATGTATCAATGTACTTTTTTTTTTGAAATGGAAAGTATATCTAATTATTGGCAATTATCGCATTATTGTTTAAATCATAAAATAAGATAAGATAATTAATTATATATGAAATAAAATAAATTATTCCATCACCAGAATTTTTTTTATTAATAATTATTATTCTAGTCTATAATAGATAAAATTTCTAGTGTTAAAAACATATCAAAGACTCGTGCATTTTTTTTTATTTCACTCAAATTTAATGTTTGAATTTTATAATTCCTTAATCAAATAAATTTTAATTTCAATGTAGATTTTTGAAAAAAAATCTAAAATTACAATTGGTTATTTATAGGAAAAATATGAAATACTTGACAAGAGAATTTCTTGTTTAAATTGTAAGAATCTTGCTTTTTTTAAAGCAAAAAAGGGAATGTCATATCATATATTTATATATTTCTCCTACAATAAATACCTATTAGACAATGCAATTACACTATGGTGGAAACTTTTCAATTTGATTTTAAACCCAAAAAAATATCAAATTGATTTTTTAGCTACAACTTAAATATTAATAATATCTAAAAAAGTTGAGGTTTCTATTATAAACAAAGACACAAAACACTGTAAATTGAAACATTGTTTTGACCTTTTTGTCTTTCTATAAAAAATCATTAAGCTTTGTATAGGGATAGGATGGTTTGTTCTCAATGGTCAAAAAATCATTTATGAATTAAACAGGGATAAGAAGATCTTTATATATTTTTTAGCATGATAAAATTACTTAATTTCCTGTAAAAGTAAAAAAATATCATAAATCTAGATCATAGAGGTTTATGGTCCTTTTTTTTTTAACAGTTGAATGACTAATTTTACCTTAAAAGACAATTTTTATAACTTATATCCAAGGGCCTTTGCATCTTTTTTGTAATAATCTAGTTAGTTAAGGGTTGTTTGGTAATTAACTAAGCATAAATATTGTTAAAAAAACATGGTCGGCGCATGTAATGCACGTCCACTGGTTGAGTTATCTCTGCACCTTCTTGGTGGCACATGAGATGCCATTTAGTGGTCAAAAGGTGGCTTCCAAGGTGATGTTCAGATCATCTTAACTTCCCCTCCATCCATGGACGACATGTGTTTCAAATTGACCTCTAGTTTGATGTGTGTGTTCCTAACTGACCTCTAGTTAGGTGCGTGCGACCTTTTTTTTCCGTTTCTCATCCTTAATTTTTACATTAATCTTGCAAAATTCAAAATCAACTCTTCAATTATTTATTCCTTCACATTTGGTCCTTTTTATTTTGATTATAATTTTTTTAAATGATATATGAAATTTGATTTTTTTTTAATTTTATCCCTCTTTAATTTTTTTTATCTTTCAAATCTAGTACCATTTCTTTTAATTGATATTTGTTTTATTTGAGATTATTTTTAAAAGTTTATTTTTTTATGATTTCATCATCCTTAAGTTTTTTTTACTACCAATCTGATCATTATTATTTTAAACTCATGTTTTTTTTCCAGTTCCATTTCTCAAGGAGATTTGACTCTAGTTATTTTTTTATTTGTTTTTTATAGGACTTTTCAGTAATTTGGGTAATTATTTAGGTTATCATGAGTCTTTTTATTTTTCATTATTTGTTAGATTTAGCTTTTTCATAGATTTTTTTCAACTAAATTAAATTAATTGATTTGATATAAGCATAAGATGTTCATCCCATGATATTTTGTTTAGTTGCTTTATAGGTCGTTGCACTAACTACATGTACGATCTTTTTTGATATTGTCATAAAGCATTTTGCAATAGCATTTCAAACATCTCGATAAGTTCTTTCTAGTGGTTGAGCGGTTTCTATGGCAGAGCGACTGTAGGTCTCTAACAAATTTTTCTTTCTTCTTATTCCAAATATAATACTGGAAAATTATTTTTTAGGGTTAATTATTGCCCTTTTGAGTTATTTATGATTTATTTTTTAAAAAAATCATATAATTAAACTAACCAAGCTTATAGAACTTGGTAGAGTAAAAAATTCAAATCTTATATTTTTCTTATTTAAAAACAATAGTGTCGCCTTGATTTTTTTTACGTTTGAAAAAATTTAACTTGGCCTGCTGTGTAGCATAGGCCACCTATCTAATTTGCCAAATTATTATAATAGTCTCAACTTTATTTTAAAATCAATCTTACTCTTCAATTATTTTGATTTCTCAATAAAAACCTATATTGTAATCACTTATTAAAAACAATAATCTTTCTACGAAATATGGATGAAAAGCATTAAAAATAGATGGAAGCTATTGATTGAGAAATTTATAAAGTTTAAAAGTAAAATTGATGAAAAGCATTAAAATTAAGAGAATTTAATTATTGAAACTATCATTTTTCTTTTAATTTTTTTTTTGTAATAAAATTGAAATTATAGGAAGAGAAATGTAGTGTGAAAAATGGATTGGGTTGTTTATTAAAGGTTTTTTGAGTTTGGCAAATTGGGTTTTTGAATCCATGTATTTCTTTTTTTTATTGCTTATGTTTCTGTTTAGTCTCTAGAGACAAAGATACAAGAAAATCATTTTCATAACCTTCAAAGAGCTTTTTTTTTTGTTATAATTGTTCTTATTTTAGCTCCTTCTTGTTGTAATCTTTCCTAACTTTTCAGTAACACATCCAGGTCATAGAACTACCATAACAATAATTGAATGGCAACCTTGATCAACCCTCTACATTTTCTTTTCCATCTACCATTACCTCCTCACCAAGACCATTTGAAGAGTGTTATCGTTCTCACTTTATATAGCAAGCATCATTGATAAAGCTAAAAACAAAAAGTCATCCAATGAGCAAGAATGTTATAGATGGAAAACATCCTTGCTTGTTATTCTAGTTAATAAGCCTAGGTAGAAAATCATGGCTATAAATGCTCTTAAAAATCACAAAATGGATCTAGTTAGTGCAATTGAAACTACAATCACAAATAATTCAACTTTATATTAAAATAAGGTTATTAGCCATTTAATGGTTATGATGTACCACGATTAATCTAAAACACATCCATATAATCCACCACGACTTCTTAAAATTTAATTAAAGTTCACAATTTAACTTAAATTCTTTATCAGGATCTTTTAAGTTTTAACATTTGATGTCGATCTAAATTAAAAAAATGTTCGTATTTTCATGCATTTATCTATCAGGCTATTTAGAACCTAGAGAATTCAATTCACAAGTTAAATCAATTTTTGTGTTTGAAATTCTTTTGAAGGTATTAATTTGAATTCCAAATAGAATTCAATTCATAAAAATGACTAAAAATACAAATCAGATGGTCTCCCCTTTAATTTGCTTACGTTATCGGAAAATTGTCAAATAGCAACAGAATTACCGATTAAATATTTTTCATTGGTAATTTTCAATATTGACAAAAACAATTTATCAAACATTACCAGCACCATTAATATATTATGTCGTTAATAACTAATGAAATTGCTAACATAATTAAAATAATTAAAAATTCAAGAAATATTATGTTGGTGATTCTGTTGGTAAAATAAAATATCATTATTTGCTAACAAAATTACTGGGGGAATTATTCCATCGGCAGTTTCCGTCAAGAATTTCATCGACAAATTTAAAAGTGTTATAACCAATAACAGCCCCCATCCTTTTGTTCTTCTCCTTCTTTTTCCTTTCCCTACAAAAAATAGTAGCCCATTCCCCCTATTTTTCCATAAATCTAGGCTTTATTCTCACAAATTCAGCTACCCCAACACTCAGTAATGTTTTAGTTCAATCTTTTTTTTTAATATTCCTTAAACCATGTAAGCAAACCTGCCCATCTATGTTTTAGGTTGATTTATTGATATTTTATGTAGTATTTATAGTTTGCTTGTATATTTAAGTGTTTTATAGTCTTTCATATAGAATTTTTACTGTCTTTTTATGAAGAATTTTTATTGTATTAAAATATGATTTGTATGTTAGGGTTTGTTTTAAGATTTTAAAAAAATTGAATTTGTTTGTAATTTTATAAAATTGAATTGGATTAACACTATGGTGAAGATGAGAATTGTGTTGAGGTAAAGTAGTTATCGACTTTTTCAAAGGAATGTGATTTGTGGAGGTTAGGCTATCTTGTAGATATAGCTAGAGAAAGACTCTCGGTTAGAATGAAAAGGAGAGAAATAGGTGGCCTACTGTGTTGTTATGACAAAAGAAAGTGGTTGTTATCGGTGACAATGGTGTTTTCAATTCAACAGTGGCATGAATGGTTATTAGCGAGGGTTAATTTTTAAAGAGAATCAAAGATAAAGCAAATAATGGTCACATGTTTTGTTTCAGTTTTTAAGAAAATGAGCTGTCATAGATAATGTTTTTCTCCTTTATTTTGAAGGTGATATAGTTTATATTTAGGTTCTTTTTTTGTTCTAAATATAGAGATCGATGATTTTTAATTTTTTAGGGGGAGAGAGAGTCCATATTTTTATCTTTCTTTTTGTTAAATGTGAGTGTGTGCTGGATAGTATACAAAGTATAATGGCTTTTTTGGTTCTTTTTTCTTGGTTTTGGTGATTTTTTAAAGAGTGTTTGATAAAGTCAAAACTAATTATATGAGGCTTTTTTTTGTACCTAATCTCTAAATTCTTCCATACCCATCTATTTTTCTAAATTCTTTACAAACTTCTCCATTTTTATTCTAGCTTCCAATATTTTCTAAAATTTCATTTTTTTAACATGGTGTTCCCTTTCTTTTTTTCTTTTACAATTATTACCTTTTATACTAAACTAGTCTTTATTATTTTTTTTTCAATTACATTTTAATCAATAAAAAATTTTTCTTCTTGTTTGATTGATTTTTTTTCTTTTTTTTCAAAAAATTTGAAAATACAAAAACAATAAGTGAAATGGTTGAAAGTTAAGAAATGACCAGAAATTAGCCAAATCACGTCGAAATAATTTTTTTTTTATTTTGTTTTTGAAAATATGTTGAAAATAAGGGGTCAAAAATAAGTGATGACAATAGTCTTAAATAATTTTTTCTTGTATTCTCATATAGACTAAATTCTTAATAACTTTTTTATAGACAACATCATTAATTTTCGTTATCCCAAAATTTATATCTTATTGAAGCTTAAATTTTCTAATTATAATATGAACAATTTGTCATATGGTTTAAAACACAAGTAAATATGTAATAATTTGTAACTCTAACAAGAATACATTTACTTAGCTTTTTTCATCGACCATCAATTATCTTTAACCAATTGTATAACATGAGATGTAATGCTGATAGTTTGAAATTATTATCTCTGGTTCTGAAAGAAAGATTTAGTGTTATAACTGGTGTTTCTTTAATGGGTATAAATACATATAATAATAGGTTTTGTGTTAAGTGATCAACTTTTAACGAGTTTGAAGTTGATTATTTATGACAAGATATAAAAGGTGATTGAATTGAAATATCACATGGTGTAAAATGCAATCTTTTTATTCAAATACTATTGACATGATACCGATAAAGGAATTATAGTAGATTTTGACCATGGTTTGATCAAAATGAATAGAATGGGTAGACTTGTTAACATCAATGATTTTTTTGTATTCACTAAATAATGCTAGCAAATGTATTACGCATACACTCTTTCCTTTAGAAAAGATCATAATAGAGTTGATTGATTATCCGTTATGAAAAACAAATCTAAGAGTTGTGTCCAAGTTGTTAAAGATAGTAACAATGAAGTAATTGAGGGATAAGATATATTTCAATTGGATGAGTTAATTGATCTATATTGAGTTGCTCTATCTACGGAGTTAGAAGAAAATTCACATTTTTATGTTGCTGAGAATACTTGTATTTATATTGATGTTGACAAGTTAAATGATATATTAAGTACTAATGGACATATAAAAGTTTATGAAGCCGGAGAGATCAATAACCTATAATTCAACGAAGAAGAAAATGATGATGGACATGAAGATGATAAAATTAAAAATGAGGAAAATTTAGATTAAAAAGGATTTGAATTGATTCTAAATATAAAACATCATTATATAATTAAAATATTTGTTATTACTTTATATTACATTATATTTTTTACATTCACCAAGTGTTTATTATTGTAGTTATGGTTTTAATGAGTTTTGGTTTGAATATAATTGTTGTTGTTACTGCTGCTATTGTTGTATAACTAGGATGTACAAGGCATTGTAATAAAATATTTTTAATTTTTTTCATATGGAATCATCGACAATATTTAAAAATAATTAAAAATTATAAAATAACTATTAGCAATTCTATTGATGATTACCATAATTGTAAATCATGATGGACTCACCAATAAACGTTAAAATAATTAAAGAACTATATAGAGTTAGGGAGAAATTCATCAAATTAGAACTGACCAATGGAATTACCAGTGCATGAAAATTCATCAGTGAATTACTTCCTCACTGATTGATGTTACAATTGTTAAAGATTTACAAAGAATTTTGGAAGAAATTCATAAAATTAAGACTAACTGACATAATCACTAACTGATGAAAAATCATTAGTGAATTTGGTAGGTATTTAAAAAAATTCAGAAAATTCTTGAAATTATCAATAAATTCACCAATGAATTTAAAATTTATGTCGATAAGTCCATCATTAATTTGATGATATGTTTAATCACTGATGATTTTTTTGACGAAAAATTTCATCGATGAATTAAAACCTGATATGTTGGGAATCCCTAATTTCCATCTTTTCCTATAAATCTCATCATTTCCTCTCTCTTTCTCTCTCTATTGTAAGTACCAACGATCGATGTTCTCTCTTTAGAATCGGTGGTTGTTCTCTCTCTCTCTCTCTCTCTCTCTCTCTCTCTCTCTCTCTCTCTCTCTCTCTCTCCACCAGTTAAGTTTTGATCTTGATGGTTTTTTCTTGTTTGGTATGCATATAATCAAATTGTGAAGAGTTGATTATAATAATTAAAAATATTCACAATAATATTACTAATAA
>Ga0325405_1008432_pt1 | contig 10248 bp, 3 predicted proteins | sample PopdelMetagenome_21_FD_205663 | JGI IMG/M metagenome (GOLD analysis project Ga0325405, IMG submission 205663) | Populus deltoides microbial communities from Bellville, Georgia, United States - Xylem-Control-R2 | ecosystem: Host-associated > Plants > Phyllosphere > Stem > Wood/Secondary xylem...
TTTTATAAAAATATATATTTTTATTATTAGTATGGTTTGTTGAAAAAAATTGAAGGTAATTAAATTAAATATTCGGAAAAATTCTAATGATTTGTAATAATGATGAAAAAACTGTATCTCTTGAGTTAAGACTTCCTTTTTTATTTATTTGTTTCCTTTTTACATAACATGCCTTTTTTTATCAAAAACATTATTTTTTAAATAAAAAATTATCATAATCTTATGGTTCTATGGTTTTAACAATAATGATTATGATTCTATATAATATGAATGTATTAAAAAATACAAAAATAATAAATTTGAGAAAATTCTATAAAATAATATAATAAAAAATAAATATTTGATTTGCATTAAATATTCATGCCCTATTTAAAAAAAAATTCTGCATATTATATTCATATATAATTATTCAAAAATCCATTGTTAAAAGTTCTAATATTATTTGAAAAGCATGGCATAATCAAATAATTATTTTAATAAATTTGTTTTTAAGGAATATTGCAATTAAAAAACAATGAAATTAGTAAAACAATTAAGGGCCGCCTTTAAAAAAAAGGGGCCTACAAAAGCAATATAATAAAAATAACAAAATAAATATTTTATTCATAAGAAATTTCTTAAAAACAAATCTAAATGTTAGATTTATATATAATTATTCAAAAATTTACCATTAACATCACCATAAAAAGTTCTAATATATTTGAAAAATATTGCATAATCAAATAATTATTTAAATATAATTTTAATAGATTTATTTTTTAAGAATTTTGCAGAAAACAAATGTAGAGTATGAGAAACCTCGCCTCATATAAAATATTATTCTGAATAAAAATTAAGGCTTACATATTTTTTTCTTTAAAGAAAGGGTATTTATAATTCACAAAATATACTTACACTATAATTAACTAATGTGCTATATTAAAACCCAATTAAAAATAACCATGACATGAATATAATATAAATAACTAGGCTGTTGAAGATCACAAAAGAAAATCTGAAAAAAACCCACCCTTGGATTTATAAGTGTGTTGCCGACTTGCATCCTTGGAAAGTAAGAATTATTGCTGTCGACCTTGACACACAAGGAAAGCGACTTGCGTTATCCTTATGAAATATGAAGAGCTTGATAATTAATTCTCCTAAGCTCCTGTCCTTGGAAAAAAAAAAAGAATTCTTGCATAAATAGTAAGCTCCAACCTCTGTTTTCTTAACAAATAAATAATTAGCTGTCAATTATGAATCCTTCTTAGATTAGGATTCCTTGCCAAGATAAACTCTAATTTTGATGCATGTAGAATAAGAAAGTTGGCCGGTAAAAAATCCACAAATCAAAGAAAAGATAATCATAAATTAACTATAAAAATAATATAATTCTTGTATAGTAGTTTTTGGACTTTATTACAAGGATTTTCTAAATTAAAATTGCTACTAAATTTTAACCGTGTAGAAATCAAATCCTTAAAAATCTTCTGATGAAATTTCAATTTAATCCAACAGTCAGATCAAAAGTTATATTTGTTAGATTAAAACTGCGCTTTAGAAAAAAATAAATCTAAAATCATCTCTCCTTGTCTAACCCTTGTATGGATCACATTAATCAACGTTTGATTATCCTGGCTAAATATCTTAAATCAGCACATTGAATGTCTTTTTAATCTTCTTGACCTTGTAATTGGCCGAATTATCACCTTTAATTTATATTTTCGTGGTGCTTGTTGGTTCTCATCAATTTATATTGATCACCTCACAAATAAAATTTAAGAAAGGAATCTATCTACTATTATTTTTAAAGTTAACCTGATCTATAATCCTGAATAGTGGTGAGTTAACATTAGCATCACAAGACATACATACATCGAGAAGAGGATATTTCTCATTTACAAGGAAGTGGATGAAGAAAATCTAAACTTGGAAAACTAATCATGAGAAGTTTATACTAAAAATGATTTCTAAAAAACTTTTCAGCCTCAATAATGTACTTTATATTGCTGACATTATTTTAAAGTTCCATTAAAAAACAGCCTAATGAGTTAGAAACAAAGTTGTTAAATTCAGTACGACTCAAAAAATTGATTTAAAAAACTCATGGTCCAAAACTTGATATAGATTAGATTTTAAGTTGAATTGAAAACGATATTGATTTGGTTAAATCTAGCTGGTTTAACCAAGTTTTTAGTAACTTGATTGACTTGGCTAAATTTGATCCAAACCAGATTGAGTCAACACCAAGAATATATAAAAAATAAATAAATTAAAACAACATTGTTTTAATAAAAAAGATTGATTTGGATTGACTTGGTAACTTTAAGCTAATCTTGCGATTCCAAATTAACCCGGTAACCCAATGATTCAGGTTCCTTTCCAGGTTGATCTCCAGACCATGCCTAACAAAATAGTCATCCATTTCCTAAACTCGTTCGGAACCCTCTTAGTATATGCACACTCCACTCCTGATATATCTGTAATATAAAGTTTTAACACAAAACTGGTTTTTTCTTACTTTCTTTCATTCTCGCTTCTAATAAAAATTCAACGGTACGTTCAGCTGAGGGTATTTTGGTATTGTGGTAACTTTTGTAGTTGTGGTTTGAAAAAAGTTATTTTATAAAAAAAATATTTTTAGTTGAGGTTGGTTTGGTAAAATATATGTTTGGTTAAAACTGTGGTTGAAATTGAGATTGAACAAAAAGTAGTTTAATGCGTTTGGTTAAGAATATTTTTCAAATTAAAGTTATAAAATAACTAAAAAAGACATATATTAATATTGATGGTTTTTAATTAAAATATTATAGATTTAACTACTGCTATTATATCATGAAATAAACAATATTATATATAAAATATTTATTATTCCATTAAACTATCTGCAATTCCATCACATATGAAATCCATCTGACAATGACTAAAATTTACATGGCTTCCTGAACGTGTAACAACATCAAGTAAAATATCATTAGGAACAAAAATGGAATTGCAATCAAATTCTGCAAATGCTACGCCATCATGCGATCTCCTTCTAATGTAATTATGTAGTGTTATTGAATAATATTAAACACTAGTTTTTCGAATAAAATATAATATCTGAGAAATGTTTTTGATTTTTTTTTATTTTACTAGGTCAGACCCAGTTCAATGCATTTAGATTTAGGCCAGACTTGTTCCGACCCATTAATAGTGGAGAGCGAATTAATTTACTCTCCACCGTTCACTTTGTAGAATAGTAGAGACGAGGAAATGTAGCAGCAAAAGAAGAAGAAGAAGAAGAAGAAGGGGAAAAGCAATGGAGACGAGAGGGTTGGTTTGGAAAATTTTTGCAATGGTTTCGTTGTCGTTTTGCAAGTGACGAGAAAAGGGAAGAGAGGGGAACAAGGATGAAAAATTGGAAAATGACAGGATTTTTCCAGATCTGAACACTGAAGACCTCTCGGGTTGTTTTGAAATTTTTTTGCAATGATTAATTATCTGCACTGTTGATGAAGGAGAGAGGAGAACATGCCCTCGCGAAAAGTAAATTTAAATTGTTTTTCAAGAAACTAAGTTCCAATCTCAGTTACGAATGGAACACACAACAATAAAAATGTGTTTAATATCTAATCAAATACTTATAAACAATATTTTTTTTGTAAACATAATCACAACACCAAACAAGCAGTTAATCAAGATGCTTCCAATAACCCAAGTCTGGAAACACAATTTGGAGGCAGAGATGTCACGACTGGACAGGGCTCTTTTAAAGTACAAAGTGATGTCTATTGACACCGAATTTCCTAGCTCTATACGCGATACACCGAGAGATGGGTCTGAGGCAAAGAGATACAAAGACTTGAAGTTCAACGTTGATGTTCTCAAATGATCCAATTGGATATCACATAGTCTGATGAGAGGGACACTAGTTTTGGGGCATGGGAATTCAACTTCTATTTCGATCTTGCTGAGGATTTGTGTGTTTTTGAGTCCGTGGAACTCTTAAAAAAGAATGGTTTGGACTATGATAAACATGCAAGGGAAGGTATTTACATGTCTGGGTTTACCAAGATTTTCACAGCTGTTCTTGCAAAACACAGGGATTTGTTCTGGGCTACTTCTCATGGCCTGTATGATCTAGCCTATATACCGGGGTTGATCACCCATTGCTCCATTGCCAGATTCACTTCCCTCCTTGGCACTGTATTCGACAGAGATGTGGATGTTAAGTACATGACCAGATTTTGTGAAGGGCTCTGTGGTGGTGAATTGGGTTTATCCAAATTGGCTAACATATTGAGGATTGAGAGAGAGGGTGGAGCACACCAAGCAGGATCAGATAGTTTATTGACCATCCTAGCTGTCGCCAAAGTAGACAAAGTTACAAGGTAATTAGAGTGTTTTAAGAATTGTTTTTTAAAATGTATTTTTATTTGAAAATATATTAAAATAATATTTTTTATTTTAAAAAAATTAATTTTGATATTGATACATCAAATGATTCATAAATATAAAAGAATTTAATTTTTTTTAAAAAAATCAAAATTGTTATAAACACAATATCAAACTGCCTCAAAGTTAAAAGAAATGTACTATATGCATACCGAAAATAATCATAATTTTTATTCAATAGTTAGATATAGGTTTTCCTGGCTTAGTTTTATAAAGGTAATTTTTTATTCAATGGCTAGATGTAGTTTTCCTTACCTAGTTTTATAAACGGTTTACTTGTGTAAGTGTCTAGAAATTCTTTTTTATTTGATTTTTCTTGTTGTAGTCACTATATAAACAACATCGTGTGTTATTTTTTAAAATCATACTTCATGTTATTCAGATTATATAAAATATATAAAAGAAATTATATAGTTTAGAATTATAATCTAGAGCTAGAAAAACACTGATTTTCTATCTTTCGCGGAAAGCTAGGATTTTTATATGGAATGCAACCTCGGATTTCTCCAACAGTTACACCGCCTCCTCTATCACGCTGCTGCATCCCCAAGTGAACCTAACAAAAAAAAAAAAAAACCACTTCTCTGCAAGTGGCGATGCATATTTCATTTCCACTCATTCTATTAAACTCCCTCTGCAGCTTCTAATCATTAAAGCTCATTGTGAGAGACAGAGCAAATGATTCATTATTTCTAGTCAACATAAGCTGATTGCAACTTAGCAATAGTCTGTACTCTGAATCAACGAAAATTAATGGGAAAAAATAACTTCACAATGACAACAGGATACTCTTATCTTCGGAGCAGTAGAATTTGACTTTACAAACAAGGTTTCCTTCACCCACGGCCAATGCCTCTTTCCTTCTCATGCTGCTTTCCCTCGCTGCAAAAGAGACCAAATTTGCATTAAGGGTTAGGGTAATTCATTTTAAAGACCTTACTGCCCACTTCCATGGTCATAAGGAAATCGTAAATCAAACAAACTAATTCTCCAAAAAGTACATATATCTCTTAAGAAAAGATCAATTTCCTTGTAGTTTCCGCAGGTGCATATGTTCTAAGGATTTCAGCAATGGATATTTTAAGCCGATATCACTCTTTAACTTAGATTTTAACCCAAAAAGTAACAAAATGCTCAGCATAATGCAACTTGTAACCCAAATACAAAAATAAGCCGAGAATACTCATGTTCGTTGATGTATTCTAGAATGAAACTCACTCGTTTCTCCTCTTCCATCTTGGCCTTAATGTAAGAGTAGGTTGCCACTCCGGCAATTGCAATTCCTGTTCCAATACCAGTTTGTGTTGAGATTTTGTTACCTGCAAGGAGAGAATTGTTAGGTATTATTTTGATTTTACCATCCACAAAAAATAATAATAGTAATAGCACTTGTTAGGAAACAAATGAGTAATCAAGTGGTGGACAAATCATTACCAAAGATCAGGATGGAAAAGCCAATCACGAATACACGTTTCAGCACATTGCCCACTGCATGTGTAAGAGGTGCAACCCTCTCCAAGGTGTTGGTAGCCAACTGAAAATTCAAGAGGAAAAAACTTTTTATAATCCTACGAAACGGTATCGTGATAAAAAAAGTTGGCTTTCCAGATAATAGCGGGAATAAAAACGAAGTAGTTGAATTGAACTCTGTGTGTGAATGCAAAAGGAGACCACACCATTACTTAATTTGCAGGGTCCTTCTACCATTTTGTTGATGTAAGTCAAAGGCATTGGTGTTTAAATGCTTTTTCCTTGATGTTTATATAGATGTCTGAAACAGTTTCCATAATGATTTGAGTGCATAGATCTCCTGAAAGGATATTAGAATATTCCAGAATAGTTGTTTGCATATCCCAATCATTAGTGCAGTCTCACAATATGTCAACACTCGTTATGGAAACCTATGCAAGCATTCAAATCACTACAAAAACTCTTCAGGAAAACTGTGGAACTGTTATGCTAAATGCATGTAAACATCAATGCCTCCAGAGGCATTGTTTTATATGACTAAATTGTATAGACATAAGAAGATCAGGAGAAAGTTCTTGCCTGATTGTAGAGGTGATAAAACATTCCAACCCAAAAAAGGTCTGAGATGAACTTGGTTAGGCCCACTTTAGCAATTGCATCATTAAAGCCATGCTTGATCAGTTGAGGTCCCTCGACCTGCAAAGGCAAACGTGACACAAATAAGAAGAGATTTTATGAACTCAATGATTAAGATTTTTAATATGGTCTTGTAAGTAGAAATCTCCAGGGGCATCAATGCTTTCATACTCACAAGAATGGCAGGTGGAATGCAGACAAGGAGTGCAATGATGGAAATGTAAGCATAAATGTTAGTGCTGTCCATATCAGTCTGCAGGGATAAAAAAAAGAAGCAATCATTAGGAAGTACTTATTAATTAATCAACAAGCAGTTGCTCATATAGTACAAACAAAAACTTCATTGAATTACCATAGCTTTCTTTGAGTAGAGACTCCTGTAAGTGAAGGAGATGTTGGAAATCATAGCACTAATAAAGCCCGTCCAATTGAATGAGAGCTCAGTCAATGATGCCATGGACACACCTGCATTTAATTTACAATGGAATGTCATTCAAAATTTGTGTCACCCTATCAGTATTATAATAATCAACTTAGAGTTTCTGATTATGCAAACAATTCAAATTAATAGGAGAGTGAGGGAAATAATGAGTAGACATGATTTTGCGTCCCAATAGAGTGTAGGTTGATTACAGTCAGATGGCATATTATTGCAGAAATAAAAGAGAAAGCTTACCAAGAACGACAGGCAGAAGTGATAGCCACAGAGTTATCGGTATTGACTGTCCCAATACGAATTGAGAAGCAGCAGCATTGAAGAAGGGTTCAAGTGCTGTAATGAAACACAATCGACTATAAATAAGGAAACCACTCTTGAGAGGTTAAAATTTCCTCATAAAACAGTGTTGATACGCAAGAAAATTGTCTTCCCATAAATTTGGATAATAAAGTGCCTTCTTGATGTCACCTTTGATTGTGTGTGTAAAGGAGACAGCAACCGCCGCAAAGGAGACATTACTGGTCACATGGCCTAATGCATGACAGACAGCAACGGGAATCAACAGCTTCAGGAGATTTGAGTCAATAGGCTGCACGCAATACACAGCAAATAAGTAATGCATTATCAGTGCTCTTGAGCTTTAGCAATCATCTTCCTAATACCATATGACACATAGACAATAAGATTAGGACAGGAAACTCACGGTTCCTTCAAAAATCATACCCTCCAAAAAAAAATAAGAACTTTAAATGTTTAAATGGCAATAGTTAGTACAAATACTATCAATCTTCATATTTCTTCACCAAGTCCCAAATACAAGGTATTCTTCCCAATTTAAGGACAACCCCTGTTTCCTCACAGGCATTACCCCTGAAAACCAGAGACTTGTCATAGATCAATCACGATCTATACACATGTTACATATAAGGTAACCATAAACTGTTTATAAAACACAATCATCTTCCCTAAATCAAAATCAGCCAAACAATCCCATCTTAGAACAGGAAATAGGCATTAATTAATAGAGGTTTAACTTACAGCGCGCTTTGGAAGGCCCACAGTCCAGCTCACCAAACAGTACACCACTCCGACAAACAAATGAATCACCGAAACAAAACTACACAAGACACCATCAACAAACATTCCATCAAAGCACAGACACACCAACTAACTAAGTATATAATATAATATAATAATAATTTGCAACTAACTAATTACAAATACTTACTATGGATAAGGGAAGTAATTGTAAATCTTCTTGTTAAGGATGTTAAATATCACGTTCAAAAAGTACCTGCAAATTAAGTAATAAATAATTGTCTTAAAATAAAATCCATAAAATCATAAAACGAGACAAGAAGCTTGACCGTCTGGGATTTGTTAATTAAAGTCACGTGATTGTTCAATGGAAAGGAAATGAAGTCACGTGATCTACTACGTACCACATGAAGAAGAAAAAGCCGGTTACGAGAGCCGGATACTTGTCGAAAAACCCAATCGGAGCGACCTTCCCATCCCTGCAAAAACACCGAGTCAAAAACACGAACAAAACCGAGTCAGATTCTGACACGGAGCGAGTGGACCGAGTCAGAACGGAGGAAACGGACCTCACCCGGAGGAATCACTTCCTTCTGCCGGAGATGAAGCTGCAGCCATAACCGGCCGGAGAACATCCTTCCTTGCATTCATCGGAGAAGATGCTTCCAGAAGCAATGACGGCCGCAGTTGCCTTCCCCATATCAGATTCCCGCCTTCACCGACTGCTCCGATCGGTTTGATCGAGATGAAGCTGCAACTGGTGTTGCTGTGGCTCTCTCGCAGTGGCCTACGCACGTGAGCGATGGTGGTGGCATGTGAAAAGACGCGTGACTCCATGGCTGAACTTCGATCGAGAGAGAGAGAGAGAGAGAGAGAAATGTGATATTGGTACCTAGAGTGAGCTCTTAAACCCTTTTTTTTCCCCCCTCGAGAGAGCGGTTAATTGCCTCCTGTTCCGCTTTTCAATTTACTCGCTATCCCCTGCCTCGCGGTGTACGTTAATACAATGCACAACCTCTCTGATGGTTTTGATTTAGAATAAGGGAGTAGCGGATCAGGGTTGAAGAATCCCGTGTGGGTCACGCGACCTAATCAACGGTGAACACGTGTTTGAGAGTTAAGTAAGAATATGGGAATATGTTATGGGGGAGATGCCAAGGTAGAAATAATGGAGGGAGATTTTTCTTTTTAATTTGATATATTATAGCATTTGTTTTTGCGATGAGAGATTTTATTCTGGTGGAGGATTATTGTTCTTTTGTAATGTTTATGAAGGAGGGGGGTTGATGGCGAGAGGTGGGGCCACCTTATCTGTGAGTGAGAGGCTTGTAACGATATGAGGATCTGAGAGGATGTCTTGTCCAGTCGAGGTGGTCTCCCCTCTTTGCTCTGTGTTTTCCAATCCTCTTATCACTTCAGTTAGTTTTCTTTTCTCTTGTGTCAGTCGGGAGTTCTGAGGGGCGGTGACTGTTGAGTTATTTACTGTCTTGAAAACTGTTTAAATGTTGGGTATTTTGGTTTATATATAAAAAAAAAATGTTCAGTAAAACATCAAATTTCAACATGATTCATTGTGCATTGAATTACTATTATAATATAATGTCATTTTTTTCCTTCAAAGAAATATAAATTGAAAGGGTAAAATAGTTTTTTACGGGTTCAATTGCATCACCAATTTTTTATTACATAATAAAATTACTAATTTACTCTAAAAATAAAAGATTTCATCGGTTTTAAAAAATAATGTTAATATCTAAAAATAGATGATTTCATTGATTTTAGAAAAATTTAATATTAATCCCTAAAAATAAGTGATTTCATTAATTTTAAAATTTTAACAAGATTTTAAACGAAATGAGCATTGGATTCATATGGATATTCAAAAAAACCTTTGGTCTGCCAATAATCCTACCATTTATTCTAGTTTGAAATTTAGTTGAAAATTACTATATAAGAACAAATGCTTTTTTTTTTTTTACTAAACATTGGTATATCCTCACATAGAATTTATGCATCCAATCATAAATCATGATTCTACATATAACAAACATCCTCATATACAAATTTAAAATTTCACATATAAAAATCAAAACATCCCCGTGTAAGATCAATAATGTAACACAAATATTTGACATATATGAACCAACTCCACACATATTATTTATCTCAAATAAATCAACATGAACAAAGACACAACACAAATTATTTAGAATAGATAAATTAATGTGTTATGGTTCAAAATTGACCTT
>Ga0325405_1008436_pt1 | contig 10245 bp, 10 predicted proteins | sample PopdelMetagenome_21_FD_205663 | JGI IMG/M metagenome (GOLD analysis project Ga0325405, IMG submission 205663) | Populus deltoides microbial communities from Bellville, Georgia, United States - Xylem-Control-R2 | ecosystem: Host-associated > Plants > Phyllosphere > Stem > Wood/Secondary xylem...
TCATTCACAATTGAATTAAGAAAATAAATAAAATTAATAATTTCAACCAATTTCGTTTTTTTCTTGGCATATTAGGCATTCAAAACTCCAAAATTACCTCATAGAAGAGGGTCTTGAACACTACAGAATGAAAGGTTATATATTATAGTGGCTTGGTGAGTGCTTTACTTCTCAGCAAGAAACCAACATAAACAGTCCCCCCAACGCCCTCTCTACACAAACTTGAAATACCAGTTGGTGGAGATAGGATAGTGTTTCCCTTGCTAGGGTATGTGAAGAAAGCACAATAAGTAAAGTGACACGACACCTAGCATCTATTCATTAAGTGTATGGAAATCAGATAAGCAAATTACACAGCCGGTCGATGTTCAACTGCACATTAAAGGTAGGAGAAGGGCCATGATTTGAGAAAAGAAAGGAAAAATTGCAGGTTCTATTTCCACGCTTCTTCTTCAGAATCATTCTTCGTCTGCTGGAGATTGATATCCATCATCATTTGACTGATTGTCATCAGATGATGCCTTCTTGTCTCTCTCGTTTCTTTCCTGCCACCTTGCCCATATCCACTTCAAAACAATGAACCCTCCAAGTGCATACACCTGAAAGCAGATTAGCTAATTCAATTAATTGAAAAAATAAAAATAAAATTACTGCATCCGCTGTCTTGGTTCACAGTAGAGTGAAAGGTGAAGAGAACTGGTCTCATGGCAAAGGAGCTATGACCAGCACTGGCTGCTCCCATTACAAGGGATACGGACAAAACAAAACTAAAACCTTAGCATTCCATTCCTCTTGAAAAGACAAGCAACGGGTAATTCTATTAGTTGCTTGAGACTTTTGAGTTAAAATTCCAACAGAAGGATATATATGAAGATTATAAGGATTACAGCCCCACATCACAACATCACAAAATTAAATCACAAGTGTCTTAAAGATTATTTACACGGCACAATTAGGTGGGATCTTGTACAGTTGTAAAGGGAACTGGAGTTTTCAAAGCAAGAAAGATTTAAGGAGGATGGAGAGGGAGTGGTGACAGGAAGTTCAACAGCATCATAAGTATATATGCATGCCAGCATACATACCAGCATACAAAGGTGTTTATGTTCAAAAAAAGAAGAAGAAGATGATTTGCCGCAAGAATCAATGACAGAAAATCAACATCATTGATTAATAGTAGCTAGAGAAGGTTGAAGATAGTGGACATGAGAAACTCAACAAACTATAGTACAGAAGTGAAAACTTAGAAAGGAAATTCATTAAGTCACTAACAACATGCCCAAAGAACAAGTCAGTCAAAAGCTAAACTAATTGAGGACCACTGGCTTCGCATAAATGACTATATAAGCTTCAAGTACTCCATAATTTCCATAGCCTGAGTGGAAGAGAGATGTACACTACCACTTTTTTCCTATCTAAAGAAGCTCACGGGTTAGATGAGAATACCCTAGCCTGCATTAAGAAATTCCCTTCCTTTCAAACATTCTCTAACCTAATTTCACAATCACGTTAACTTCACTACCTGTTTGAATTAAGCTACCATATTCTCTCCTAACAATAACCATAAATTCATTCAGATTTTGTCATGTAAAGCCAAGGTTTCATTACCCAAATCTCAATCAATCCATAAACACTTTAATCCTTCACTATTTATCAAAGCAAACACCTTTCAAATGCCAACATTTACATTACCCAGCATAAGAGCTCGCTATCAAATAGTTTCCACTTTTGAATGGTAAATGCTTAGCATCTAGCAAGAAGACCATGCTGCAGAAACAAAATATCTTGAAAATAAACTTAACAAACTCCCTCGTCTTCTGTGATACTTGACCACTCTTGTTTCCTACATTTCTAACAATCTATGCCCATACACTGCAAAAATAATAATAATCAGAATTCCTTTCTTACTCATCTTAGCATATGATTTCCCATAAAACTACATGCATGCCACTATCATTGGAAATAAAAAGATCCCTAATTTTCACCCAAAAAAAATAATTTTTTACAACAAAACAAAAGCCCTACACCTCAAATTTAAATGCTATACGATTTTTTGGTGAAAATTAGGGATATAACACCCCGAGACAAGACACAGAAACATCAACATACCTGCCAAATGATCACAGGATTATGAGTCCTTCCACTGCCCTCTTCAACCTCAACCTCAATCGATGAAGGAACTAAAGAACGAGTATTTGGGAAGCTGACAATATTGGGTTTCTGAATTCCACTCTCGTTTTCTCCTCCTTCAGTAACTACTGCTATTTTCGGTTCCTCTTTAGCCAGAGGGACTGGCTTGTTAAAGAAAGGAACTTTGAGCTCAAACTTCGGAAAAATTGAAAACAGATTTCTGGGTTTTTGAGAGCTGTCTTTTTGGGTTACGATTTTGCTGTTTTCAGTTTCCGCCATTGTTTTTTGAGAGGATTTGGGGCGTGGAAGGATTGTTCAGGGTTTTTGGGGTTTTGTAGTTGAGCGGAGAAAGCAGAGTAGAGCACGTGATGAGTGATGGGAAAGAGGTAATATTTTAATAAATGGTAAAAAAAAAAAATGATAATTACGTTAACTTATGCATTAGATGTGCCTTTTCTTTTCTTTTTCTTCCACAATTCTTATATTTTGTGAAATATAATGTCAGCATCTTCGGTCAAGTCAAAGCAATGTTGTTTCTAATAATATTTTTTTTAATAAAAAACTTAAATGATATATTTTTTTAATCACAACGTTTTTCACCCGTTAATTTTATTTATATATTTTAAATTCAGTAAATTGTACCTTGTGTTGATTTAAGAGGGAGGATGAGTGTTTATACATAACCTCTAGAATGAAACGAAATCTAATAAAGAGAGTAGTTTTGTCAAAGCAAAGTAAATACAATAATAAATTATTGTTATTATTATTATTAGCAGCAGAGTTTTACTTGAAACAATAAGGGAAGTACTCACTGGTAAAAGGATTAAGGGATGCTTAATTTCAGGCTCTTCAACTTCAACCTTCAATGGAGGAGGGGCTAATGGTTTAGGATCACTGAACTTTACAACATCAGCTGGCTTATTACCTGTAATCTTCTCTTTCTCTTCCAACTTAATAGCATCAACATCAGCTTTGGGTGATAGGTTAAATATTGGAGGAAACTTGAACTCAAATCTTCGAAACACCAGAAACAAGCTCCTGGGCTCTTTTTCTTGGCCATCTTTCTTGCTCCTAGCCTTGTTGTTCTCAGCCATGGTTGTTAGCACAGAATGATTGGGTGCAATTTCTTTGTTTCTCTGGCTCTGTTTGCGCAGAGAAAACAAATTCAGGACTTCAGTAATCAGAGCAGTAGGTTTTGGCTTGGTTTCTTGAAGATGCTAGGCCCGCGTCTCTGGAGAATGTTGAGCATTCCTTATGCTTCTAGTACGATCTTTGCATTTTCATTTTCATCTCTCTTGTCGGCTACACTTTTAATTATTATTTTTTATTGTTTTATTTAAGAGTTTTACTCGTAGGACTAAAATCTTTTCCATTAGAGAGAGAGAGGGAAAAAAAATGGTATAAAAAATTAAGTCCTGAGTTTTAAAAAAATTGTGTTTTCTCATGCGGTGCCACTTGGACCCGCGCTTTTTTATCTTTTAATTTTTGTTTTAATTTCATCGTGTTTTTATTAAATTAATAAAAAGAAGGGTTTTTTTTATTTTTTATTATATAATAAAATAAAAAAAATAATTGAAATTAGTAGAGTTTATAGATCGAATGGGGTCTATTCAAATTAATTATGGTTAATCTAAACTGTGTTTTTAACTTGTCAAATAAAAAAAATTACGTTGAAATAAATTAAATATAATATAATTTAAAATCTGAATATGAGTATTAAGTTTAATTTATTGTATTATATTTAAAGTGTTAGATAAATTTTTACTTTTTGGCAAAAAAGAAAAACGAATTACTTCTCCATGAAGTCAATCAATTACCCATAATCCATGGTAACATGTCACATGCTTTATGGAAATACCACGTGCCAGCTTAAAAAAACAACGTTCGTTCCATACCATTTTCGATGACGCGAAAGAAAACTATAAATAAACAGAGCGAACCAGCAAGGGAAAGTACCACAATAATCACGCAATCCCTCTGTTCATTTCACTACCGTCAACCCACTGCTCCCCCTCTCTCTGGAGAACCCTGCTCTCTCTCTCTTCTTCTTGAGATTCTTCGTATTTTCTCAGAAAATGAATCCGCACTTGAATCTTGAAGAGAACATGAGGTTGGCTTCAGTTCTTGAGCCATCAAAACCAGTAAGTTGTACTCAAGCTTACTTGCTTTTGCCTTGATTTTTGAGCTCTCGCTATTTTCTTTCTAATAGCTCAAGAAAGCTCTCTTTGCTTGTTTTGTTAATGTTATTTCTTGTTTCTTGGTTTATTTAACCCGTCAAAAATAGTACTTTGATTTCTTGATTGGTTACCAAGAAAATGCAAGAAAAAGTATAGAAGACAAATAGTGTTTGGGGTTTCTTAATCTTCATTGATTTGTTTCATTGCTGAGAAAATGTTAGGAACTGAGACGTGTTTGGATTCGTTGTATTCTTCTTTACTGTGGAGATCAAAAGGGAAAAGATTAAAACAAGTAGCGGGGCTTAGCTTTTAGAGAGAATATGAGCTATGATTTCTTATATTCTTCTGATTTTGGATTTTGCAGAGTTTCTTTCCTGCAAGGACAAAGATTGTTGGCACACTTGGTCCACAATCTCGAACTGTGGAGATAATAACTAATTGTCTGAAGGCAGGAATGTCTGGTATTGCCCCCATCTGATCTTTTTAACATCTTAATATTGAAAGCTCTCCCCACCTTTTTTTTTTTTGGATCCTTTTTTTTTTTTGTTATAGAAAATTGAATTCATTAGTTCCAAAATTTATATCTGGCTTAGGGGAAATGCAGGTTTCACTTCACACTAAGAGTCAAATATTGAAAGTAGACAAACATTTTGTCAATCTTTAGTCTTTGATTTTCTTTGAGGCCAAGCAGGCTATAATTATAATATTCCTATTCTTGGGGGTTGATCTAAAATGGTTTTCCGTTTTTTTAGTGGCACAGTTTGATTTTTCATGGGGTGATACTGAATACCATCAAGAGACATTGGATAATCTGAAAGCAGCTGTCAAGAGTACCAAGAAACTCTGCGGGGTAAACTTATCTTTATTAGATTCAGTTTAAGCTATATTACTACCTAATTTAGCTATCTAAAGTTGATGCAAAGGCATGGATGGAAATTCGCATCTTACCGTGGCTGAATGATAACTAGATATGTGTTCCTCATCTTTACTTAATTTTTGTGTGTTTAAAAAAAGGTCAATTTCTGTGTCTTTTATATCCAAAAAAAGTATGCAGAACCATCTAATGCGTCTCCAAAAGTTTGAAGTTTGGATGTGTTGAAGAAGTACATGATGCATGTTGAAATGTATTCAAGTGGTTTTGGCACTTGACACAAATACAGCTCTCGTACTGAAGTGATCTCAACTTTGATAGCTCCATCTTTAACATCCTTCAAGTCTTTCACCAATGCGCTTGAGATAATGAGATTTTTATTCTCCTCTTGCTGGGTTTTCACTTTATTTAATAGCCAAATCTTATGACTTTCTTTACTGTCTAATTTTTTTGGTTTTAATCTCAGGTAATGCTTGATACTGTGGGTCCAGAGTTACAGGTGATCAATAAAACTGAGCGCCCGATTTCCCTTCAGGAAGATAGCTTTGTTGTCCTAACACCAGATCAGGACAAAGAAGCCACTTCAAGTCTGCTACCCATAAATTTTACTGGGTTGTCGTCGGTGAGTAACTGTTTTACATGCTGTATAGACTAATTCCGGTTTCATTTGGCATTTGCATCTATGTTTGGAAATGTTTGTGCAGTTTCTTTAAAACATAGCTATATGTGCCTTGTGCATGTCTGCGTGCATGTCAAGTATTTTTGTTAGCTCTACGTTTCCTAAGTCATCCTTTGATTCTTTTGAAATTTTTGCAAGTCATTATTTTTTTTTCCTTTTATGACATGGGTTCATGTCATCTGTCAATGCCTTTGTACAATTTCTGTAGCTGGAGTTTGGTATGGTCTTTGCAGGCAGTGAAGACGGGAGACACAATTTTTATTGGTCAATACCTCTTTACAGGAAGTGAAACTACTTCTGTGTGGCTAGAGGTAAGTAACTTCATTGAGGCATGTCATGTCACCTACTTTTCACGTCAAGCATGCCTTTCACAGATCATAATCATATCACTTATGTAGGATGAGAAAGCAATTACTTTGCTTGCTAGCTGCCAACCCGTTTCAATTAAAACTATTCTTTGAACAAACAAGCCAAACTTGTACTCGAAAGATAATGGCGTGATTCAACTTCCAAAAAAGAACATTTTCTTAATTCAATTTCATGATGATGCAGGTCACTGAAGTAAATGGCGAAGATGTGGTTTGCTTGGTAAAGAATTCTACTACCTTGAGTGGGCCACTATATACTTTGCATGTCTCTCAAATCCATATTGATCTACCTACTCTCACTGACAAAGATAAGGAGGTAATTCTTTCTGCTTGATGAAATAATTTGTTGTTTTAATTGAGTATGATGAAATAATTTGTTGTTTTAAAAGAGTATACTGATACTGTGTTTGGTGTTAACCTATTCCCATTTCTTAACACTGATCAGTGCTGGCTTCCATCATTTATACTGGAATAAAGCCTCATTCTTCTTACCTCATATGTTACCCTAGGGAACTAACGCTTCAGAATCATATTATTGTTTTTATTAACGAGTAATTTTGGTGCCAACTATATGAAAGATTGGTGACATGCTCCCTTGAAAATTTAGTGCTTACTGCTATTGTGATATCATTAAGTGCTTTGATGAAATTTTCATGATCAATATCAGGTTATAAGCACATGGGGTGTTCGAAACAACATAGACATCCTCTCACTTTCATACACCAGGCATGCTGAAGATGTTCGTCATGTAAGGATTTTCCTGCTGAGAGTTATTGTCTACTATCTCTTTTCATTGTAAACTAAATTACTTTGACCTCTTCCCATCATTTTGTCCTTATCATTTTTTTCTCTTTGTGGTTATCAAGGTTTGCTGCATCTATATTTTCCTCACTGTCCCCTTTATAATATAAAATTAAGCTGGTAATGCTTTTATACAGGCACGTGAATTTCTTTCTAAACTGGGCGACCTCTATCAGACTCAAATTTTTGCGAAAATTGAAAATGTAGAGGTGAGCTGTGTAATTTGTCTGCTATCATATGCCATTCCTTATCGTACTGTGCTTAAATTCCATTTTAGGTTCCAACAGCCATATTTCTAATGTATTTCCTGCAGGGATTAGCTCATTTTGATGAGATCCTTGAAGAAGCAGACGGTATCATCCTTTCTCGTGGAAATTTGGGGATAGATCTCCCACCAGAGAAGGTAGCTGTGAAATCTGATTTGATGAACTTTCAATATGTGCAAGTTATCATAGGCACCTGTCATCAAAATATACTAGTCTGTTAGGATTTCTTGTTAACATGTGATATTGTAACACAACAGTCTGTAAGGATTGCATAATAGCAATTTATAGAAGATAAATGGGAAATGGAGAGTGCTACACTACAACATACTTTAAGTTGTCACAACTGTACAACATGCTGTATCAATCTTTTTTTTTTACGGGTTTAATTTTCGTATTATATTTTTTCGAGTGGGACATCTAAGTAGCTTTTGGAGGCCATTAAAAGTACGACTTCCTGTGATGCCAATCCTGCCAATGAGGATAGATATAAAAACCGACTGTAGGCAATTAGCATGTTGTTCCTATCTGGTTTGACACCATCAGTAAACATGCATATGCATTTAGGGCTAATTGAGTCCTGAAATGGAAATTCAACTACACATAATCCAACCAGACTGTCTTGCTATCTGCATTTTACAGGTGTTTATGTTTCAAAAAACTGCTGTTTTTAAGTGCAATATGGCTGGAAAACCTGCTGTGGTCACTCGTGTCGTAGACAGTATGACAGAGAATTTGAGACCTACTCGTGCAGAAGCAACTGATGTTGCCAACGCAGTATTGGATGGTAATTTTCAAAATTCTTGCGTGGATTGCGTTTCCCAGTTGTAAATTTTGTTGCATGTAATTATACTGTTCTGGACAATGAAGTGCTAACTTCTTACACGAGAATATAGCAGTCTTGATTCCTCATTTTTCTAGCCTTGCTAAGTAAGCTGAGAGTATCATATATTATGCAAACCACAGGCTAACAGAAGTATTTTAATGTGTTTTTCTGTTTCTTCAGGGAGTGATGCAATTCTTCTAGGTGCAGAAACCCTGAGAGGATTGTATCCAGTTGAGACCATCTCTACCGTTGGGAAAATTTGTGCTGAGGTAAGTTCTCTCTTGTTTTCCTCGAGTATCCCTCCTTGCCTCCATTTTCTCTTGATATTTCCAAACCTATCCCCTTGATTAATTAAATTCCCATCTGCAGGCTGAGAAGGTTTTCAATTATGATTTGTATTACAAAAGAACTGTCAAATATGCAGGAGATGCAATGAGCCATTTGGAGTCTATTACTTCCACTGCGGTATTTTCATAATGTTTCAATTTAGCTTTTTTGCTTATTTAGTTGAACACTGTTTCCATTCCTTCCTTACAAATTGTTTATTACTTCCACTGTGGTATTCCTTCCTTCTTTACTTATTTTTATCCTTGCCCTTTTCTGGTTATCAAGGTCCGTGCAGCTATCAAGGTTAAAGCTTCTGTAATTTTGTGCTTCACTTCTACTGGAAGAGCTGCAAGGTTTTTCTTTCTTCATATTTTTTCCTCTTAATTTCTTTTTCTGGCGCTATGTTTATTTGAATACAAATGCAAGTGATTAGGTATCTTGGAAGTCTATTTTGAAAGATTTATTAAATCGGGCAAATGAACTGTTGTTTAGATGACACCCCAATTTCTTCAGAACTTGAGACTTTCTAATCTTCCATGTATTAATACAGGTTGATTGCAAAGTACAAACCCATAACGCCTGTTATATCTGTTGTTATCCCTCGGGTAAAGACTGATCAACTGCGTTGGACCTTTACTGGTGCTTTTGAGGTATGTTATTGCTTAGATTGGTTATATCTTCTTCCAGTGCAGGGGATTTTCAACTTTTCTTCCTCTAATTGAATTTGAAGCTTATCCTCTAATAATTTTCTGGCAGGCAAGGCAGTCACTCATTGTCAGGGGAGTTTTTCCTATGCTTGCCGATCCTCGACACCAAGTAAGCATGCATTACATTACATGATTGCAAGTTTATGTTTTTATTAGTTCCCACTTTTCTTCCTCTTCTTCAGAATGACAAGATAAGAAAGGTCTTGTGGAGTGAATTTTAGTGATCTAATATGCTATTTCTTTGAATTTTTCCAATAATTGATATTTGAGATGAAGGTGAAAGGTTAAAGGTCATATCATGACCATAATTTTCAGATATAGATTTTATTTCTCTTGGCATTCCATCAAAGTGCCTTTGCATGCATTTCAAAGGACGAAGGGCAAATATGGGGTCTAGATGTAGGTGTGCGGACCATCATTCTATGTCTGTGGTTACACACTGACTATTACAGGGAAAATAGATAGAAGGTATACAAAAATATAATCAACGCGGTTGTAGCTCTTTCACACAGAACTCGGGTCATCTTGTGTCACTAGAGTTTTTACTCACCCTGTTTCACAGGGATTTTCAACTAAGAATGACAGGGGACACGTCATCATGAACTTAAGCTTATTTTTTAACAAATGGGAACATGGTTGGTTTTGCAGGCTGAGTCTACAAATGCAACAAATGAATCAGTTCTGAAGGTTGCTCTAGATCATGGCAAGGCAGCTGGTTTTATAAAGCCGCATGACCGAGTTGTTGTTTGCCAAAAGCTTGGAGATTCATATGTGGTGAAGATCCTTGAGCTTGAAGATTAAAGCCAATGTGCATCTCATTTGGCTTGAAATCTTAGTTTTTGGCGGCTCCCATCTATATGCTATAAAATAAGAAAACACAGACATGTGTAGCCGAGTATTTAGTATGTGCAAGGTAACTTGTCAAATGGGGAAATTCAAATGGGGCTAAAGATATTTATGGTTTGATGGCATTTCTTGCCCCTCAACTATTAGGGGTTGTGCAACGTTAAAACATGTACTATTTTCATTTTTGAAGCATTATGTTTTGAATAAATATTATCTCTGTTTAATCTGCTCATTATCATTGATAAAAAAA
>Ga0325405_1008437_pt1 | contig 10244 bp, 7 predicted proteins | sample PopdelMetagenome_21_FD_205663 | JGI IMG/M metagenome (GOLD analysis project Ga0325405, IMG submission 205663) | Populus deltoides microbial communities from Bellville, Georgia, United States - Xylem-Control-R2 | ecosystem: Host-associated > Plants > Phyllosphere > Stem > Wood/Secondary xylem...
ACCCACATAACTCAATTTGAGAATCGCAATAAACGAGCCGGATACCACTTTACAAACATCAATCCATCAAGCTATACTATAATCCAAAGACGAAGGTTTCAAAAACCATCAGCCTTGTGCTTCAATTTGAAGAAATGTTTGATCATTGTTAAAGAAAACGTGGCTTTGAAGTTTGAACTCGTAAAGCAGCTTAAGAATAAATGCCCTCATATTTTTTCTGGTCACTTGATGAATGTATATTAAAAAAAATCAAGTAAAAAAAACTAGACCTCACACTACAGGAGGCCATCTGATACAGAGTCAAGCTAAAGGTTTTCGCTTAGTAGTTGACACCATGTGCAAGTCAAGAAATGGTGTGGTTCCAAGTTCTTGAAGTAGAGAAGAAGGGAAGGGAGGGGATTGCCTTCAAAATGAGTAATACAGAATATGCTGCCAAAACAATTCTAGTTACCAGTTGGTCTACCTGAACACGCAAGAGAGAAAGTTTGATGTTACTCTGCAGAATGTATTTTATAGCTAATTAATTGGTTATATGTAACTTGATTTTATTCATGTAAAAATAATTACTCTTATAAACTGAAATACAATGAATATTTAAAACTAATATGCAAGTTTTTATCACACAACATACAACATGTAAATTGAATCGACTTGCTAAAGAATTTCACATCGAGAAATTATAAAAGACTGAGTGAATAATTCTTAAACTTAAAATTACTAATTTATTTTATATAAAAAAATATTATACTTTAATTCTGAGCACACCAGTGGATAGAAATTTTTGCTGAGCATCCTCGCTCTGTAAATAATTCGTTATTTTGGATTTGTGAAGAGTACTCGTTATATATAGAGAATAGTGTAGCACTCTCGAATTTATAGCGCGAGACAAGAGGGAATGGCGGGTAAAAGGCTTGACAGTAGCACTCCAGGGTTTCTTTCTTGATTTGAGTCCCCCTCCTCGTTTCTCTTCTTCCCTTCAGACACTGAAATCACTTCCAGTCATTACAAAACAACAGACTCGAAGATTTACTAAAAACTCAGTTGTAATGGAAGCTCAAAAAGACAAAAGCCTATGTCCACTATAACCACACTGATTCCTGCAGGTTTTCAAGGTGGACTGCCAGGTAAAACCAAGAAAGAACTCATCTTTATTACTAATTTTCCTTCTTTTTTGAGTTTTTTATAGATTTGTTGTACTGGGTTTTCAGTTTCAATCAAGTTAAACCTGGTTTTCTTGTTTTTTTTTTATTAATTTGGGGTGGTTAGGGAGAGCTTTCAATTCATGTATGCAAGGCCTTGGCAAGAAGTGGTTGATTTTTAATCCAAAAGCGTCAATGGGCAATTGTCATTGTTGGGATTGTTTGGAACTCAAGTATTCTTCACCATGGAGCTTAAAAAGTTTGGATTTTTAGCGTATCAATTGTGTTATTTACAACCATCTAGTGTGATCTTGTATGTTTTTTTTTGTTGTATTTATGCTAAAGAATTTTGTTTGCAGGCACATGATGTTCACGGTGATGATAAAATTGAAGAGGTTTCTAGTGCAGATAAGTCTGGGGTGGGCAAGGGTAACATTCAAGATTGTGCTTTCATGTCATGGAGGTTCATTTTGATGGTTGGCAAAAGCAGCGTGGCTTGTATGCCGTTCAAGGGTGAGTTGCTTGCCAGTTTCAAGTTCTGAAAACGGAATAATTTTGGGTGAGCTAGCAAAGGTTAGGGAGATGGGATTTTTAGTTCAGATTGCTAGCAAAAAGAAAGATAGACTAATTTACTGGGCTGTGCATATAAGATAAACACTTGCTTTTTGTTTCATACAGCTCTCGGTTTCATTAGCTATGGAGAAAAACATACATTACTTGCTATTCTCCACCATGTTTTTACCAAAATTGTCAACAATGTCTAACTAAAGTTGTGAAATGCGATGTGTTTGAAATATAGGTACTTGAATTTTAAAAAATAATAATTATTAATTGATTTAACAAAATAATAATAATAAAATATTCATGACTTTTTATTTTAGAGAGCATGAATGTGATAATATTTTTATTTTTTTTTTGTTAATTGACTAAAATAAATTTTTAGCTATTTTAGCTAAAACTTGGCTAAAATTTAAGAAAGTAAGGGTGTGGATGTTCTAATGTATAACAATATTTCTCTTCTAGAAGGATTTAGAAGATTTATTATTGGTAGATTGTGTGAATTGCGGTTTAAAGTCGGAGACTTGAATGCTTGTATTTTGCGACAATCTAGCATTAAAACAAATATTTAAAGTTGGAAATAACACCTGATATTCAGGTAATTTTCGCACAAACCATAAATAACTCTAGGTCTATTTAACAGGATCCTTAAGGCTTCTGAAAAAATTTAAATATATTATTTTTACTATATATATGTGTTTCGAAAAACTTAACAGTTACTACATTAGTCTAGCAGGATATGGCTCATTATAAGCTATAAACATCCACTAATATGATTAGTTGACTAGCCAGTATTGTTGCAGAGAATAATCAGATAGGTGGCTCACGCTACATCGCGGGCCAGACCAAATTATTTCAACGCAAAAAAATAATATTCGAGCAATAATAATCTGAAACAAATTGGGATAAATTTACTAAAATGCGGCCCGGGATATGAGACCGAAACAACTCGCAGAAAGGAAAATGAAAAGAAATTATAAAATTCAAGACCTAATAACTTAATGTCAAAGATGAAAACAAAAAATATAATGCCGAAGAAAAAAAATCCGAGTCAAGTAGGGCTAACTTGATGAACCCAAAACCCCTGATATGAGATCGAAATAAAAATATTTTCAAAAGGACATAGAAAACAAACAAAGTTCAACAAAAAAAAAAGAACCCGATGTAACTTTACCAACCCGCTCTTGGAATAACCAAACTGAATGAAAAGTGGAAAAATAACAAAGTTCAAGGGTAAATAATTTAATACAAAATGATGATATTGAAAAAAAACCGAGGAAAAAAAATTATAAGTCAACCCGGGTTAACTCAACTAACCCGCCACCCATGACATGAGATCGAAGTAAAAAAAATAGACTTATAAATGAAGGACCTAACAAAAAAAACCGAAGTTAAATAAAAAAAACATTAAGAAAGAAAATGCAAATCGACTCGGGTTAGGGTGACCAACCTGTTCTCGAAATAGCAAAACAATAAGAGATGCAAGGAAATAACGAAGCTCAAGGTTAAATAATTTAATGTAAAATGATGAAATTAAAAAAAATTAAGAAAGAAAAATTGAGTCCACCCGGGCTAACTCAAGCTAACTTGGATTAATTTGACTAACCTATACTCGGAATAACCCAACAGAAAAAAAGTGAAAAAATCACATAGCTCAAGGGCCATTAATTTAATGTTAAATAATGAAATTATAAAAATAAAATAAATTTGTTAAGAGAGTTGAGGGAAAAAAATTTGAGTCAACCATGGTTAACTCGATTAACCTATTACTTGGGATATGATATCAGGATAACAAAATAAAAAAAAGAGAACAAACAATGAAGTTAAGAGCTTAATAATAAAATGTCAAATTATAAATTTGAAAAAAAAATCATTTTTCAATAAAAGGATTGCATTATTGGAAAGCAACCAAGAAAAAATAACAAAGTAAAATATTCAATCGTAAAACAATTAAAAATTCAAATAATGGAGACCAAAAATAGTATAAAAACAAAATGAAAGAAAATAATTAGGGTCTTAATTGAAAAAACATAAAAAATGATAAATAAAAAGTAATCAAAAGAATAAGGACCAAAACTAGATATAAAATCAAATGAAATTAAATGTTTTGGGATAAAATTTTGAAAAAGATAAATCAAGAAAATGATAAGAATATAGCAATAAAAAATTAGGACAAAAAATAGATTAAGAAAACAAATGCAATAAAATTGGAAAGGATGGAATTGCAAAAAAAAAAATCAAGAAAAGTATAAAACACGAAAATAGAGCAATCAAAAGTAGAAGGGTCAAAATGGAATAAAAAATCAAATTGAATAAAATACCCAAGGATAAAATTAAAAAAACAACTTCAAAAAGCATCAAAAGCTGAATAAACAATGATCAAAAGAAGAAGGGCTAAAATTGATCAAATCACAAACCGGATGACACAATTATTTTTTTGAAGGCTAGGCATGAATTTCTAGGGAATGAGAGAGAGAAAAGTGAGAAAAGAAAAAAAATAAAAAAGAATTTAAAAAAAAATCGAACTTAAACTTAGTTCATCATCGAAACTAGTGGACGATATCATGAGATTGAGATTACCCTATAAAAGACAGACACGAGAAAATTACAAAGCAAAATCCTACATCATAAGAAATTAAAACTAAAACGATAAGGATTAAAGCTTGCACAAAAAAATAATTGAAAGAAACTAATAAAACATTAAATTGAAGAACAAAATAAATGAAGAAAAAAAACAGTAAAAAAACAAGGACTAAAATTAGAAACCACATAAAATGAAATAAAATTCTAAATGATAAAATCAGGAAAAAAAATACTACAAAGGATAAAAAAATAGCAATTAAAAAAATAAGAACTAGACTGGATACAAAAATAGAATGAAATTAAATAATAAGAGATGAAATTAAAAAAAATATTTCTAGAACTATTAAAAATAAAAATTAAAAAAATAAAAATTAAATTTAAAACAAATATAAAGTAAAAGATACAACTAAATTTTTAAAGGATTGCGTGAATATTAACACTTATGGGAGAGAAAAGAAAAGGAGAAGGAAAAAACTTCATAGCCATCAATTATCACTAGCCTGATTACACATGTCACTCCAACAACTGTACCGCCACCTAACATGTCGGATGAGATGATTATTGATAGTTTTTAGCTATTAGAAGACACCCTACACGCCTCGAGAATGGTGCATGAAACGTGATGTGCAGATGCCTGAACAATACGTGTCAACTTCTTTAATTCATCTATTAATATTTTAATAATGCAAAGTATTAAACAAGACACAAGAATATAAATATTAAAAAAAAAACACTTGGCAAAGGGAAAAAACACCCTCCCAGCCTAGCCTTTTTTTTTTTTAAGTCAAAGATTATATATGTTATTTTACTATGCAAAAATTATGTCCTTGCAAGAGGTTAATATTTTTGAGCTTTGAAGGGTAACAATCTTTAATTAACTGTGCAAATAAATGGGAAAATACACAAAAACATTTGTACGAAAGGCAATTTTTTTAGCTTTTAAGAGCAACAAAATATTTTTACTATAAATTTTAAAAAACGAATAACTAAATTACCTCTGATGAATTTACAAATAACATTTGGATCCCTTACAAAAGATTATTTTACTCCCACTTCCAAAGCAATTGTCAAGTGCAATGAAAGACAAAATGACCAATACATTGTCTGAATCTACTGTTTTTCACCTCACAATACAATACAAAGTAAATAGCTCGTTGAGTCCTTTTAGTATTTTTTGTAATTTGTAATAAAGATGGAAGAAAATGTCATCTACAGCTCTTCATTGACGAGTAATAATTCGCTAATAACTTTTACCTCCAAAAATCTCTTTCAGAATCACTCGTTACACAGTAGGAAGAAGATAGAATGAACATTGTATTTTAAACTGTAGAATTACTCCCTCTCAAATGATGAAACTTAGTCGGTCTCCATACCAGAAATGGCCTCGTCTAAAATCTCTTGAAGTTCCTTGACTCTCTGCCTTGTCAACGCAACGCAATCCTGCAACCTCAGCAAGCCCCTTCTTTGTAAGCATCAAACTAATAAACATCTCACTATTCACTTAGTGTCTAACCAGGAAACAAGTGATGATGCAAACCATATTAGGAGTTCTAACCAAATGGCTAGAAATGTATCCTATACGTTAATAGAAAGTTTCATTGGTTTTATTTGAAAGGATTGAATATATCACTTCCTAGCTATCTGCTCTTGTGTACTGTCTTTAACACATTTGGAACAAGAAAACCCAGCCAAACAGATCTACCTCATTAAACATCACTTGTGTTAAGGATTAGAATTCCTGAAATGTCTGGGCATTTGAAGGTTCTAAAGAACAGACTGTTCTACTTCCTATCTTAGTGACAACTTAAGTGGATGCTTCACCATCAAATTATATTTTGGGAGCCATCGATCTATATTATCAAAAGCACAAACTAACCTGGACAGCTGATGTATAGGCAAAAACTGATCCACCTGGCTTGTAAAAAGATACAAGTCTGGCAGATGAATCCAAAACCACAGTTACAAGAGTTTCCATGATGGACTCTTCCTCTGCAGTGGGGTCTGCCAAGATGTAATTTTTATGAAGTATGCATGTTAATGAAAACGGAATGCTGCTCAGTGTGAGCTTCCTCTTTTCCTTGTTGACAGGCTCCTTCTCCAATTTTGCTCCCTCATCTTCCTCCGATACAAGTACTATTTTTCCATCATCATTTAAGGAAACTATGGGGATTTGCACTGCAACATATTAATTTTCCATAATAAATAAAGACAGCTACAGATACAAATATGAATGTTAAGCAGAGTTTAATTTGTACAAAAATCACATCCAGTGAAACAAACTAACATTATAGAAAGTGTTCGAGCTTGGACTGAACTCATAAGGAGAAAAGGCAACAAATTACCATTGCTACTTTGCCTTGGGAATAATTAATAGCTGTATAACTAGAAAAAAGGTAAAACTGGGTGTCACCACACATTTTCTGTCATTTGTTAAGTGATGAAGGCTTATTGTGTACCAAATATATGGGAAGCCATTGATACCATGGAAATTATCTGGAATATAATGCTATACAGAATTCTCAAATCAAATGATTTTAAATCAACAAACCAGATCAGATTATTTCAAATCATCAAAGAACCATGATCTTCATGATCGACATTTTTAGGCCTGTATGATATTCACAAGAAACTGGCTTTCCTTGACATAATTATTTGGACATATAGAAACCAGAGCTACTTCAGTAAATTTCTATAGAAAGAAAACAAAGAACTTTTGGAACCTGTTCTTGCATATCTAAACTGGGTTTTACTAAATCCTCAACTCTTTTGAGTGGTTGAGTTTTGAAGAATACACGAGCGTTAACCCACTGGAGAACCAAACACATATCCAAACATTAAACTAACAAGAAATGAAATAGAAAAATTTCCAATCAATTTTGCACATAAAAAAAAGAACAGATCGGATCGGATAAGAATAGAAAAGATTCTCAAATAAAAAACATTGAAATAAAAAAAAAATATATAAAGTTAAATAAAGTCAAAATTTATAGATTATCTCGTCTCTTATGCTATCTATTCTTATATTTAAAATTGAAAATAATTTAAAAGATGTAAATATTAATCTTTATACATTTTTCTAATATAAGAATACATTTACATTTTTTTTTTCCAATGAAAAAAAGACTTTTGTATCATAGCAAATCCAATACACCTATCATTTAATTTGAATTAATGAAAAAAAAAAAAACACTGGAATAGATATAAATAAATCTACACATATGTTAGAATTTCAATAGCTAATGCAAAATGAATCAAATTCAATCTTCCAGTGTCCATGGAAAGTGATTTCACAGTAAATGAATAGCGGGAAACATGTTGCAGAATGAGGTATATGGGCTTTTGGCAAGTATTCTTGTTAGTCTATGCCTTGTTTCATTTTAACTGGCCACAAGTTATGTGAACATGAAAAGGATGCAGTCTTACAATGAGAGAACGCGGCAACAGCTGAAAGTAGTGCAGCATCAAAAAGAGCACCATCAGCATCCAAACAATAGATGTCCTTCAGGAGATACGACACATTAATTTTTCATTCAACAGGAAAAAAAAAATATCATAGTTGTCAAAGTATGCCAAATCTAACTCTTTTTGGAACAATATAAAGGAAGAAAATCTGATCAATGCCCAATATACATTAAATGCATTTCTTCTTTCGAAAGATGGAAAAGAGAAAAACAGGCAGTGACGCTAACTATTTTTGGAACAATATAAAGGGAAAAAATCTGATCAATGCCCAATATACATTAAACGCATTTCTGCTTTTGAAAGATTGAAAAGAGAAAAACAGGCAGTGACCACCTTAATTTTGAAGCCAAAAATTAAGAAAGAAGGTGAAAACCAATACCACTAACCAGGTAAGCCATCCATGCAGCTTTTCCACTGACCAAGGACAGTTCCTTTAGATTAATCATGCCAGAACTGTAACACATCAATGATAGACAATGCATGAGGAATATTAATGAACAAGTTATGAATCCACTAAAAACAAATAGAGCAAGTTGGTTTCAATAGGCTAACAGTTTTTTTTAACCAACACAATAAGCTAAAAGGTGAAGCTTATGTGATACACACATCTCTGCATGCAAAATGAGGCGTTGGGGGGAGTCAATAGAAGCAGAAAACTTCACTTGCCTTGATATGGTATCAGATAATTGCTTCGATATCACTGGTGCTGCCTCAGCAGGCCTACCAGGCCTAACAATTGGAGAACAAATTGGAGGCATGTGGAAATCAATAGCTGAAAAAAACAAGATTCATGTATTGACGTCCTATAAATGAAGCAAGAGAAAAATGTACAAATGCGTGAAAATTAAAAAAAGAGAAGATAAACAAAATTCAAAGTGCATGGCTAACAACCTATGCAGCCCTCCTCTGGTGACTCTGTTGAAGGGGTCATCACTTCCATTTTTATGGCAGCCAACATGGTCTGCGCAAGAAAGAAAGTACATGACTTTGAATAAGATGACTCAAACATGCACATTTAGACACACATAAGAGGGGGAGGAGACTAACAGTTGAACCAATCTTTGCCAATGCTGACCCATGGGCAGATGCAACAGCCCCTACATATTAATAACATTCAGTTCAATCATCAAGATTACATGAGCAATATCTAGCTAGGAACATGATAATGAGAGAAAGTAAGACTAAAACAATGCTAAGCCAACCAAGGGCTAATGTTGTATCTCTAGCTCTTCCAAGAGGCCTTGCATCTGGGCGTATAGATTCTGAGAGATGACGCTCAAAATAGCGAAGAGGGAAGAGGTGTCTGAAAGCATCCACCTCCATCTCCGATGACAAGTCCCCAGAGGCATGTGGCACCCCCATTCTACTCTGTTCAACTTATTTCTGAAAAGCTCCCTTAGCTCTTGAATATGGAAGGCAACCTATAATGTAAAACCAAATTAACAATCCAACCAAAGTACATTGTTTTAAACACTCCTATATGTCCAATAACCAAGATTTCTATATTTTCAAGCATTCATCCAAGCTAAAATATAAAATAGCTTTTCAAACCCGCTAGATAATTTCACAAAACACAAGAGACTGATCTCTCCTTTATCCACTATGAATTCAAAACCAAACCAAAGTAGCTCATATACACTCAAATTTACACCAAACACAACAAACCCACATCCCATGTTCCTTTTATTTGTACAAACATTGAACAACAATACAAAAGCCATAAATTTTGTTTCTAACAAAACACAGAAGCTTATTTAAGTTCAGGTTCTTAGCACAGGCTGTAGTATCATTGTTAAAGAGCTAAGCAGCAGTGTAAAGTCTGAATGAAAAACACACAGAAATGGAACAAAAAATCACAACTTTCTCATCTTCCTGCACACTTCATTTCCACCCAATCAAACAAAAATGAAAAAGAAAACAAATGAAAACCCAGAATTTACTTTCTATTTTCTAAACATGAAACTAACAGAGAAGAAAAAACGACCAATCAATGAAAACCTTGACTTGGGCTTACAGCTTTTGTTGTTACCTGTTGTTAGCTATCAAGTTTGAAACTTGAGCAGAGAACCAAGTTTACATGTAAAACTCGAAAGCAGTGTGAACTGTGTACTTCGGCAAACGGAGACTAGAGGTTTAGCAGAGTTTATTTTTCCGACCGGGGTTTTAGCCCATAAACCAAGAAGCCCTAGTTGATCTTTCTATGTCAAAACCAACCCAAAATTTGAGCCTTCATAAATGTTTTTTTTAAATAATAATAATAATAACTAACAAAATTTGAGCTATGTTTTCTTTTCCATAATATTAATATCGAATTATGTGTAGTAAAAAAATAATTATTGAACACAAATAAGTATTATTATGTTTGAAACTTTAATGTGAATATTGTTTTTATAATTTTCAAATTTCATGTATAATAATCAAAATCTTGTTTTGTTTTATTAAATTGCAGTCCTTTTTTCTATATTTATTTTACTATTATCTTATGGAAATTACCATTTCCTT
>Ga0325405_1008442_pt1 | contig 10242 bp, 8 predicted proteins | sample PopdelMetagenome_21_FD_205663 | JGI IMG/M metagenome (GOLD analysis project Ga0325405, IMG submission 205663) | Populus deltoides microbial communities from Bellville, Georgia, United States - Xylem-Control-R2 | ecosystem: Host-associated > Plants > Phyllosphere > Stem > Wood/Secondary xylem...
AAAAGTGTTTAGCCTTCTTTCGTTGCTAGCTGACTTTGATGTCTTGGTTTTTGCTGGTTATATTTGAAATAGACAAAACTTGTCAGCCATTTTTCTTGTTGCAAAGTAATGCTTTTTTCTCTTCTTTTGATGTTTTTGGAAGGATTTCAAAAACGCTTGTGTTTGTTTGATTTAGAGTTGGAAATCGATTGTACAAAGAATTGGTTTAGTAAACTTCAATACTCTCAATCGACCTTTTTTTTTCTTTTTTGAGTCTTAGTTGTGTTATTTGACTACATTTAATATTTCTATTTGATGGTTGCAACTTGTGTTGCTTTTTATCTTATATGTGATGATGATGATCATTATCATCATATTGTGTTTTACTGAGGTTTTAAATGGTCAATTCTTCAGGTGTTGGGTTTGATCCTGGTATTCCTGGTTTACGGTTTGGCATAGGATTGGGTGCTAGATGTGGAATTGGTTATGGATTTGGCTATGGTGTGGGGAGGGGTATAGCTCATGATGAGAAATAGAGATACTCTAATGCTGGCAAACATTTTCGTGGTCTTGTAAATCTTCCAACTCGATCAGTATATAATCATGTTTCTCTCTGTTTAGCTTTTTCAACTTCACTGAACTTGCTTAGATGGATCGTGTTTTATCTTGATGTGTTAAGCAGAACATTCACTAACCTGCTGCAGCGGTATAAGTAAAAAGCACTTTGAGAACTTGCCAATTTCTTTTGCTTAAGTTTTTCTAGGAGCCTTTCTACTCTAGCAAGGGAGTCTTGTTCAGACAACCAATTAAACTTGCATTTACTGAAATTAATCATCAAGAATGGATAGTAGGCTATTTTTGTTGATTTTCCATTGTGATTGATTATTTTCATTGACTATGGGATGCAGCCAAAACACGTTTTTGATAATCTTGGATGCAACTATTGAATTGTTATTAGTTGATTGATCAATAATCATGCCAAAGGTTGTTAAGACACAATCCATGTTTCTTCAACTTATATTGGTGTTCGTCATCTTCTCAGGCTTTCTCGAGAATGGAAATGTTGGGATAACGAGCGCTTCATTCGGTCAGAATGGCAATCTATTGACATCCCTCTTGATAATGAAGTATTTGTAGTCCCAAAGGGTCATAATACACCACAACAAGTAAGCAATTGAATATCTTGTGCTAAAAAGATCCGTGGTGAGATTGCATATGGGCATATTCATTTGTTTGATAATTTTGTTTGTTCTGCCTAACTTTAATGCTCGTGGAATTATCATGCAATTATGTGAAGATAGAAAGGAAAAGAAATGATGTTTTGGTGCATGTGTTGTTTGTTTTAAGTTTGTTAATTGTTAGTTAATGAAAAGTTACTTAAATTATGTATAAATTTTATTTAAATCATGTATTTTAAGATACTTGAACTATGTATGAATTTTTATTTGAAGCATGAATTTTATTTTTTAATGTATTTTAAAATTCCTTACAATTTTACGATTTTACGATCTGTTTTTACAATTCGAGTTTATTTTGTTTTTTTTGTGCCGTGTCAAAAATATATTTTTAATAATATTGGTTACAATAATCTATGTGACTGATGTGTTGTTGATACATGGTTCTTTATATATAAAAAATGGACATCAACGATGCACATGTACCTAGAAAGGCCCTTATCATGTCCAGGCTCGGTTCAAGCTTAGGTTACTTTTTAATTTTTAATGATTTACTTCGTTTAAATTCTATTCTTTACTTATTTATTTATATTTTAAATACAATAATATATTTTTTTGTGTATTTTTATGAATTCTTTATGTCATTTTATTTAATATTTTATATATGATGTTTTTAATTATTAAATTGTAGACTTAAAATTATATTAAACTAGTTGATATGTTAACATAACTTTTATATTATTAATTTATTGCTAAAATATCTAAATAAATATAAGTTGAATTAAGAAAAAAACATTGTGGAAAAAATTATTAGTATGAAATGTAAAATTTAAGAAATTAAATATAATTTTACACTAAAAAATAAGATCAGTAAGTAATTTTATATGACCTTGAAAAAGAAAAAAATCTCACAAAAACATATTTTAAACATGACCTGGACAGGTCTATAAGTTGCAAAGGTAAAATAGTTTTTTCTAGCATTTTATTCTGTAATTCCTCCACGATCAAACACAGATGAAAAGAAAATCTTATTCTACACACACCAAATCAAAAATAAATCAATCTTCTCATCTGCTTTCCATCTCCTACTCTTTCGATCTTCACAATCTGCCCCTTAACGTTACGTTTCCCTACCAAACACCACCTAATATAAGTCCGAGCGGTCGTCTTCCACCAATCGCTTACAAAAAAGTTGGGAGTTGGGAACAGGTGCACACGCGCCTGTACGGAGAGTGGAGAAAGGCTTCTGTAATGAAAATATCTAGCCATAAGGGACCATGACGTGTCGCATAAGATGATAAAAGCGGAGCAAGGGTGGGTCTCATCTCGTGACCCAAGAAATATCACAGCCATTAGGATTTCTGCCCCCCCACCAAAGCTCATGTTACAGTACATGCGTCCATTTATATATTAACGGTGGTGTCTCCCCACTTGGAGAAAAAAGGCCAATGCCATCTCCATCACAATAGTTCTTGCCATCTTGGCATCTCATCCTCTCAATCTTTGAGAAGAAAGAAAGAAAGAAGAAGGAGAAGAAGAGAGAATTACAGAGGAAAGGAGAATTTTAATCCACGGTGCTTGGTTAATTTTATATGATGGAGGCTAATAACAACAATAACATCGTAGCACCCTTTGTTTTGAAGATTTATCAGATGGTCAGTGATCCAACAACGGATTCTCTAATTTCCTGGGGCAGAGCAAACAACAGTTTCATCGTCATCGACCCTTTAGATTTCTCTCAGAGGATTTTGCCTGTTTACTTCAAACACAACAACTTCTCTAGCTTTGTTCGACAGTTGAACACCTATGTGAGTAGTAATCGTAACCAAATCTTGCTGTGTAATATATTTATATGTGTAGAGCAGTACTGCTGTTATTGATCGATCAATTAATGTTACAGTTCTTTGTTTCATGATTGCCAGGGTTTTAGAAAAGTCGATCCAGATAGATGGGAATTTGCAAACGAATGGTTTCTTAGAGGGCAAAAGCAATTGCTGAAGAATATAGTTCGCAGGAAGCATAGTTCTAATAATAAAGGGTCATCATATATGCAAGTAAGTATAAAAGGTGAAGACTTCGATGATGAAGATATAATTATGGAGATAGCAAGGTTAAAGCAAGAACAGAAGGCCTTAGAGCAAGAACTTGAAGGCATGAACAAGCGTTTAGAGGCGACGGAAAGACGTCCACAACAAATGATGGCTTTTATCTATAAAGTTGTTGAAGACCCGGATCTCCTTCCTCGTATGATTCTTGAAAAGGAACGTACAAGGCAGATAAAAGACAAGAAACAACGTTTGATGATATCTTCTTCGGCGACATCACCTTCTGGCATGGCAATTTCAAGTACTTCAACAATAATAAAGTCTGAAGTGGTTCATGAAGAGGGTTCTATAGGGGTAATATCTTCACCAGAAACTGTTTTTAATTTAGATAAATTTTGTCAATCTTCACCCTCACCTGATGAGTCAGATATTAACGCTATAGGATGGTTAGATCAAGTAAACTATGGTCTTGCCGTGGCAGGACCTAGTCCATTTACAACAGGCTCAATGGGTGCAGGGATTGGGGCAACGGTGGCAGTGTTGCCGCAAGGGAATAGTACTGTGATAGGATATGGTGGTGATTGGGGTGACCACATGAACTATTTTGGAGAAATGGCGGCGGGAGTGGAGGATAGGCCACGACCGTCTTATCCATTTTCACTTTTGGGAGGTGGCTTTTAGCTGCTATTCACAAGATTTATGTTGGATTCTATCTTTTATATTAATTTTGCGTTTTGGGTATATTGCTGCTTTCCTTCTTTTTTTATTTTTTTGGATGAAAAAGACAGTTATTTAATTTTGTTATTATCCATTGCTAATCTAAATCAGGACATAAAATTATTTGTTTTGGTATATAATTACTCAAGGAAGAATATTAGTAAAACTTTTGTGAGATACAAATCTATAGATTAAAATATTGAGAAGGTTTGTTAGCTATTCACTCAAAGAATAAACATATATGAAATGCTAGTAAGAAAAAGGTTTTTTTCAAAAAAAAATAGATAAGTAAATTAAAAATATTGATGAATAGCACAGTTTAAAAAAAATTATTAAATAGCATAGTTTGTAATTGAAATTTTGATTAGGGTATTATTAGTATCATAAAAAAGATATCGATGAGGCAAATTAAATAACACAAAAAAAATCACAAATAATAATCCAAATATGTCACACTTATCACTAAAAACAAATGAATTATTTGTTATATTTGGACAATAAATGTGACCTACTAAAGTCACCAACGGTAATTCAAGTATGTCACACTTATCACTAAAAACAAATGAATCATCTGCCACATTTGAATAGTGAATATGACCCACTTGAGTAATTATTGATGATTTTTTTTGTATTGTTAGATTCGTTTTATGTGGTCCACTTAAGTAATTATTGATGATTTTTTTTGTGTTGTTAGATTCGTTTTATTAATATTTTTTTATGGTACTGATAATATCATAATTGAAGTTTCAGTGTATCTCAATGATTTTTTTTCTCTCTTTTCTCTTTTCTGCTCATTTAATATTTTTATTAGATGTCACTATTTTGAACAGTGATAAGCTATAAATATAGCGTTTTTCAATCATGACATATATAAAGTTATAAATTATATTATTTTATTATTTTTTTATCTATATTATTTTGAAAATATTTTTTAAAAAAATATGCTAATAATAAAAATAACCGTAAGAAAATCGATCTCTTTAATGAAAAGAAAAGTTATCTATATACATAAAGCCTGGACAACAAGAGGACAGTAGCTTGTATGTTTCCTTAAAAGTGTTTTTTTGAAAAGTATTTCCTTGATTTTTTTTTTATATTTGACTATATTGTGGAAAATTGATCAATGAAACTCCCTTTTTTATTAAAGAAAAACATAAATTTTAGAAGGAAAAAAAATTTATTTAAAAAAGCAGAAAACATTTTCCATAAAGGACCCAAAAATTAAAATGGTGCAATACTTTATTATTTATATATAAACAATAATTTATTAAAATATATTTTAAAATATAATATTATTAGAAAATAATAAATTGCTAATATATTTATATAGGAAATAATATATTAGGATCTATTAATATGCAATATAAAAGCATATTAATTTGATATATTAGTGCATATAATATTTTAATTTAGATAATATTGCTATAAAATACATTCAAATACAAAAAATGTTTTATTATATAATAACAATACATTTTAAATCATATAAATTGTGTTATAAAATTAGGATACCATAGGAAAAAAAAATTATTTTCAATGTTCTTCAAACACCAAATAATATTTGAAAAGAATAAAACTTCTACTATTAAAAAACAATTTAATAAATCAAAATATAATATTTTTCAACTTATTTTCTTTGATATGTCCAAAAATCAAAAAAAAATTCCAACTAATTTTTCATTAAACATTGAAGAGTATTTTCTCGAAAATCATTTTTCACGATCATGACAAATTAACATAAAAAATACTTTTCAAAAATTTACTTTCCATTTAAACTACTTTTCTAAAGGAAAAAAAAATCAGCACATAAACAAGGTGTAAGTGACTTTAACCAATATGAATATTTTTCCTTGTTTTTACTCAGCTTTTCAATTTTGATTTACAATTTCACTTATAAATAGTTTTACTCACATTATGAAACCATCAGTTTTTTTTCTTGCTTAAGAGCTGCGTTTGGGGTATTCTGACTTTGGATCAAACATAGATGAGCAACTAAAAGTTGGTGTATAATATTGTTTAATTGTAATTTCTTAATTTAATTCGCAGAATTGCACATACAAATATATATTGTATTTGAGTCTTTTGGTAATATTCATGGTTAGTAAATTTATTTGACGCTATTACACAGGGTCAGAAATCAATTTTGGCTTCAACTTTGTTCCTCTAGATTAACAAAATTAATTAACTAGTTTTAAAAACTATATATTTAATCTCTGTATCTTAAATTAAAATACATTTATAACTTGGTCCGTCCCTCAATTTTATATTCATTTTCAATTTATTTTTCTCTTATTTTATAAAAATAGAAAACAAAAACAAAAATAATTAATATGAATTTTTTTTTATTAAGGAAAAAAGGAATTTTAACAAAACTTTTGCTTTCAATTAGAACATGATACAAATTTGAAGGATTAGTTTGATAGTCATTACACACTGTTTTGTCATCACCGATGAGCAATGTTTCTTTTAAAAAAAAAAGATTCAGCTTATATTGATGATTAAAATCTCGATCCAGAACATGAAAATAAGAATTCCATGATGATCAAAATCTCTAAATATAATATTTGATAAAAACGCCTCCGATGGAAGTGAGTGGTGCAGTTAATGTCAAAGATGATCCAAGAACGAAAGAAAAAAAAATATATTTTTTTAAAAAATAATATAAATTATATCTTAATATTTTATTTAATAAATTAAATTTTTGAATTGATATAGTTTTTTAAAAAGATATTATAGATTTGATGACCAAGCGATCACGAGTTCGAATTTTACTATTTTTATTTATTTGATAAAAATTAAGTATAAGATAATATAGACCTGTACAAGTTTCAAGTTAAAAAATTTTTATTTAAAAAAATATATTAAAAAATAATATAAATCATATCTTAAAATCCATATAAAAATTTAAATTATTAAATTAAAATAGTTATTTCTCGACCAATATAAAAACGTGTCCGGGGCTCAGGCCGTTAAAGGGCGGTCTTAAAATATTGTTATAAACCGATCACATCATGCCAAGTGGAAGTTGGGAGGGGTCAAAGCAGCCTTAACCATTAAGAAAGTACTGTGCCAAGCCCTCGTGCTGTTGGCAACGAAAGTCAAATTGAGAGAGTCCCATTTTAATTTGACTCGTGGCTCTTTGGAGCTGGCTGGCAGGGACCGTCACACGGTTGCGAACCCACTCTCGTTAATATGGTAGGCCCTTCAGTTTTCTGTACTCTTGCCCCTCTTGCGGTGGCACGTTTTGTTTCCTTGTCTGCCTTTGCCGCCTGTCCATCTGCTTCCTCACCCACTTCAAAACACTCTCCTCACGTGCCTATCTCGTGCCACTTGATGGGTTATAATATTTATCGTTTTATCCTAGGGGTGTTCTTCAGATCTGTTATTGAGACTAAGTTGTTTTTTTATGAGATTTTAAACAAATTAATCTTATTCATTTTTCATAACCCATTTTTTTATCCCAATCTTTTTCGTGTGTTTTCAAAAAATGTAAAGTTTTTCAAAATATATTTTAATAAGATTTAGTCAATTTTCATTATTTGTAATTTTACGCTCTTTCATTTATTTTATTTCAAAATAAAAAATTAATAAAAATAAATGAAATTTAGGGAATGAAATTAAAGACAAGAAATAAAAAAAACCAGGGACTAAAACATATAAAAAAAGATAAAAAAAATAAAACAAAATAAATAAGAGAATTAAGCAAAATTTAAAAATCATAGAGAGATCCTGATTCAGGAAAAAAATAATACAAAGATTTAATATTATTTTAATACAAAAAAATAATATGTATTTGATGTCCTTCTGAGAGGTCAAATTCGAATCCCCATGCATTCATTCATTTGTTTCATTAATTTCCATATGTATTTGATGTCTTATGTTGTATTATATTTTCCCATATTGATTTGTTTATAGCATAGTTTTGAAATCCGGCCAGATCCGGTAAATCGACCCAAGACCCGACCGATCCAGGGCTGGAGTTGGGCCGGGTTTAAAAAAACAGAGAAAGTCAGAACCCGGAATGACTCGGCCGATCCGGGGCTGGAGCCAGGCCAGGTTTAAAAAAAACAAAGGAAGTCAAAACCCAGAGTGACCCGACAAGACTGGGTCAAAAACTCGGTTACAACCTGTTGAATTTTGTTTTTTTTACTAAAACGACGTCGTTTTGATTTTTTAAAAAAAAATGAAATTGACCCTGACGACCCGGTCAAAACCCGGAACCCAGACTTTAGGCCGGGTCCCGGGCTGGATTTAAAAACTCTAATTTATAGTATTTGGTTGATTTACATGTGAGAATGTATTTGTTTGTGAATTGCGGGTTTGTGCTTTAATTTTTAAAATAGTGTGATTATATAAATTTTTATTTTATCTTTGTGTGATGATCATCATCGACTAGTAAAATCCTTAAAAGGATTATGTCATGGAGAAGTCAGTTTCATGGTTAAAACAATGCATTGTTGTTTTAAAAAATTATAAATAAGAGTTTTAAAAAAACAAAAACAAAAAATTGACCCGAATACAATAAAACCTTTAAAAAGTTTCTGCCCCTGAGAAGTTGAGATCGTGGTGCTTTTTCAGAAAAATAAACAAATCTTGTTTTGTTTTTTTATCCTTTTAAAGAGTTCTGCTATCTAGAAATTAAGACTTTGCTATTTTCATAAAATAATACATACACTTTCTTAAAAATATTACTTGGTTATTTTTTTCACATGTCATGCTATACATCCCACCCTACCATTGCGAACCGACTTGGATTATGTGAATGTAACTCCATAAATACCCATTGAGTTAGTAGAGAATTTCAAGTCTATTTTAGGCATAATCAAGGAAAATGAGTTTAAAGTTTAATTTATTATTTATCATCCTTTCGGATCCAACACCTGTATTCTAAAAGTGAGGACTAGATCTTATTGTTCGGTCAAGTTCCTATATCATTGTTTTAGGTCATAAAAATTATTTGATTAGATGTAAAAACAAAAACACACAATTAGTTTAGACAAATATTTAGCATGGAAACATTATAGGTATCTTTTATCATAAACTATAAACATGAAGCAATTTATCTTAGATACAATGTTTAAGGGTAATTTTCATCTTTTCTTTAGTATCATAACCAACCCATTACCTATAATCTCTAAAAGACCAGTTGGAATTTATAATTACTATAAAACTAGATGGATACTTTTTATTTATTTATTTATTTATTTAAAATCTTTTTTACATATAGCTTGATGAGATGTCTATTACGACAATATTCAAACTCTTTTAAAATGTTCTTAAAGAATAAAGGCAACTCTTTGGGGTAATTTTAAGAAAATAAATCCCTCAAACTAATAATTTTAAGATCGAAATTAATCTATTTTGAGGCAATTTTAAGGATTTTATCTTATTTTGATACAATACATTTACATGAAATAAATCTCTTTAATTGATAGTTGTAATATTTAAAATCATTAAATCGAGAGAAAAACACATACGCATCTACTTGATCACTATTAAAAAAACAAAAAGCTCCTATTGGTATTAGAGATGTGGAAAAATGATTATTGATAGAGGTGGGTTTTTGCCTAATAACATATACATAAGATGAATTATTAGCTCCACTACATAACTAGAGGGCCTAAGGCCTACCATATAGACCATACCTATGAATGAGAATGTCCATAATCAAGATATATAGGACCTCTTGAGGGGAACACCCAACTCGTGAGTATGTGTGGGACCTTATGCACATTATCATACCTTTGTTAGATGGGGGCAACCCTAATCAAATCCAAGAACAATACCTACATTAAGGTCTTATTTAAAAGTGCGATAGCTTCTATTTTTATATGTTTTTTAAAAGTATGTTTGTCTTGAAAAAGTATCAAATTATTGTTTTTTTATGTTTTTAGATGATTTTAATGCATTAATGTTAAAAAAAATTAAAAAAATCCTTTTGATGCATTTTCAAGTGAAAAACACTTTTGAAAAACATTATGTATCACAATTTAAAACATGCACTAAATAAAAGGAACAACTCTTAGCTAGGGGTGAGTAAAAAAACTGATAAATCGATTAAACTGAGAAAACCAGAAAAAAATAACCGAAAAAACTGAACCGAAAAAAAACCGAATTAATCGATTAAAAAATCACAAAAAAGTTCAGGTTTGGTTCAGTTTTGGTTTCCAAAGTCTGAAACCGATTGAACCAAACTGAACCGGTTCAACCAGGTCAGCACTTAAAAAAAACAAGTATAAATATGATGTTTTTTCTAACCCTAAACCTAAAGTAACATTCAGTTGCCCCTCCTCCCTTTGCTCTCTGCATTTCTCCTCTTTGATTTT
>Ga0325405_1008443_pt1 | contig 10241 bp, 3 predicted proteins | sample PopdelMetagenome_21_FD_205663 | JGI IMG/M metagenome (GOLD analysis project Ga0325405, IMG submission 205663) | Populus deltoides microbial communities from Bellville, Georgia, United States - Xylem-Control-R2 | ecosystem: Host-associated > Plants > Phyllosphere > Stem > Wood/Secondary xylem...
ACTACCCCCTATAAAAAAACCAATACCAAAACGTTCCATGTTTCGTGTTTCAGCAACGGGATCTTTAATATGATCTAGCTTCTACTGCACATCATAAAACTCAGGATTAACGAGCCTTTTAGCTCCTACCATTTTTATTGTTATTATTTTCTCAATTCAACGAGACCACTTTCAAAACACCTCACTTAATTTCCATCAGATGATCCTATCACTATCTATGAATCCGAATTGAAAACCAGGTGGGTCGACGGATCGCCCTTATATCTCTCCCTCAACCGGCTATTATATATCTCCTAGAAATAAAAACTAAAATTATCAAATTCAATTCAAGAAAATAATAACTTAAAAAAATGGTTGTCGACGTACCACAAAGTATTGAGCATGAGTGTCGATGAACTGTTGTATCTTTTTTTACGGTCTTCACTCCGCACCTGCATCTCCATAAAAAGCTCCATTGGGCTCGGCTCATTTTCGAGAGTCGTAGCCTGTAAGGAAAAAAAAAATATTGCAAGTTAAATATATTTATGAATAAGAACAAATTGATTAAAGATAGATGTGATTAAAGTTAATCTTACCATCCATTTCACATGCGAAACAAAAGGAACGGAGCCGCTAGTGTGCATGGTATCCGAGCCGTGAATTTGCTTGCTCCGGTTCCCTACACCTGACTTCGAGCGTCGTGTGAAATGCTTGGATGTTATATGCTAAATATATTCCACTCATGTATCCTCCAAGATGTATGGCGGCCAGAAATCCTTTCAAACCGTCACGTCATTCCAACGTGAAAGAGCGTTTTTTTGACATATTTTTTAGCTTTCTTTTGTGCCTCATGCCAAAAATGACTTAAAATATATGATATAAACGTATTCTATATGAGTTAATGACGAATGAAATTTTAATATTTAAAATAAAAAATAATTATTGTATTGTTTTCGGTGTTACCTAGTTGCAGCGTGATTCTCCCAAGCCCTCCTCGCAACATTGTAATTTTCTCTATCCCATTCAAATTTACCCTTGTATTAACAATTTATGAAAAATAAATCAATAATCTAAACAAAGTAAATGAATTTACATAAAAAAATAGTTAAAATTTTAAGTTAACACTAACCTGAAATCTTGAAAACCATGCATCGACATAAGGTTTCCAATCAGAATGTTTGGAAACCTGACTCCATTAAAACAATGAAATCTCCATCGACAATTAAAATATCAATGTTATTACCCGGGCAGCCTTAATAGTTGTGTATCTAAAAATCGATAAAATTAATGAAATATTAGTTGGAGTATTTCAAGGTTTTTTTTCTTGTTTTCGCTTCCCTTTTACAAGTCTTGGTGAAATGAGTGTTTTGCATAAATTGCTAATTATAATCATTCTTCAAAGTTCTTGCCCAATAATTGGAGAATCAATTGAAAGTTGAAAGTAAACATAGCTAATGGTGAATAATACAAATATAGGATGCTAAGTTACTAGCTGGCGGCCACTTGTAAATTAAATATTTTTTATATTTTGGATCTAAATTCTAGATTTTTAGTTTCTTTATAAATTTTCTCTTATTCAGTACTTGAATAAGATTTCTTTGTCAAAAAGAGAAAAAAAAAATTAGTAAATTAGATAGCGCCACAATTATAGTAGCTTTAAATTCTTTACTACATCTTCAATTTTGAGACACATCATGTCAGGGGTACCCTTTTCAGTTCTCGTACAGTGGAAAGATACCTCCCATCAATTCAACTTCTTTTCGTTTTCGTAGATGAAGAAAGGGCTGTATCCGGCCACCACCCATTTCAGTTGCTTGAATGAGCGAAGGAAAGGATTATCGAGTTGCTGCAGAACTCAAACAGCAAAAACAAGGAGAAGTTTTTTCTTTTCGCAAAGTCGTTCTTAATTAACTAAACAAACATTATAATTATTAACAAATACTCTAAAATACGTAGGGAAAATACTGTAGTTTTCCTATGTGTTTTTTTTTTTTTCCTGTTTTGGTTTTTTTATTTACTGCTTTGTCATTTATTTTTGTTTTTTTGTTTTGTCTTTTTCTTTTTTTTTATTTATTTTCCTTTTTTTTTATTTTCAACACATTTTTTTTCGTTTTTTCCCCCTTATTGTTTTGGGTTTTACTTTTTTCTTTTCTTTTTTTCCCAATTGTCTTCTTCTTTTGTTTTTTATTTTTTTTTGTGTTTTTTTAATTTATCTTTGTTAATTTTTTTTAATATTGAACTGGTTGAAAATTTAGTGCTGTAATTTTTTTCTTTTAAACATTATGGATTACTACAATGTTTCCCTACATGGTTTTTTTTAATATTTTTTTCCAAAATGGTCTTTGTTGATTTTATTTTTTTTATATTGAGTTGGTTGAGAATTTTGTTTCGTAGATTTTTTCTTTAAAACACTGTGAATTGTTACAATGTTTCTCTACATGGTTTTTGTTTTGCTACAGTGTTTCCCCACATGTTTTTTTTTTTAAATTATCTTTATCTATTTTTTTTTAAGATTGAGCTGATTGAAAATTTAACTTTAACTTTCCCCCACATGTTTTTCTTTCCATTTTTTTTTCATTTTGTTTTTGCTTTTTTTTCCTAAAATTGTCTTCTTTTTTTCATTTTTGTTCATAATTGTTTTTGTTGATTTTTTTTATGTTGAGTTGGTTGAGAATTTAGCTTCGTAGTTTTTTTTTAAACTCTATGGATTGCTACAGTATTTCCCCACATGATTTTTTTTATAATTTTTTTTAAAATTATCTTTTTCGATTTTATTATTTTTAACATTGAGCTGGTTGAGAATTACAACTGTATATTTTCTCATAAAACACTATAGATTGCTACAATGTTTCTCTGTATGGTTTTTTTCCTTTCGTTTTTTTATTGTTTCCAAAATTTTCTTTGTTGATTTTATTTTTTTAATGTAAAGATAGTTAAGAATTTAGCTTTGTAGTTTTTTCCTTAAAAACATTATGGATTGCAACAGTTTTTCTCAATATAATTTTTTTATTATTTTTTCCACAAACCCACGACAACACACAAGCATGCCACAAGCCCGTGTTATCAAGCGGGCATGGTATCTAGTAAGTAAAACTAAAATGTGTGGGAAAACAACAACATGGATAGTACATAATGTTTTTCTTTTTGGCCCCTCTTAAAACCAGTTAAGTACCTAGCTATAGAGGATATTTGTGTCATTTTATAGAGCACATTTATTATTATACAGTGATTGAGATATATTTGTCTTTTTATGTTTGTTATGTATGGTAAAATTAATTCATTATCATTGTAATCTTAATTTTTAAATCCAATGCCAATGAGGGTTTTTTTCTTTTTCTTTTTTATGCATAGTAAAATGACTAAATTACCCCTAAAAATTTTAAGTCTTATTCACTAAGGGTCAGGGGTGTTTTGGTATTTTTATAATGATTTTTTTTATAATAATTAGTTGGGGGTTGGCGGTTATTGAAATTTAAAGTTTTAATATATAGTAAAATTACTTGGATGCTTTCAAGATCAAGAAATTTAAAGCTTTCTTATGGGTCTTTTTCATCATTTCATCTTTGTTTTTTTTGTTATTCTTATAAGCCAATAAGTGGATGCCACCCACATACCCTTCATGCAGCGCATGTTGTGGCATCCATCGATAAAACTCAACCTTCAAATGTGACGTTGGAAGCACATTAACATCCTTTATATGATTATGTGGCACATGTGTGCACCAAAGTTTTGGTTGGGGTTCGATTTACTTTTTTCTTCTCCTCTCTCTTTTCACTCTCTTCTACTTGTCAAAGTATAGGTGTGTCCTATCATTTATTTTGTTTATCCAATTTAGTCCTCCTTCTTTTTATTACTATATGTTTTTTTTATCTTATTTTGATTGATATTTCTTCTTCAATTTCATCCTTGTCATTTATTTTAATTTGATTTTCAAGGCAAATTTGGTCCTTATTTTTTTATTTTTTTAATGTTTTTTTATTGCATTTTTTTCCCAATTTAATCCCTTGGTATTTTTTTATTTGAGAATTTTTCTTTATTTTTTCCCCTTCTATAGGGTTAGTCTCGTCCTCATGGCTAGGGTAACGGGTTTTGAAGTTTAACACGGGTTGACTTTGGTGTTTTTGAGATCCTTTTATAGAGTTGATTTATTTTAAATTTTTTCCTTCAAATTTTGATTTTTTTAATTGGTTACGGTGCTTTTTTCACTTTTTTATGTAGGGTTATTTCAATCTCAGGTTGAATCATATTTTTTTTCATTGTTTTTTATTTTTAAATTATTATTTTTTGGTTTCATCGTTAAGCTTTTTTTATTGAGAATTTTTGCTTCGTTGTTTTTCGTGTTTGCTTTTTATACAGTTAGTTTTGGTCTCATTACCACGATCATAGGTTTTGAAGGTTAGCACGATTTGACTTTGATCTTTTTTTATCCTTTTTTAAAACTGATTCTTTTCCAATTTCATCCTTCATTTGTGTTTGCCTTCTATACAGTTAGTCTCGGTCTCATTACCACAATCATAGGTTTTGAAGGTTAGGACGATTTGACTTTGATCTTTTTTTGTCCTTTTTTAAAACTGATTCTTTTTCAATTTCATCATTCATCATATTTTTTTGGAAATTGATCTTCATGTTTTGTTTTTTCACTTTCCTCTCTTTGGGTCTATCCTAATCTTGTGCCCATGGTTGTTGAGTTAGCGAGTTAACCCAAGTTGACTCATATCTTTTTTTTCATTGTTAATTTTTTTAATTATTTTTTTTCAATTTCACCCTTTAATTTTGGATTGTTTGATAATTAAGCTTCATAGTATTATTCAATTTGCTTTCAGTGACGACTTTTTTTTTACTTTTTATTAGCATGTATAATCGTTTGATTAGAGACAAAAAAAATTATCATAAAAAACAAAGTTATTAGACACAATTAAGTTCGTGGTTCGTATTATGAGCTCAAGTATCTTAATCTTAATTAAATAAATATACTAACTTATATCAAAAGATAAATTGGAAAAGCATGTATATTTTTTTAAAAAAAAATTATTGGACAACATGTATCACTTAGCTAGAGATATGTAAAACACGTGGGAGGGTTCTAGAAAAGCACGGATTTGATAAATAGAGAAACTAGAAATAAACTTTCTTTAAATGTTTATAATTAGTGCCGTGGAAACCATACAATTTTAAGAGTAAGCCAAATATATATATACACACACACACACACACACACACACACATTAACTAATCCTTTTTTGTTTGTTGGGTCATCTTTAGATACGCAATGCTGTATGCAGACAATGCGCAAGACTACATAACATACGACCTGACATTCGCAACTGTGAAGGTAAGAACAGACATTAGCTTATCTAACTGTTTAATCTAAAAATATAAATAAGCAATTATGCTATCTTGAAAGCCTGAAAGTGGTGGTGTTGGTGGTGGTGGTGTAGGGAGGGGGTCACACAGCGCCGGAATACAGGCCAGAGCAGTGCTTTGCCATGATGGATAGGTGGTTTGATTACTACCCCCTATAAAAAAACCAATACCAAAACGTTCCATGTTTCGTGTTTCAGCAACGGGATCTTTAATATGATCTAGCTTCTACTGCACATCATAAAACTCAGGATTAACGAGCCTTTTAGCTCCTACCATTTTTATTGTTATTATTTTCTCGATAGAATTGATAGTAACTGTTCATCTTTGTACACTTTGTTTATGCCTCTTAATTAATAAATGTTCAGATATGGATGGTCGTGCTTGAAACACAATCTCTAAACATGTAATAATAATAATAATAATAATAATAATAATAATAATAATAATAATAATAATAATCTTAACCACCAAGATGATTATATTATTTCCCAGTAAAAAAACAATTATTATAATGCTACTTTAAGAGGATCATATGAATTGCCCAATAAGATACGGTCACTCATTATTTAGTAATCGAGTGAATATGCAGGGAATCCACAAAATCTACGGATAGAAACGAAATTATTGAAGGAAAACTTTTGTTAGTATTTTAGGATGATATTTACTTACTGATTTTATTCCATCACTAAATTCATTGGCATTTATAAACATAAATAGTAAACATAAATAGTACTGAGGGAATTACAATAGGAATAAAAAGAAATTAAAAAAACTAAAAAATACGATAATGTGTATTTTTTTATGGATGATTTTACCGACGAAATTATAGTTGGACTCAAACAGGGAATGTCATACAGTGATGTGTCTCTAGTATTGACAGAATTGCTGATGGATTGACAAATGAAAACATTTTGTTGGTAAATCCATTAGTAATAGTTAATAAATGAATTAGTCATCGACCTTCCCCTTCCCTATTTCTTCTTTTTCCCCGCTGCAATTAAACAAAACCGCTCCCCACCCCACCCATCCCCCATCCTTTCTCGACTTTTCCAGTAAGAGCAACAATTTTATTTTTAATTTTAAGTAAGTAAATCTACTATTTTTTTAATTTGAAAAGTCAATTTTTTTATTGCATATTTTTGATAGTAAATGTATTTTGATTGAGTGTTTACTTGTTTTATTATTTTTTTCTCAAATAAACGTGAATGGATATATGGTTTTGTACATGTTATGGTTTGTTTTAGATTTTATAAAATTGTATTTGTTTGTAAATTGTTGAAACTTATGTCGAATTACCGACTTAGGTGTGTTGTAATGATATAAATAATAGCTTGTTTAATGGGCCTGTTTTATATTTTATCATTTTTATTGTTGAGTTATAATTTTTGTAAATTAATATGTAAAAATTTGTATGTACGTAGATAATTGATACTGAATTAAGAGAAGAATGAAAAGAGGTTGATTATTTACTTAACTTAATTAATTAATACATATTGTTGTTATCATTATTTGATATATATATGTTAAATAAAAGTTATGGATGATCGTTCATAGATGTATAAGGATTCACTTCAAGGATTACGGAGGATGGATTATTGTAATGGCATTCATGGTTTTATTAATTATGCAACATCTATTCCTATAAATATTAGTGGAGGCAATATTAGATGTTCATGCAGGAGGTATCAAAATAAAAAGTTTCTTCATCCAGATGTTGTAACGAAGCATCTTCTATGTAAAGGGTTTATGGAGGAATACCTGTGTTGGTATACATATGGAGAACCATTTGTTCGTCACGAGACCATGATAGAAAGGATAGATGGGTCAACTTCTAGTGCTAACAACATGCATAGAGTTGAAACTAACAACAGTAATCCTTATAGGACTATGGTTATGGATGTGATGAGAATAAATCAGGGTTATGCCAATCAATGTTAAATCGTAGATGAAGAATCTAATGCAAACGCGACAAGGTTTTTTTTATCTTTTAAAAGATTCTGATGAATCATTATGGGATGGCTGCACAAATCATAGTAAATTATCAATCATTACAAAGGTGTTTACCATTAAGTCGGATTATAGGTTGAGTGAGGCCAGTTATGACAGAATTTTCAAATAGGCAAGAAGCATTTTACTTGAAGGGAACAGGCTAAAAGAGAACTTCTAAGCTGCTAAGTCCATGATGAAACCCCTCAGTCTAGGATACCAAAAAATTGACATGTGTCCAAACTTCTACATGCTGTACTACCTTGAAAATGCTGAGCTAACCAAGTGCAGGACGTGGGTATTCCCATTATAAACCCAGAACTAGCAGGGAAAAGACTCTTGCAAAACATAAAAAAACTTAGATACTTCTCAATCACACCTAGACTGTAGAGGTTATTCATGTCACCAAAGACTGATGAGCACATGACATGGCACCAATCATATAATGCAGTTAATAGAGTGATGGTGTACCTTTCCGACGGTGAAGCATGTAAACACTTTAACAGTGTGCATCCTCACTTTTCAGCTGAATCAAGGAACATTCACCTTGGGCTATGTACAGACGCATTCAATCCATTCAGGTCATTTGTTGCTCCTTATTCTTGTTGGCTGGTTATATTAATTGTTTACAACTTACCATCGGGGATGTGTATGAGGCCGGAATTCATGTTTTTATCTATGGTCATACCCGGTCTTAATAGTCAAGGCTGGAATATAGATGTTTGTCTTCGACTATTGATTGATGAGTTGACGCAGTTGTGGTCCTTCGACGTATTGACTTATGATGTATCGACGAAACAAAATTTTCTTATGAGGACATCTTTAATATGGACTATCAATGATTTTTTTGCCTTATGAAATGATTTCTGGTTGGAGAACGCATAGAAACCTAGCATGTACATACTATATAGAAAACAACAAGGCACTCACGCTAATAAACAAGGGTAAAACATCTTTTTTTTACTGCCACCAACATTTCTTGCCAATGGATCACATGTATAGAAAGAAAAGAAAGGATTTTTTTTGTTGGCAAAGTTGAAAAGAATGTTGTACCCCCGCGTGTTTCTGGTGAAGAATTGTATGACGTGGTGTCAAAGTATGGTGACATTATGTTTGGTTTCCAATCCGGTAAGCAAAAGTTTCATGGTTTTGGTTTGACTCAAACTGGGTAAAGCAAAATATTTTCTGGGAGCTTTCTTATTGGAAGACCAATCTCCTCCACCATAACCTTGACGTCATGCACATAAAAAAAGAACATGTTTGAGAATATTTTCAACACTGTCATGGACGTGAAGGGAAAGATAAAGGATAACATCAAGGCTAGAATGGATATAACATTGTTTTGTCACCGTAAAAATATGGAGTTGGTTTATGTTGGGTAACGAGTCATAAACCTCAAAACAAGCTTCGTCTTAGACAAGAATTCACAACTACTAGTGTACCAATGACTGAAGAGTCTGTGTTTTCCTGATGGACATGCCTCGAACATATTAAGGTTGGTTAATTTTTTAGATTACAGATTGTATGGAATGAAGAGCTATGACTACCTCATATTTATACAAACACTCATTTCTTAACTTATCATGATTTATTGCCAAAGAGGATATGGGATGCACTCACGGAGATCAATCATTTCTTTAGAGATATATGCTCCAGCAAGTTGCAAACACAGCACATTGAGAGGCTTGAAACAATTATTGTCAAGATAATATACAAACTTGAGATGATATTCCCTCTATTATTTTTTGACTTTATAAAATATCTACCCATATATTTATCATATGAGGTAAAAGTTAGAGGCTCGGTCCAGTATAGATAGATGTATCCATTTGAGAGGTTAGAGATTACACATGAAATGTAATTAAAAATATATATTTTTTCATTGGTTTTGTTAATTGAAAACATTTATTTTATTCCATGCAAGTACTTATTCAACCTTAAGAAAAAGGTAAAAAACAAGGTGTATGTTGAGGCATCGATATGTGAGGCCTATATTGTTGAGGAGATCTCAACATTTATCTCGTATTATTTCAAGCCTCATTTGAGAACAAGAATCAAACGCATACCAAGGCATGATGATGACGGTAAAGTGTCTTCAAGTGAAAACTTGTCAATATTCTCCAATCTTGGATGACCCGCACCGAAAAATGTTGTCAGTGGAAGATATTTATCTGAAATAGAATTCAGACAAGCACATAATTATATGCTATTTAACTGTGGTGAACTGAGACCTTTTATTTAGTAAGTATACTACTTACACTTTGTTATTAATGGATTATTTCTCTCATGTAATATTACAAACTTATACATTGTTGAATATCTCGTAGGCAACATCACTAATATTTACTATCTAATAACTCACAGCTGACCGAATCTCAAATCTTTCAATTCCAAGATGATCAATTTACAACGTGGTTCAAAACACATGTGAATATTATCACAAACTCATTATCTATCGGGATACTTAATTTCCTTATAGAATTCTCAGAAAGTGTTTTTTACTCCAACTTTAAAAATAAAAATATAAAGCCTCATTTACTCTAACTTTAAAAATTATGATTACAATAGTAATAAAGCCATATTATTGTACACAATAAATATAAAAACACAATTACACCTCCTTGATAAGGACAAATGATACTATAAAATGACAAATATACCCCTAGATACCAGTGTACCGACCGCATTGTTTTTCCTTCAGCGTTTTAGTTTTACTTAATAAAATAATAATGTTTAGTTAATTGAGAAAACTTTTGCAAAAAGAAAAAACTTATCCTTGTGTTTTCTGTTTGAGTTCTGCAGCAACTCAATAATCCTTTCCTTATTTATTTGGTCTGATAGCAATTACACATTATTTTGGTGCAATATAGTTCATAAGAAAGTAAAACAATTGATTCTATCTTGAGTGCTAA
>Ga0325405_1008444_pt1 | contig 10241 bp, 7 predicted proteins | sample PopdelMetagenome_21_FD_205663 | JGI IMG/M metagenome (GOLD analysis project Ga0325405, IMG submission 205663) | Populus deltoides microbial communities from Bellville, Georgia, United States - Xylem-Control-R2 | ecosystem: Host-associated > Plants > Phyllosphere > Stem > Wood/Secondary xylem...
AGCATAACAGTTAATCATTGAAAATGAGAAGATGACAGAGAGAGAGAGACTTAAAAATACAAGAATACTAAGCCAAAACAGAGTTCTTAGTTAAATATTCTTTTCCAGACTTAAAAAGATTGAGGTTATTACATATCAAATAGAGGGTGGTAACCCATTCAAGCAAACACAGAGATTCAGTCATTCAGAAGTACAAAACATTGTAAGCTAGAGTGCAGAATTGATGTTAAAAGGGCATTGGAGAACGGCAATTTTAAGCTTTTTGAAGAAGATAAAGCTAACAGAAGACCCAGTATGCCATCTTCAAATTTCCAAAATTTATTTTTATCCCAAACAGTAAGAATTGGTACTTGCCTCATAAATCAACTTTCAAACTTACATGTAAATTACCTACCATAACATAATGGCAAAAGATACAAAAGGATTGACTCATACCTCACTTTTAAGCCCCAAAATGTGTGATTTGCGAGATTCCTCATTTATTGATTCCAAGCTCTCTGGAGGAGTTTCTCTCAGCATAGCCTCCGCTGAATCAGTAAGGTCAAGATAAACTTCATCAATTGAAGCCCTCTCACATCGACCCTTTCTTGCCAGAATAGCCACCACCTGCAGGATTCAATAAATATCCAACAATAGCACATCATGAATGCATGTTATTAACTTCAATCTTCGCACAAATAAGAAAGCAAAATCCCACATTACCTCAGAACCTGCATTGCGGTAAGTGTTCAGGTCAGCTTTACCTCTAGCTACAGGTACTTGAACCAGGTGAATTTGTGGGCAAACTTCTTTTGCATCGTCACCTCTCATGTGACTAAAATCAATCCATTATATCATATTTTTATGCAGCCATCCTCGAAATGACTAGTCATCAACGAAAACAGTAAACTGGGAGATTATAATTACCGATTGACTCCAAGTTTACGAGCCTCGTAACTAACTGCAATCAAAGCCCCACCTTTCCACTCATTGTACTGCACCACAGCTGTAGGTAAGCCCCTCAACTCGGGCTGCTTACGCTGCTCCACTACATTTTTAAAAAAAAAGAGAGAGAAAATTAAACAAAAAGGGGATGCATTTCCAAAAAAAAAAAAACCATCTCCATTTAGCAACATGATACCCTATACAAAGTAAAAACAAAATCCAATTGCGCATTGCGAGGGTTCATTTCGGAAATTCTAAGCATGACCCAGTTTCCAAAACATTAAAAAAAAAATAACAATGGCAAATCACAGGTAGGCACAAACATCACATAATTCAATGAATACAAATGCAGAAAGTGAGTGAGAGAGATAGAGAGTCTATTTTAATAAATAAACGAATAGAATACCTTGAACGTAGAAGCAATCCAAGTCAACGTGAGCGATGATCCTTGTCCTTGAATCGGATGACTCTGGTCTAGCCACTGGCATTTTCTCGCTGCCTCTTTCTCTTGGTTTCCCTCTAGAGGAAGAGTTTTTTTTTTTTTCCTTTTTGGCGCAACTTATAGTAAAAGGGGATTTACAATGAATTTGGATTTTGGTACCTGCCTCTGTTACTACGTGAGACCCTCTGCCGTACACAGTCTGTGACGATATCGCTACTCGCGAGGGGTGGCCTCAGTTTTTAAACCTGACATTGGCTCAAACAAATTCAATTTCAATTAACTTGGTTGGGTGGACTTGTAATTTGATTACTCTATTCAAGTTTCATTAAATCAATTTCATGAAATTTAAAAAATATTATTATTTTAATAAAAATAATTAATTTGAATTAATTCAGTGATTATGAATTAACTTGAGTTATTTTCTAATAAAAATCAAACCACGCATAAAATTAAAAACAACTTGCCAAAATAAAAAAATTGTGAGGCTCAATTTTTGAACAACTCGATGTTAAATAACTAAATAAAAAAAATAATAAAAAAAGATATTATGGTTAACATGTTAAACTCGTAAATCAAGTTATGAAACTGAGATAATCCTATAAAAAACAAATAAAAAAATAAGATAGTCAAATCCAAATATAGAAGGGCGAAACTAAAAAATAAAAATTAACCAAAAGGACAATAAAACCCAACACACCTGGATAAATCTACCGAACTTCGTGACCCAGATCATGCAAACATGATAACCTAATAGAAGAAAAAACATGTAAAATTATTAAGCCTAATTCTCAAATCAAACAATATTAAAGGTTGAAATCGAAAAAATATTCATTCTTACCTAAAAAATAGACCCAAGTCAACTTGTGCTAACTCACCAAACCTGCAATCTAAGTCATGAGATCATGATAATCATATACAAAGAAAAGTGAAGAAAAGACAAAGTCCAATTTTCAACAAACTTAATGTTAATGATGAAATTGAAAAAAAAATCAGTGTAAAATAGAATCTAAAAAATATTAATATCAATATGGGCTAACCTTTTAAACTCAAGACTTAGGTCATGAGACTGAAATTATCCGGTAAAAAAAATTACAAAGCTCAATTCCTTAGCAATCCAATGTCAAAGGTTAAAATTAAAAAAAAATTAATTTTTAAAAAACACCCAAAGCAAAAAATAATAATGATTAATTTTAATATAAAAATAAAAATAAAAATTGACAAGACACCTTTAATTTTGGTAAGGCTAGAACAAATCTTGAGGAAAAAAAAAAAGAAAAAAGAGAAAGGCGAAGAAAATATATCACTAAAGCCCCATCATTGCTCCTCCACCGACACACACGCAACCTCTCTTGAAAGCTCTCTCCGAGCGACTTCCAACACCACTAAGAAATAAGCTAGTGTTTTACTACTAGACGGAACTGCAAGCATTGGTCCTCCATATGTTGTCCCATGTAATGTACATGCCAATCAAGTTGCCTTGATTGTTGACTTGAGGCCATTATATTTATTTTAATTTTAATTTTGATTCTTTAAACCTTAATTATTTCACGTTAACAATGCTTTTTTGCCAAACTGAGCATTAACCGAGAATTGTAATTTTTTTCTCAGTATTACAGGATCCTCGTATTTAGGCAACCAAAATAAATTATAAATTCAAATTTCAAATAAAAACAATGTAAAAGGATTAAATAAAAAAATAGTTGAGTAACTGAAAAAAAAACATGAACTCTTCCCTTACTTGTGCAAATCAGTCCTTGATTTTAGAAAAAAAAAATGACTAAGTATTTGTTTAAGTTTCAAATCTAATCCCTAAACTCTAATTCTTTTAAATCAATGAAATTGAATATTATTTTTTCAAACCAGGAATTAAACGAACGATAAAATATTTTCTCAACACCGCAGAGATCTCTATATGCAAGTATAAAAAAACAAATCACCAAGAACAATTTCAAATAAAGGCAATGATAAAGGAATAAATTTTTTTAAAAAAATCAGGGGACAAAAATGAAAAATAAATCCAGTGAACCAAAAAATTGGTTTCATTGTGTGAATCTTTAATGAAACCCCTCACAAGGCACAATGTTTTATTGATGCCTCTTAGTTTTTTTATGGCAATAAATCCCTTGGTGGTTTTAGGAAAAAAAATTTTAAAAGTTCCCTCGTTTTATTAAAACAAAACTATCTAACAAAAAAAAATTGATTTAACGACAATAATTCTAACTCGAAACCATAAAGTTTCTCATAATCAACTTTTACCCCCTTCAAAACTTTATGAAAAAATGTCTTCAAAATATATTTTTTTTAAAAATCATTTTCAAAGAAAAAATAGTAAAAAAAAAAATCATTTCCAAAGAAAAATCTTTGAAGAAAAAAGTTTAAAGAATAAAATACAGTTTGGATCATAATCAAGTACAAATTTAAATTACACTTGGTCAAAAAATAATGTGTGCTTGCAATTAAGGGTATAATTGAAGAGAAATTGAGGAAAATGGGCTGAAATTGGTCATAATTGCATGGATTGGATGGCCAAGGACCATAATGAAAGTTGTGGAAAATTTTGAAGGGCCTATTAATTCAATCAAGCGCTTAATGGAAGAGAAAAATTTAAATTTAGAGTCAATTTAATAAAAAATAAAAGAATTAAAAGATCAAAAATTAAAATAGAAAAGGTGTTGAAATTACAGCATCCTTTTAATTCAATCACAGGTGCAAAGGAATAGAAAAAAACATATTAAGGGCAAAATGGCCAAAAATGCAATAATTAAAAGATCAAGAACCAAATGAAAAGGATGTTGAAATTAAGGGATCCTATTAATTCAATTAGGGGCAAAATTGAAGAGAAAATTAAGATTAAAGGAAAAATCAATCAAAATTGAAATAATTGGAAAATCAAGGACTAAAATTGAATACGGGGAAAATGTGAGGGACTTGTCTTTCAAAACTGATTTGTTTTGCACCAAAATGACGCCTTTTCATTTTGAAAATGAAGCAAAAACCAAAGAGAAAAAATAAATCCTAACCTAGAGAGAAAAAACCGGCGTGAAATACCTTTCCATCATTATTGCCACTAAGGCCACTCCAACACCTCCCCGCTTAGTTAGAATCATCTTTGAGGTAAGTCACAACCCCTCTTTCTTTTTTTTTCTTTCTTTAGGATTTTTATGCAAATTAAATGGTTCTTTATATGTGTTTTTTTATTCTATCTTAAAAAGATAAATGCATGAATGGAAACTAAAAAATATGTTTTTAGGTTATAGTTGGGTTAATCTAGATATTCTATGTCATTGATTACCAAAAAAAAAAAAAAAAATAGGACTAACTATGTGTTTTGTGTTTCTTGGAAGACAAATTGCATGAATGGAAAATAAAAATGTTGTTTTTAGATTTTAGTTGGGTTTAACCACAAGATATGAAAAAGGAAATAATGGCTGTGTTTATTTTTTTTAGAAAAAAAAAACATGGATGGAAACTCAAAGTTCGGGTTTTCTTAGGGTTTAGTTGTGTTTAATCTAATTTTTGCATGTATTTTATTTTAAAATACGGAAAAAAAATAACTAGAGGTATAAATGTGGGGTTTTTTATTAGAAAATAATTAATGAAAAAAAACTAAAACTTGTTTTTTTTATATGATTTAGTTGTGATCTCTAGACTTGATATATTTCTTTGATAAAAAAAATATATAAATGAAGAATTAATCAAGATTTAGAAATGTGTTTTGTCTTTTGAGATGATGGTGCATGAAAGAAACCTTTAAATTTCATTGGGTATTAATTATTTAACACCAAAAAATGCTGAACTTTTATGTTTACTGTCCATGAATTAGGTAGAAAAGCTTGTTTGTTTTTTTATTATTATTTGTAAGGCACACCGTAAACATTTGTCTTCTTCAAAAATCTTTTCTTCAAACCACCGCCATTATCTCAAATCACCGCCATTATCTCAGACGCCTGGTTGTCACATGCCACCAACTACAAACCAAAGACATTACTTGTCTTCTTCAAAAATCTTTTCCTTAAGATTATTTCAAGCATTTCTTCACTGATCTCAATTTTGTTTGTTTCATATATGCTTTTTATTTTTATACTTGACCACAAGAACAATTGAGATTAACAGTGCGTCCATCACTCTTAATTACCCTAACCTATTGTTTTTGTCTTTCTTTCTGTTTTTTATATAGTTTCTATATACAAGAAGGAGCTTACCTTACTATAAAAACCAGAATCCAAATACGATTACAAGATAACCCTCAGAGAACCTGCCACAAGATTCCACCTTTATCAAACTCTTCATGAAGCATGAAAAAATATACATACTTAATTCCTGACTTGTTGGAAGATGGATAAATATATAGAGCACAGTGAAACTCACAGAACATCTCTTCATTAAACCATAAATATGAAGGACGTACATAAGCTCTGCAGTTTTAGAATCGAACTGCACAAATGTCTATAGGAGCATATATAAATGTCCAAAGATAACATGAAGATTATCATTTCAGCACCATCATCTCACACAAAAGTTGAATTCGTTTGTCAAGCATCTTGCTGCGATGTTTCAATGGCAAGATGATGTCAGAAAGTTTTTTAGTTTCCCAACTATTGGAATCTGGACATAAGATTGCAGATTCCTCCTTAAGCAGCTCAAATACTTCAGATCCAAGCTGCAAGATCATAAATAATATAGAATATCACACAGAAAACCAAACGCCAATTAGTCATTGATTATTAGGTTTTAGACGCGCAAATGATAAATTCTTATTTTAAAATCATCAGTAGATAAAAAATATGTTAACAATCTAACTAGGAGAAAGAGATGCACCGTCATTTGATGCAATAATATTTTATCCACGAGTTTTTCTTGGTTTCCTATTTTGTTGCTCAACTGTGGAATTTGTTTATCAAGACTGTTCAAGACTTGCTTCACCGCTTCTTTCCTTTTCTGCAAGACAAGAACAAGAACAAAAAAAAACCACAGTTGCTTTTTAATTTTCTCCGGGTTTTATTTCAGCTTCAGGTAAGAGAGAAAGAGTGTGTTCTTTACCTTAAAACCCTTGCCATGCTTCCCAAAATCATTTTTTCTCTTCTTTCCTTTCTGTTCTTGTGATCTTCCAGGAATATGACTTTCACCTTGTGCTAACAAGTATAATTAAAGAGAGATTGAAATAACATGGGATTAAAGAGAGGTGGACAATTCATGAGTTAATAAATTCATTACTCATGGATATGTCCCGAACCTCTTTTATCAAAATTCATCGGTAATGACAGAAAACCGGCCACTTTTTAGAGAACCAACCGTCAAAATTTGAGATGATTTCCTCACATTGATGTTGCAAGAGGAACCTAGCTTATTACATCGATCTAGGACAAACAAAACACACATACCAAAACACAAAAGAAAAGAAAGGAAGAACATGCGCATACACCAATGTTAAAATTTACACTAGAGGATAAGCAATAAGCGATGATGTATACTTACTATTTACGGCACTGGCCTCAGGGCAGGAGTATGGTGCCAAACCTCGAGGATCCATTGCGTGTTATGCTATCTGCAGATCAAATTAAAAAACGGCTAATTTATAAAGAGGATGGCACGAGTGATCACGCGAAAACCTCACCGTGCCGCACGACTATTTTAACCTAATCTGATCCGATCCCTCGATAACTGGCGATGTCCCTTTTCACTCCAATAATTGAGCTTCTAGAGGGAGATCAATGGAAGGAGGCGAAACAAGAGACGGCAGCGGTGGGAGAGAAATAGTCAACGCGGGAGATAAATAAAAAAAATTCGTGCAGTAATAAAATTTGAAATAAAAATGCTAATAAAGTGTATAATTAATCTTCATAATATTTGATCTACTGACTTCCAAATTAACGTACTTATTTTTTAACCACAATATTCCATGGCCCGCTATTTTTGGAAAAACAAATCCATCATTTTTATAATTTATACATCTAGAATTTGTTTAGATATAATCATACAAATTGTTTAACGCAAATCTTTTACAGCAATAGTTTTTTTTTTACCATATGCATTGCAAATACATAATATTGTTTTACAATTCTAACAATGATAATAAAACAAGTGGTTAATTTTGAAAAAAATAGAAAAAATTTTAGAATAGTTTATAATATTTTTTAACCACAATATTCCATTAAGTTTTTAGATTATAAAGTTTTTTTTTCTTTATCGTAATTATTTTTCTTTTCGATAGAAGTTATTTATGGTAAATGAGTTTTTTGTTTTGTAGTTTTACTACATTTGATATCATAATTAAACATTTATATGTAAAAAAATTAATCTAGTTTATCCATACCTGATGTGACAATAACAAGTAGAATTAAACATTTTGTAGTTTGAACATGTAAATACTTTGCATACTAACTTTACATCATATTACTTGTATGATTAATTTCAATTTATGATCATTAGTGATTGTCCAAAAACGTTAAAAATATTATATGTTTGCTATTTAGTACATGTTATGACTTTTTATGCTTAATTTGTCCTTCTAAATGAAAGCGAGGGTTATTAAAAACATCCTATATATAGTTTGAGTGTGCAAACACTTTGAATATCAGTTTTTTATATATATAAATTACACTTTAATTCATCTATCAAATTAGAAATAATTTCGATGAGCAACATGTTGTGAAGGAAAAAAAATGGTGGCTTAAGATTGAGAGAAAACAGTGGTGGGTGTGGGTTAAGAGTGAATGTTGGTGGCTCGGAGTTGAAGGAGTCCAATGATGGCTAGGGTTCAAGGGTAAATGGCGATCAGGAGAGGGGCAGAGAGAGAGAGAGAGAGAGAGAGAGAGAGATGTGCACTTACAATGGCATAATGGTGGATTAATTATTAATATATATACAATGATATTTTTGAAAGTTTTTATGTAAAGTGTTCATGTGCTTAAACTGCATAATGTTTTTAGTAATTTTCTTTATTAATATACAAGGTTGTTTTTAACTTTTTAGTAAAGATACCATGTGTAATTTTAAAAAAGTTGATATGCAAAGCGTTCGCCCGCTCAAGCTGATCAAACTACAAGATGATTTTAGTAATTTTCTCTATAAAGTATAAAACTAGTCTCTGTACATGTTTGCATTCAATAAAATTTAACTAAGGAGAATTCAATTTCTCATATGATTCAGTGTGTATAATTTTTTATCTTATGTAAAAAAATAATACTAAGAAAAAAATAATTATAACTCGAGTTATTGGTTCAAAAAATAATTTAAGTAATATAAAAGAAAGTAACGACAATAAATACATTGACAAAAAAAATTAATGAAAAAAAAGGTAACAAGAACCTGACTTAAGCCCTTTCGGATTATTAAATAAGCTAATATTGAAAGGCAAAACTAAAAAAAAATTAAAAAAAATTAAAAAACTGAGTTAAACCAGGTTAACTCGCAAAATTTACGACTATATATATAAGATTAAGATAATCTCATAGAAAAAAATAACAAGAAAAAAAAATCTGAAGACCAATTGCAGATAAATCAAATGAGAACGTAACAACTCCATTGAAAAAAAAAAAGCTGAAGCTTAATTTATATCAAATAAAATGTTGAAGAATGAAAATTAAAAAAATATATATAATTAAAAAAAAAGTTGAAAGAACTCGATAAAAGTTGAAGCTCAATTTATATAAAATAAAATGTTAAATGATGAAAATTAAGAAAACAAATATAATTAAAAATAGTCGAAAGAACTTGTCCGAGTCCAAGATGCAAAATCTCAGACCTAGTTATTATACTATGGTAGTTATAATTGAAAGTAAACTAAATAAAATTATGAAATTCAATTATTGAAAAACTCATTGTTGAAGGAAAGAAACAAAAAAAAAAGAAATTTAATTAAAAAAACAATGAAAAAAAAAATCTGAGTCAAATCAGGTTAACTCTATAATCACGAGCACATGATTGAGATAGCTCAATAAAAAGGAAAGGAAAGGGGAAAAAAAAAGAACGAAGAACAATTTTTAATATATCAAATGTTAAATGATAAAATTAAAATAAATCAATTTGAAAAACAAAAAATCAACCCTGTTAACTTTTGAAATTGATGACTCTAGTCATGAATCCAAGATTAACCCCATTGAAGGAAAACCGTAAAAAAAATAACAAAACAAAACTCTAAAAAAAGGATAAAAAACATAAATTTTAAAAAAACAAGCAAGGATAAGCAAACATTCCAAATTTATTCTAATCTCTAAAAGTCACAAACTCTAAAATCTTTGATCTAGATTCAATTAAGAAACTTAATTCTCAACTAATTTAATTTTGAAGCATGAAATCATGAAAAAAACATTAATTTTAAAAACATGTTAAAGTAAGAAAGGTATCAATAAAAAAACTAGGAATCAAATTTGATGGAAGAAAACAAAATCAAGGAGGATGAAATTGTAAAAAAAAATCCCAAATAAAATAAATAGTAATTAAAAGTATAAGGATCAAATCTGAAAGAACAAAAAAAATAGAAGGGGTTGAAATTGAATTATGTTTTTGTAATTTCATATATTATCCAAAAAAAAATAGTATTTAAAAAACAGAGAACAAATATAAAAATAAATAAATTGAAGAAGTTGGAATGAAATTCTGAAGGATCTAGCATGTAATTCAAGAAAAAAATAAAAGAGTTATCAATATCAAATTAGAGATAAGTTTGGTGCTTGCACTGCCTTATTATGAAGTGGACACCAAGACCTTTTCAAATTCTATCGTGAAAAATGATGTTTGATGACGGGTTGATATTATAGCAATTTGAATCTGTGTCTTACGACATAGTAAAGACGTCTTTTAGGTTTTATTTTTCTTGATTTTTAATATACATTGCTTACATTAGCCGTGATCTTGGAAGTTTCATGTTAAAGTT
>Ga0325405_1008445_pt1 | contig 10241 bp, 2 predicted proteins | sample PopdelMetagenome_21_FD_205663 | JGI IMG/M metagenome (GOLD analysis project Ga0325405, IMG submission 205663) | Populus deltoides microbial communities from Bellville, Georgia, United States - Xylem-Control-R2 | ecosystem: Host-associated > Plants > Phyllosphere > Stem > Wood/Secondary xylem...
GTTTTACCTGTAATATTACAGGGTGTTTTTGTTTAATTGGCCTTGAATAATTTTTTGGATGATTTGGTTTTGTTTTTGTTTTAGTTTGTGTTCAATAATCTTTTTTAATAAGTTAAAAATGTAATTACCAGTCTCCTTTTTATTTAAATTTAATATTATTTTTAATTATATTTTTTTTTATCATAAATGGAGAAGTTTCAGCTATTTATTAGGTTAATTTGGTTACCAAATGTCAAAAAATAAATTAAAAAGTTTATGGATAATCAAATTAACTAGAATTATATGTGCTAATAAATAAATAAAAAAATCATTAATAATACCTAAAAATTAAATTTGAAAAATCAAGAAACAAGTGTAGATCAATATATGTAATTTTACAAAATGAAATATTTACGTGGTTATGTTTGTTAAATTTTATTTAGTACAATATTTTTTTTATTCAAGTCCCTTTTTTTTTTTAACAAAAAGAACTAAAAATTAACAAAAATGAACTTGAACTTGAAAATTATTGAGGTGTTGAAATTATATAATTTATGTTATTTTTTAAGTTTGAGGACCAGAGTGCATCTTTTTCGAAACTTAAAACATGTCATTCATGTTTGACGCTTTTTTCATTCTGGTCTCTTTTTTTAATTTCATCATTTCATAAAAAATCAAATTCAATTGGTTTTTAATTAGAACTACACCCTGGAAAAAAAATATTTGAGGAGTAAATTAAAAAATAAAAAAATTTACATATAACGTGAGAGGATAAATAGTGAGATCATGAACAGTGAAAGACATGTATTTTAGTTTTATACTGGAACTCAAATCAAAACAATTCACGACCTATTCTGCTCGAGGAACTCATAAATTGACAAGAACTTTCCATTCACGATGGAGCTCACAGTGTTGCAAATGGGGTACCTGACGAGGACCTTGAAAAGTAGCTTCAGAATCTTGCATGCATATAACAGGCATGGTAAAACTGGTTCTCTTCCATTTTCCCCTGTTTCTTGTGATCTAAACCCGAGAAATAATGCAGTCAGGGCAGTCCATTGGTACAGTTATAGGCATTCCCTTTTTTAACACAGCCTATAAACCCATATCAATTTCAGAAAATAAAAGAAAACGTTTACATTTATCCTTATTAATGCAGCAATTAATCCTCCTGCTGTGTCCAAGGCATCACTTGTAATGCAAAAGAGGCAGTATAGGCCAAAAATTATTTTGACTCGTTAGATATTGCTTCTTCAAAATCGTTGCCAAATTTAGTCTTTACCCGCTGCCTGCAATACCTAACAACTACTGTTACTAGTGATGTGAGCAGGATAAATAATAAATTAAAGTTGTCAATTTTATTCATTTTCATTTCATTTGAAATTATAAATATATTTCATTTTAGTTCAAAAAACAGAATAGACTGGAATAAATTTAATCTCACTTGTAGTCTTGACTTGTTATGGAAATCGTGCTTGGAAAGTTATGATCAAATATATTTTTTTTAAAATCTATATATTTTTTAATTTTATTCTTTCACACTTAGTTATTGGATATTGAACTTTATAATTTATTATAATTTTTTTTCTATAGTTATTTCAGTCTTATGATCCACATCATGGATTTAATGGATTAACTCAGTTGACTTAATTTTTTTAAAAAAATTGTTTTTTTTTTACAATTTCATCATTTAACATATATTTGGTTGATTATAAATTAAACTTTGTTATTTGTTTCAGTTTATTTTCTATAAAATTATCCTAATCTCATAACCCAAGTCATGAATTCCGCAAGTTAACCTGAGTAAACTTAAATAATTTTATTATATCTTTTTTAGATTTAACCTTTTCTAATTTCATCAGTCATCAATAAATTTAGTAGAAAATGAATTTCATAATTTATTTTATTTAAAGTTATTATGATCTCATAATTCAGATAGTAGATTTAAAAAATTAACCTAAATTTACCTATATCGATCCAATATAATATGTCTCAACATTTTTTTTTTTATAAATATATTATCTTAAATTTTTATAAGTCAAATTATCAATCATCAAGATATCAAGTTATATCGGTTCAACTCCCATTTTTTTTAATTGAATAATTTAAAGTTAATTTATTTTTAGGTTTAAATTAAAATTATATATGTTAAATTAATATTTTGAATTATAGATATTTATATATAAGCGAGAAACGACAGAAACCAAAATATATCATTCAAATTAAAAAAAAAAACAAAGAACCAACCAGAACAGAGTTGCCAAGCTTGCAATAAACAATCGAAATTGGCAGTTTGTTTTGACATTGGCAATATGAAAAACATCACACATGAACATAAGCTTCAGTTCAGACCCATGCTAAAAGATCAAACAGGAAAACAAAGTAAAAATTTCCATGACAAAACACGATCAATTGTATTTTTTTACACACATAAAAAAGGAAACAATACACAGAGAGCAATGAGAGTGGCTTTGTATCTCATGCTCGTATCCTCAGTTTTCACACTATGATGAAATAGTGCGGCAATCATTGTCAAATAATAGGGGAATAAGGTTAAGATAAAAAAATAAAAAATTAAAAAATGCCTCTCCATACAACTACCTCTGTTAGTTCTGTTGTAGCCTCCGAAGATGTTCCAACATTGAAGTAGCCTTTCGCTTCGCCCTCTCTGTACCATTTTTAGCAAGCTCCGTCAAAGGTATGACAGCACCAAGTCTACTTATACAGGCAAGATTCTCAGGATCTCTCTTGCACAAGGAGAGCAAAATGGCTGATGCATTCTCTTTGTTGCGGGGCAGTCCTGTCCTCAACAAATCTATCAGAACAGGTATAGTGCTGGCTTTTACTATAGCAACCTTTGCTTCTTGGTTGCTAGCTAGAACTGACAGAATAGTCAATGCCTCGTCAACCATACAGTTTCTGGAATCTGTAAGCATCTTTAATAAGGCTGTGATGATCCCTGCCCTTACAGCCCTGCCCTTATTCCCTTGATAAATGCAAAGATTGAACAAGGCTGTTGCAGCATCTTTCTTTCCTCTAGTGCTTCCATTTTCAAGCAATTCCACCAAAGCTGGTATTGCTCCTGATGCACCAATTATTATTTTGTTCTCATCTGCAAGTGACAAACTGAAAAGGGTTGCTGCAGCGTTCTCTCTTGCTTCCACACTCCCAGCTCTGAGAACTTGGACAATTGAAGGAACCGCACCGGCAAGCATTATCAGTGCCTTGTTATTTTCATATATAGAAAGGTTAAGGATGGAAGTAACAGCATTTTCTTGTATTGACGTATCTTCAGATGTTAAAAGGTTGACAAGAACAGGTATGGCTCCTGCTTCTGCTATCAGTATTCTGTTATCTGTGCTTCTTTTGGACAACGATCGGACTTCAGAGACTGCAGCTCTACGCTCCTCAATCAATCGGCTTGAGAGCTTGCGGACAATTGCCTGGATGGGTGCAATGTCCCCACTAACATCACGGAAAGATCCATCACTTTTTTTAATCCTCCCATTTGCTAACCCTGTTGGTTGTTCAACCTTGTGCTCTGCACACCACTGAGTTATTAAACTTCTAAGAACATAATTTGGGGTCAATGTCAAATGTTCTAGCTTCTGCTGAGTTTTTGGACATGTTGAGTTGCCGGTATCTATCCATCTCTGCATGTAAGACCTTTCATATGTCTGCAGAATTAAAAGAGATAAAATCAGAAGACAAGGATAAAAGGGTAGGTTAGTTTTTGATATTTACTAAAGAAAGATAGAAATTTTGGTATTTGAGATTGCCAACTACACCTGTCCTGTAGCCACAATAACAGGATCCCTCATTAGTTCAAGAGATATGGGGCACAGAAAATCATCAGGGATTTTAAGTGTATCATGCTTCTTTAAGTCTTCACCACTCTTGTTACCCAAAGAATCTTTCTCGCCACCATCAACAACATTCAATTCACTGGCCACCTGATATGCAGAGTGATCTTTTGAGCCATTACTTCCTGAAACTGCAGTCTGAATGTTTTCTGCAACTTTATGACTGACACCGCCACTATTCTCAATATGCCGACTTCTAGTTAACCTGTTGCCCATTGGTGATTGATCACCATCTTTTTCTATCGGCTGGGCAAAGGCAAAAGAAATCTCCCTTGAGTTCTTTGACCCATTTCTTTCTGTGGCTCTCCGCAACTGTGCCCTCACCAATGCAACCTGGAAGAGCAACAATAGATAAAGCCAAGCTCGGACAGTAGCATAAAAAGGAGGAAACCACACATTTATCGACCCATACCTGTTCTTGCACTTCCTCTGATATGTCAAATTGATCGTATGGTATGTTAGCCAAAGACTTCTCCAGTTTCCATGTCACGCTGTGAAAGAGGGTCGCAATTTTCTTGGCAGCAATATCCTTAATTAGATCAAGATATAAAATACTTCAGAAGAAGTACCTCACCACGTTTTCAAGAGAATGTGCATGAACACAAAATAATTTTGGCAAACAAAAAAAAGTTTTCCAAGCCCGAAATCTTGCAGTGTCAATCATCAACACCTGAAACACTGGTTTTCATCATGACATAGAATCAGCACATGCAACAATCACCAATTCTCCGCCTTCCTCATATTCATTTAGAGGAAGATCATAAAATTTAGTAGTAACATAATTACATAATAGGAAGGTTTTGCTATCATATTCAAATACATCCCTACAAAATTGTGTGGTAATTATTTGTTATCCCTGGTAATTACCCAAATAATTGACTTAAAACATTGTTTGATTCAATCACTAGTAGGTTCAAAAGACAAAAACCAAAAGATCAACCATAATGGAAAATGTTCAGGCATAAGATGAAAATGTCCAACAAACATTCTAGGCCAACCTATCTCATTTCTTTCAAGTTCCCAAAATAATTAAGAAAAAATGCAGCAAGAATAAAAGAAAAGAAAAGAAAGCATACAGAATCATTAGTGGATTGAAAAATCCCAGCAAGCGATAAGAGATTCTTAGCAGACTGGAGAGCAGCGACCAGATCCGACGACCAATTAATTTCCTTGGACGAAGACGAACAAGAACCCAACGCATTCAAACTCCCTAATTGCCCACTTATCTCTTCAAGAAAATGTGTCAACAGTGAAACCCTGCGCACCAGATCCATGCAATCCTTTCTGAAAACATTGTTGTTGTTATTCTTATCGCCGGCACCGGATGTCCCCACAACACAAATCTGGCGGACGAGGTCGAGAAGGAAGACGGACGTGACCAGGCTTTCCTCTCGGCCGGCCATTTTGGCAGGTTGGCTGAGGTAGCTATTAGGCCGGCTAGTAGGGTAGCTAACGAGTTAGGTGTGATTTATTTAGGAGGAGGAGGGGCTTTTAGATAAGATTTTAGAGAGGTGAAATGTCCAAAGCTGAGGAGAAAACCAGGGAAGGAAATGCTGTCGTGCGTTTCATTGGATTTTATTTTATTACAAGGACACCAACACTGTTTAGTTTCGTTTAGTTTAGAGAGAGAGAGATTCGCGGAACCAAGTTGCGTTGCTGTTGTGTAAGAGGAAAGGCTGGGGGTGGCGTTGGATGTGGAATATTATGAATTGGATTGCAATAAAAAACAGTCACAACGAGAAGCAGTGTCTTGTTTTAGCTTTTGTGATTATCATTTTCTTCGTGTTTTTGTGTGTGAATGTATGAGGTGGTCGTGTTTATCACTCGAATTTTTATTGTTGTTGCCAGGCTGGAAAGGAGAGGGGGGGCTGCCTTATTTGTTGCTTACTGCCTCACCTTTATTTATATATATATATATATATATTCTACATTATTGTTCATCATACTGGGAATAAAATGTTCACCTTGGTGAGTTTAGATTTTTAAAAAAAAAAAAAATTGGAGAGCAATTGAGGGTTGATTAATCGTGCAAGAAACAGTCTTGGGAACAACTCAGTTGATTAAATCTCAGGGAGATAACCCAGAAGTGAAGTGCAGAATGTCCAAATGCCGGGCTGTACAAAATATTAATGAAATGATAATCAACTCAATAGAAAATGTCTTTGGTCTTCATAACTTGTGATTTTGAGAATGGAGGATGCCGCATGCCATGCAGCTATGGTTGACAATTTGTGTCTGAACACTAGACTTAGTTAGAGGCTATTGAACGAAACATGCTGACAGGCTGGGGGAAAAAAACAAAAAAAACACTCCCCGGGCTCCAATGCTGGGAAAAGATTTGCCTTTTTTCAAGACGCGGAATGATCATTTTTCAATTGTCTACAAGACGCGGAATGATCTAACGTGCGAGCTAGCACCCTGCAGGTGAACTCTTTTCCTCCTCATTTTCACGATCCTGTACCAAAATTTCCATGAAAGTTCAAGAAAAGACATGTGAGAGGGGGGTCACTCAGGCTATCCCAATTGCTACAGAACTGTCTTGCAACTGATCATGTTGTAATATTCAGTCCAATATCCCATTTCTCTCTGTCTTTTTTTTTTATATAAAAAAAAAAGCATGTTCATTTAGTAAGAAAATGTTATCATGTATAAATATATCATATAAAGTTTTCTTATATGCCAAATGAACAAGTATAGATCTCAGAATATATTAAATTATTGATTAAATATATATGTGATGATTAATTAGCATGTCAATTTGTTTAAATATTCTGTATCATGATTTATTTGTAAAAAATGTCAAATGTACCTAGCATTAGTGAAATATTATTTTCATAATTACACCTCACGTTACATTTCTAGGATATTTTTTTTTTCTCAACAGATTTTGTATGGGATCCTAGCTTGAACAGTGAGGAACAAAAGAGTTGAAGCGCATGCAGAAATCAAAATTCTAAACCCCCTTAGCACACACCGATATTCCAAATTTTTTCATAAAAAATCCCTTTAAAAAATAATCAAGACTTTCTGTTTCTAAAATTTTTTGATGAAATCATTCATTTTTAATAATTAATATTAGAATTTTTAAATCGATAAATTGCCTGTTTTTAAAGATTAGTGTTAAAATTTTTATAAATGGATGAAATCATCTATTTTTAGATATTAACATTGAAATATTTTTAAAAATTTATAAAATCCTCTATTTTTTGAACTATCATCATATTTTTTATTAAACCAAAGAAATCATTAATTTTCTAAGATTAACATCAATTTTTCCTCCAAATCAATGAAATCACTTATTTATAGGGATTAATATTAAAATTTTTATTTATCATTATTTTTAGAAATCGATGTTATTTTTCGTAAAGGTAATGTTGATATTTTCTAAACATAATTAATTTAGTGTCTGAATCTTTAAAATTTAGTGTCTATTTTAAAATTTTTAATCTTTTTAATTACTAAATGATGGCTTTATTATTTTAATTCCTTTTAATTCTAGAGAGCTGATTTTTTCCTCTAAATTAAGGCTATACTACATAATTAACAGGAGGTAAATCATCTAATCCATTGTTTAATCTCGCCTTAAGGTTTAAAATCTTTACAAATTAAAATCATCGAAAACAACTCGATAGTTTTAATAATACTTGGAGAATTTACAGTACATATCCTCGTGGTGATCTGTCCTATCTCCTTTGATAAGATCCCCGGCTATATACATTGAACAAATTAGGGGGGGAAAAGAAGACACATGAACATCAAGTAGCTGTGTCTTTCTTCTTTAGGGTGGTGTTATAATGAATCATACAGGGACCTCTCCTTCCTTGTACAGTTGTGGGATCCACTAGCAAAGGAGAGTTTATACATGGAGATTTCGGTGATGTAGACGAAGCATTGTAATCGATATACAGCTAATTTAATTGATTTTTTTTGTGGGTCAATAGGGATTATGCTGTTGGACCTTTCTACTTCTTTCAAAGATCTTGACGTGCTTACAACAAGAAGTAGTGTGTTTGGTGATATGCTTGACGGCCATCGGCTGTGTCCCCGTTTTAAAATGGTTTCTTTTTATGGATATCCGCGTATTCAACATGCCTACCATCTTATCTTGCTATTAACTGCTACTATGTTCGGAAACGCGGTTGCAGCTGCGTTTTCAAAAATTTAAAATTTTTATTTTATTAAAATTGAATATAGTTTGTATGTTTTGGATCGTTTTGATGTATTGATATCAAAAATAATTTTTAAAAAATAAAAAAACATCATTGACATGCATTTTGACACAAAAAGTTATTTGAAAAGCACCCGCAACCACACTGCCAATCACACCAAACATTTTCTGTCTTTGTTATCGTTCCCTTCTTAGCAAGAATATAATTTTTTACTGCTGCCGGTTATTTTTTTATTATTATTTATGTGGTTATTAGACAGTTTACATATATTTTGATTTATCTTATAAATTTTCTTATAAATTTTAAAATTAACAATAATATAAGTTTTCTTTCAATAACTTCAACCCGTGACCATTATTCATTGGCAAAAATACTACCTGATGCATTTGGAACCCATCAGTCCCCTTTCACACTCGAGTAAAAGGTTGGGAGTGCTGCAGGATGTAATATGCTAATTTTAATTACATATTATAATTTTTCTCTTTTGATTTTTAAATTCAAAATTCGACACTAGTTATTAAAAGAATTTATTAAATCTATTAGAATACATCGGATTTGTGTAAATAATGTATATTCTTAAAATTATTCAGAATGAGAATTAATTTCGCTTAATACATAAGTTAATCCGATAATACCTTACTTTTGTTTTTCTAAACGAAGGAAAATGGTGTAACTCAAGTTTTAAAAAATAATTCATGACGCGACCTTTTCAAATTACTTGTAGGGAAAAAAGAAAAGGAATGCTCCGTTTTCCACTGAACAGGTTAATTTGGACGGTATCTGGGCATTTTTACAAGGCAGTTGATAAATTAGTGGTGACGGGGCCTTGCCAAATCCATCGATCTGCCTTTATTTATCGAAATTCTTACATTAAAGCCCCCGGCGTTAAAAAATATTTTATTCATTCGAACCTTCAAGGAGTCCATTCAACCCAGTTTAACTCGGTGGTGTTGGTATTTATTGCTATGTCAAAAAAAAAATGAAGAAGAATCATTTTCCTGTTGTTTTTTTTCTCGGAAGACATTTTTCGATTTTTGAAGAAGCTATTAAAAAATAATCAACATAGTAACTTTCCAATCAAAGGAGAAAATTGGGAAGATGAGGGGAATAGTTTTTTCAACCTTAAAGATTGTGAAAACACCTTCCCTATGGGGATTCAAGACCCAAATCCTAAAACATGCACATTCCATTACAAAAGGAAAATTAAAGTTGTTATTGTTAAAATAATTAAGCTCAAACACAAAAAGGAGGCTAGAATTCTGAATAATATTTCTATTATGAGTTCTTAGTCTTAATCTAAATACAAACAAAGTATATATAGGTTAAATTAAAAGTACTATTCTACCCTTAATAAATAAGACTACATAAGTATTATTTAACAGTTATTATCTATTGTAAATCAAACACAATAAAATGTTTTTCAATTTATTTTCATGATGTTTTTTAGTATCATAAAAAAAATCATTTTCATAGATTGTTTTTCCTACAAACAAATAGAATTATATATATATATATAAAAGCACCATTCTCTCTGTATTCTCTGTCATTCTTTTTTTCATTTTTATATATATAAAAAATTACATTTTTTGGTATACAAGTAAGAAAAACCTTGATAAAAAAATTCCCGAACAAGCAATTATAAAAAACCAAGATCCACTTCCACCATATCTGCAATAACCAAAAAAGAATTTTGGAGCCTCTATATATTTCTGTTTTTATCTTCTAATTTAGGATTTTTTATTTTTGTTTTCATTTCTTGAGATAACCAAAAAATAATTTTTAGAAAATTGGCATACAATCGGGTTGTTTCATCCCAGTTCGACGCTAGGGTTCATTGCTCAACAACTTAAGTAGTCAACCAGGCCCGATCTAACACCTATCGACCCCGGCGTGCTCATGGTTCCTCCAGCTAGAGGGTGATCCCTAGGTCACCCTACTTAACTAGATCCTTAATAGACCTCCAGGGTCCGTTGACATGGGGTCTTACCGGCCTGGTGACTTAATCCAGGTTCAACCCCAGGGTTACTTGGCTTCAACCTGATATCAACTTCCATCGGCTATGTTTCCAGCTCGAATCATCCTGCTCGAGCTTGACCTCGTGGCCTGGCTACTGCATCAAAGTTGAACTACTCGTGGGTTAACCAAAGAAGACAGCACATTACTCTTCTTTGGCCTTTCCTCCTCGTCTTCTTCATTTTAATCATTTCTTATTTATTTTAATTTCATTTCC
>Ga0325405_1008446_pt1 | contig 10241 bp, 8 predicted proteins | sample PopdelMetagenome_21_FD_205663 | JGI IMG/M metagenome (GOLD analysis project Ga0325405, IMG submission 205663) | Populus deltoides microbial communities from Bellville, Georgia, United States - Xylem-Control-R2 | ecosystem: Host-associated > Plants > Phyllosphere > Stem > Wood/Secondary xylem...
TGCTGCTGCTGCTGCTAATTTATCAGTCAGCATGATGCAGGATGACCGGCCAGGTCTAAATTGTTGGTCGCTTTTATGGTTTGGTATATCCATTGATTTTTAAGGAGAAATTAACGAGTTGACGAATTAATTATGATTCTGCTTCTTGTTCTACAGCTCATTCTACCTACTTCAAATGCGTGTTCCTTCCCTTGCTAATATATTTAGAAAACACAACGGTGAAGGTCCATTTGACAGCCTTTTCTAGTGGGAATGGTCATTAAACATATCCTGAGAAAATACTACTAGCAGTGTGTTTGTTTATTTTAATTATTCCGTTCAAAAACCCTAAAACTTGCGACCAACAAACCAATCAACCTACTACAAGCCTTTAAATTAACCTACTACAAGACCATCATTACTGCTTATCGGGCAGGCAAGCGCGAACGACTTGTTTTTTCTCAAAAATTAATGATGAACAGCTTAGCTGGAGTCCAGGTACTACAGCACAATTGATTACTAGTAGCGATTAAAATTTATATACACGAATAAAAAGTGGTGGCATAGATTTATGAGAATCTCGAATGCAAATCTAAACCTGATTTATGAGAATTTGGCGTCATGGGCTATATTTGGTCTTGCTGTCAATAAAAGCATCAATAGATGGTTCTCTTCCAAGAAAATCTGACAAAATTTCAATGGGCTCCTTCGCTCCTCCCATGGCCAATACCTGGTAAAAAAATAAACAACAAAATGGTTAAGAAATAATTTCCATCAAAGATTATATAGTATTTTTTTCACAGACAAGTCCTTGGAGATCCGCATCCTTCCATAAGCAGCGTCTTCCGGGGAACAAAGCAAGACATCAATGGCAAACCTTATAGAATAATGTGTGTCAACATGTCAAACAAATGAACAGAATCGCAAGATTGCAAACATTACCTTGTTCCTAAACTGCATGCCAACATGGTGGTTTACGAGATCATCACAAAACTTTGAAGCAAATATGTCAGTTGCGAAGACCTAAATGGCATTCAAGGAATCAGAATAGAATTTTGTACGGGGGCACCATTGCTGGGGAAATGAATCCTCCATGACATAGAGCAATTAAAAATGCAATAATTTAAGAAAATACTAAAGTATTGTAAATGGCACTCTATGGTCATGCAGTAGACAACTTGGATAACAGATTTATTTAAACCTCGCTCCAAATACGGCTGTAGCAAGCAGCTTCAAAACCAATAGCACTGCGCGGGAAACATGAAGCCGGATTGGTTCCTTCCAACATTGGCAGGCCTAACATGACCTGGAGAAACAAAGGTAAATAAACTATTATTATTATTATTATAAACATAACTTTACAGGGGTGGTGTGGATAAGATTCCCCATCCTCTGCACTAGATTCATTTGTTGCTCTATATGCTAATGGAATAGTGGGGTAGTTCTTACCTTAGGATGAAGATGCTTGAATAACTCGACAATGTCAACATTGTCAGTTGAATGTATAATTTGATCAAAAAGACCTGACAACATAATCCCGGAAACCTTTAAGCTATGCTCAAAATACAGAGAATGATCTCCATAAAATTATCCAGGAATAGGCATCTTTTATGTTTATATGCACAAGTGCAAGAGTGGGTTTGAAGAAAGAGAAGAAAGAAAGTAGAAGAACATCAAACACTCAATATGCCGTTAAAAATAGAATATAACTAGATTAAATGTGTTTAGACTCGTAGACTCTTTCTTGTCCTATTCAAATCTTATTCCTGAATAGGAAAATCCTAATAAAAGATAAAAGACTTCTATCCTGAGAAAATATGCCTAAGACTCTAAACACACTAGATTTGACTCAAAGTTACCAAAATACCAGTATGCTTTTTTCCTAGTATTTTACAAACTGATTCTTCCCCTACTTACAAATTCAACTGTCACTCAAAATGAACCCCCCAATCAGACACTACCTCTAACATAAAGTAACATTAATTCAACTTATAAAACTGCAGTACTACACTGAACAATATCCTTTCATCACAAGATCACGCACAACAAAATCCCACCATATGAAATTATATAAAGAATATCTACCAATATCCTTTTTCTCGTAGCTGTGTCGGAAATGCCCAGCACATAAAAACAATTGAAATGAAAGGAGAAAAAAAAAACCTTCAGATCGCTAATATGATATAAACAACTTTAAGGATTCTTACATTTCAAGGATGTCTCCAGTAATTTATACAACCATGTTCACAAAACAAAAGATATTGCGAGACTTACAATAAAGAATTTCCTGCTTCAATTTAAGCGCAGAGAAGGAATTTCGCCATCTTTTAAGTGATTTGCATATTTCATCATTGATGGGCTTTGTGATATCCTACAAATCATAAATATCATAAACATAATCACTAGCAGTGTCAGCAGATCTAAAGGGATGGCTTAAAATTCCATTCAGTAAGAGTTAATAAATGACCACCAGGTATATTCATATGAAGAACCAACCAAAATAGATGATAGGAAGAAATGTCTTTCGCATGTTGCACAATTATGAGACCATATACACAAGCACACTTATTTAAAAAGAGGGAAGGAGGAAGGGAGAATATGGTTCTCATCCCCTATCCTCCCTTTCCTTCTCCTTTGTGAGTGTTGAAGAGCGCAAGACCATGTTATCGGTCAAGAATTTACTGAAAAAGACAAGCATGTCACCTGATGGAAACCAGAAATCAACTTCAGCGAGAAGCTCTCGTAGCACCTAAACATTCCACAAGCATTAAAAGGTAAGTCAGTGCCCTGACAGAATAAGAAGGTTCAATGTCATAAAGTTGCTTACCAGTTTTCTAGCACCAATGCGGGGATCTCCACAAAATCAGGATCAACTCGCAACCCAGAGAATCTGGCGAAGGAAGCACGATTGCAAATATGTTGGACCTAGAACCTCATTATCAATAAAAGCCAAGTTACTCATCCTTGGCATCAAACCACCTCAACATGTCAAGCTACTGAAAGAGATTTTGAAATGAAACAAATGGCACTAACAGAACGCAACGTACCACGTGGCCAAACTCATGGAAAAGACTAACCACTTCAGGGAATCTTAATAAACCAGAGTGCCCGCCGTTGCCTTTTTGTAATTGGGAGATAAGTAATGCCACTGGTATCTAGTTACAGAAAATCACAGTCAAATCAGTATAACAGCTATTTTCAAGGACAAACATGTGCTTATGGGACTTTTAGTTTATTGTATTGTAAACTTGAATGAATCCAAGCAAACAAACAAAGACAAGGAGTCACAGCAACTCAAAGAAGAAAAGCCATCAACTCCTTTAGCTAATTTATTTTTCAAATAAAAAAAAAATTTGTCATTGAACCAATGGCTGACTAATGATTACTCTAGTTCAACCAAACAAATCTAAGAAGGATAAAAGACCCATTCAAACTGATGAGAACAGGCATAACCATCTGAAATAGCCATAGGATATCCACATGACCACAAAAGAATGAAAGAATTTGTTTAACAACAAGATTCTTGAAAGGAGCTGTCAGAATTGAGTTGAAATTGTCAGGGATTAGAGACATGAACACTTGTTTACAAAACTCACCTGTCGTTCACCACTGTATGATAATGCACCATTTTGAAGAGCAACTACACATGCATGACCATATTTTCCTTCCCTGTCATAAAATAATACCATTTATTTCAGAAAAGAAACCTACGAGTCAAAACTAGATTTAGAAACCCAAGTAAGAAGCAAACCTCATGTATATATCAAGGTAGAAATAACCCAGAAGTTCACCTGAACTTAAGTCAAAAACAGAAAAGACACTAACATCACCATGCCAAACCTCAGCATCTGCAACTTCCTGAAATCTTAATCCTGCATGAAGCAAGATGGGGCACTGATCATAATATACTTGACATGACTCTTCAATGGACTTCATTAAACGAAAGGCAAGCAAGAAAATAGGAAGACTCTAAATTCTAGTATTGCAAATAAGATAATTACCAAAAAGGTCTTGGGTTATTTTGAGGATTCCAGACAAAACAACATCCACAGGAAAGTATTGCTTAAGAGCTCCAAAGTCCAGATCAAACTGTGCTTCTTCAACCCTCTTCACATAGTACAGTAGATCTTCAATTCCAAATGGAAGCTCTCCTTCTTCTTTCTTCTGATGCATTGCCACAAGAAGAACAGTAAGAGTATGGGACATTAGAAAAAACATGCATGGGTGAAAGATGTCAAAACAAGATCCAACCTTCAAGTCTTTCAACAAGGCAAGCTCCCTTGTTGCCAAGTCAGTTAAACTGGCAGAAATATCCTCTAAGAACTCAAATACCTGAAGAAAATAGGGATACTGGCTAAATGAATTTAAGCATAAAAGCATCATTCAATAGAACATATAATAAGATGTGCTGGCTAAACAGTCAATGTCCTAACATAATAGGTTTTATACAACCAAGTCTCAAACAGAACTAACAAACAATTCAATCAAAGTCCTCAACTCATCAAATCTATTCAGACCAAGATTCACAAAACAGCAAGGAAGACAGCTCACAAGTAGATGGACACTGACTTGGCTGATTTGCAAGCATAAACATGACTATAGGAGGAATGACTTAAATGTAAAACAGTTTAAGACTCTTCTTATTTAGGTAACTACTATTCTTGCTATCCCATATTTACAGTCCATGTTTGAGTTTTTGTTGGTTTTGTTTCCAAATTTGAGCAGTCTAGAACATAAGTGATATTCAATTGCTCATTGTACCATTTTATATTTCTTTTTCATATGTTCCATGCCAAAAAAAATGTAATTGCATTCTAAAATAAAACGTGATTTTGGTTTTGTAAACATAAGAGGTGAAAGTTGGATATTTAATGCACTTGCATAAAAGATGTGCAAGTATAAATTTGGCTTCTTTATGAGATAGACGGAGTAGATAAAATGATGAATCTAGCTCAAAAGAACCAGTCATGCGCCTGCCAGCATGTTTTATCTATGGTTTTCTTAAAAGAAACACAGATCGAGGGAGAGACCATTTCAACGTTACAGAGTTAAAATAGCAACGGCATATCCACTAGCCAACAAATATAAGGAAAATAAATAACATCAGCTAATGATATAATTTGATGTTTTGATTATTCAATGGTTGTGGTGTATATGAAATGAGCCTAGGCAAAAACTGAAAGCTAAATCAGCATAATAAACATTTTTTTAGCCTCATCTGTATTTCTAGAATGAACATGATATGTAACGTTGCTTTAAGGAAATGAAATCGCACAAACTCATGTTTTTAGCCTTATCCATAGTTCTGAATGAACATTATATGTAATATTGCTTTAAGGAAATAACATCACACTAACCTTTGTGGATGTCTTTGCCATTCTTAGATCAACAGCATAGTCAGCATAGTTTGAATAGCCAAATAACCGAGCATATTTATGGCGCAAATCAACCTACAATATGAGAGCATAAAAATGCATTTGAAATGATATTATAAAGCGATGCAAGTAAATGACAACTGCAGTTATAAGATTTGATATACAGATACATTCTAGATTTGGCAACTAGCAAACTGTTGTGCCAATCAAAACTATACCAAGAAGGTTTTTGTCCCACGGAATATTAAAAATTAAAATAAGAATCACCTCAACGCTTCAAATGTCTTGGGCCCTGTTTGTTTGCTGAAAAATAGTTTCCTTTTGGAAAGTGAATTCCGGGAAAGTGAATTATTTTCCAATATTTGGTAGTGTAATGGAAAATAAGTTGGAAAACACTTTCCAGTGTTTAGTTATGTCATGGAAAATGAGCTGGAAAATAACTTATTAATGTTTTATTTTCTCAAGTTTATTAAAATAATGAGGAAGAAATCTTAAAAATTGGTTGAATGAGGATGAAATTGAAAAAAAATATAATTTCATAAATTATCTCAAATAAAATAAATAATAATCAAAATAATAGAAATCAAATCTAAAAAATAAAATAAAAATGAAAGATGAAGAAATTAAAATAATAATAATTAACATTTCATAAATTATTTCAAATAAAATAAGTAACAATTAAAAGAATGAGGACCAAATTTGATAGATAAAAAATTTCAATAAGAAAATGACAAGGGAAAAACAAATAACAATTATAAAAATGAGGACCAAAGTTAAAATAAAAATTAAATTTTAAGAGATGAAATTGAAAAATAAATATTTAAAACAAAATATATATATATATATATAGCAATCAAAAGTTTGAGGACCAAATTTGATATAATCAGCAAATAATATGACATTTCTAATTTTTTCACAACTTCTGGAGAGTGTTTTCCGCCCAAATTTTCCAGGAAAACACTTTCCTGGAAACCAAGCCAAATTTTTCTTTGACTGGAAAGTGTTTTCCGTTGACCAACTTTCCTAATGGCAAACAAACACAGGAAAGTTTGGAAAGTGGTTTTCCGGAAACCACTTTCCGGGAAACAAACATGGCCTTAGTTGTGTCCAAATGACAAAGCATCACATAGTTGTGTGGTTGCAACTAAAACTATTGACACTAAATTTTAGGATTTTTACTGCCAAAATCTCAACATCGTATACTAGATTACTAGTTAAGTAAAAGGTTCTCTTCTTGAAAAATAGAAGATTTTAGTGTAAAGACAAAAGAGCACGGCCTTGGACCATATCTTGTAAAACAGACGCATTCTGGCAATTTCAAACAAAATTGTGATCCCAGAGAGAAATATATGCAATATTTACCAAACTTTCCAACACAGAAAGATTGACTTCTCCACGCCTCTTCCCATATGCTGCAGCAACCATCCTCCTCGTTGTTCCTACCTTCACCAGGCTCAAAATAGATAATGCAAGCATTCATATTAATATTCCAATATATATGCTCAAGTAAAACTGCATCAAAGATATGTAGTAAGTCCAAAAACCAAAATTAAAAAGTAGGAGCAATATGAAAACACTTCTAGTTAAAAGTGGTAGAGTTGTAGATGATGCAGGTTTTAAACAGGCAAGCAAAAAGTTGGCACCAACTGGTGACACAAGACACAAAATAATGAACCCTGTAAGATCATACCTGGCAAAACTCCAGCAGTGCTAAAACATTAAGACTTCTCAATGTGATCTTATATTTGTCATTTCCAGCCTTGTCTAAGCACTGAAAAACAAGTGGAGTAGTTCCAATATAACAAGACAAACATAAGGGACAACTCGTCTGACTTATAAGAAGACAATGCAGAACTTACACAACAATTCTCATTTGTTTCTATTTGCTTTTTCCTTGGGATATAATTTGCTCATATCAAGGTTTAACCAAGATCAAAAATTTACTTTCCCAAATCAAAAGCTCTGCGTATAAACTGTGGATCTGTTTGTGATGGAGGAAGTTTCAGCACTCTGAACATGGTGAGTCAATATCATTTTTCAGGACTTACAACCATCAAGATATATAATTGAAATATTCACTTAATTCCATTTTCAGCCAGACAACTAGTTCAAGTTACTTCGTTTGTCAACCAAATTCCTCACATCAATTATCCAAAAAACTTATTAAATAATTGTGGTTCTGACACTCCATAGTTAAAAGAGATATAGAAATTCTTCTTTGAGAATTGAAGGAAAAGGAAATATTATTTCAAATTACTGTCTGTAGACTGCAGAGAATCCTCCATCAATAAGGTGAAATCAAGGGTGACAGTTAAAATTCAAGGAATGAAAAGCAAAAAACCAAGGAAACAAAACGAAAAGTAAGAGTACCTTAAGGTACTCTGGTGGTAATCCAACCAGCTCTGCCTCACTGAAAAGAAGACAACTGCTATCATCATTCAAATTGTGAACATATCGCAAGCTTAGCTCTTCAATTTGAGCTCTCAAACGCTGTACTTCCTCTTTCTTGGTAACAGTGAGATTCAAACCATTCTGCTCAAAGTCTCTGACCTGTCACTGGTCAGGAAAAAAATCAAAACTTCCATTGAAAATTTATGCTGTTTAACAAGAATCTTGAGAAAGCATCAAATAAAAGATACATATATTCCTAAGAGCAATGCCAATCATTCAGTGAATGCAACTACTAATAAACAGAGCACTGTAAATCAGGTTCCAAGCCTGGAAGAAACTAAAAACGTATAAATTTCCTTACCAGGCACTTAATGTAGTGTTTAGCTTCAGGATTCATCCACTCCCCCTTTGAGGCAAAGGCCTTTACCACACGATATACATCTTCACGTTTACTGATCAGCATGAAACAAGACAATGTTCATTTCTGTATGCAATCAAAACTATTGGATTTCAACACTTTAATTTAGCAATATCACATTGTTGCATTTACAACCGGAGTAAGCCAAAATATATGATTATGGGAGCTGCTCTAACACAAATGCTAAGAGCATCACCACTAAACTTGTTGACAGGCCAACTAAAAAAGACTTGCACCAACCAAAAGCAACTGATTTAAGATTTATCCTGGTCTGGTCTCAACCATGCCCTGCATCAAAACAACTCCACAGTTTTCCTGAGAAGCACTACTTGCAACCTTACCGATCACCATTTCCTGCCACGGTGATCTTTCTGGCTATTTTGAAGCAGCCATCATGAATCAAACCACCTGTAGAACACCATTAAAACGTTTTCTGTAGCTACTTTCCTCTCTCTTTTTTTCTAACAGGCTCCATGCATTTTAACAGCCTGAACTAGGTAAAACAGTAAAGAACATCCCATAAGAACCTTTCCATTGTTACCATGCATCCCAACCATCCAATCAAGATAATCTGACATTTCGGCTGTATGAATGAGGTCAAAAACTGAAAAACAAGAATCAAAACCTAAATTCTAAACTATAAACAATTTAATGATGGACACTTGACATTGTTTTTACCATATGTAACCCAAACACGCATCTATAGATTGACCACTGTCTTCAAATTCAACCCGTAGCGACATCATGCATGCAACTAAACCTTCCAATATTTGTTACTTCTCTATAACTCTGCCTCTCCTTCGCGAACACCGATAAAAGCAGCACCAAACTTTTGTAAAGAGCATAAAAATTAGAATAAATAAATCAAACCTGCACATCGAAACGTGAGCATCGATTCTGCGTTCTGCTTCCGCACTCGCTTTCCGCACATCTTCTAAAGTGGAAACCAACTTTGGAAACACGCAAGACTGGACCAGAGGAAATTGATGTGCCTCCAAATCAGCTAGGGGCGATATTACATTCGCATATGTAACCTGCAAGTTTTAACCGACCGCAGAGAAGCATGAACAAATCTACAAAATTAGGGCTTTAATTGCATGAAAAAGGAAAGAAAATGAGAATACCTTGTCAAGAGGAACTGAAGCAACGGCGTCGTGAACCTCTTTCGACTTAGCAATGATTCGGTCTGCTAGTTTGAGAATCTCAGATGCCGAGAGATTAATGCGAGCATTGGACCCCGAAAGATCTAAATAACCACAAACAAAGAGCAAGTAATTAGATTCAAGCAATGCTGAAGCAGGCTAAGAAGAGAGAGCGATAAATGTAGGAGCAAAACCTTTCTTGTTGGACTTTTTGCGGCGGGAATTGAGGGCGGAGATAGCCAGGCTAAGAGCAACAGCAGCGAGAGCAGCAGCTCCAGTGAAGGCCAGTAGGTTTCGTTCTCTCTTGTGTTTACTCGTTTTGTCGCTCTGATTTTCTGTCATTTCCATCTCTCTCGAAGCCAGATTCAGATTTTCAATTGGGAGGGAAATTTTGGGTAGCTGAAGGGAAAATGACAACCGAGTATTGACCTTCCCTTGATTTTATTTCATAGGGAGGACCGGAGGAGGAGATGGTGACTAGGATGATGATATCCTTGCCGGCCCGGGCCATCTTCATCGATTGCAGGTATCTTGGGCCTAAATGGGGTCTGTAGTGGGTAATTCCACGAGATTTTGGGTCGATGGGCCTCAACAGTCCAACTCCATCTTTCTTGGGCTCGATTCGTTGCTATTGCTATTTTGCTTTTTAAAAAATCGAAATATATTTGAATTTATTATTTATTTAAAATAATAAATTCTGCTGAATGCAAATCGATCTGGTTCTGATTCAAACTCATTTATAAGGTTTTTATATTATTTTAATTTATTTTTTTTAGAAGAAAAATTTCTGAGGTCAATTTTTTTTGTGGCAACCTCTGTTTCATATCAAGGGTTATCTCCACTATCTTTAACAATTACTTTCTGCGTTACACTATATAGGTTTGATTAATTTTTTAAAAACATTAAAAAAAATTCAGGTCACCTGAAATGTTTTAA
>Ga0325405_1008448_pt1 | contig 10240 bp, 4 predicted proteins | sample PopdelMetagenome_21_FD_205663 | JGI IMG/M metagenome (GOLD analysis project Ga0325405, IMG submission 205663) | Populus deltoides microbial communities from Bellville, Georgia, United States - Xylem-Control-R2 | ecosystem: Host-associated > Plants > Phyllosphere > Stem > Wood/Secondary xylem...
TTAATTTTACCGCGTGGATGAGTGGGCGCTATTTTGAATCCCTTAGGAACTATGGATGGAAACAAATAGCACGTTCCTGAAGGGTGTGTTTGTATGTAAGATAGCGATTTTTATTTTTAAAATATTTTTTTATTTATAATATTAGTATGTCAAAATAATTTAAAACATAAAAAATTTAAAATTCAGAAAACACCGTTCGAAACTTCAAAACAACCTCTAAAATAAATTGGAATGCTTATATGTTTAATCTACGTAAAGTAAACGCTCTATATTCAACAATATGTGTGTGCTTTTTTTTGTTTAGTTTAACGTGAGTGTCTGGACTACCTTGCGTGTACCTCGACTAATCCCACGGGCTCTGAAGTTAACGACCATGTAAGCCTCTAGTGGCTATCATATGAGCAACCACATTGCTCGAACCTGAAATCACAGAGTAAACAAACCTTGTGGTCCCAATCTCTTACCACTAGGCCACCACCTAAATAGTTAGGTGTGTGCTTTTTAGTTGAATGCTAGTTAATTAATTAATTAAAATTAAGAATAAGAATAAAAGGGATGGTGAATTCATTATTCACCCAAACACATTGTATTGTTGACGGAAATAATGGATTTACCATCTTATCCTTACAAAAAAAGAGTGTACGCTAATGCATGAGATAAGGTCGTCTTTGTAATGAAACCATTTTAGCATTTTGAAATTGATTAGAGACAAGACAAAAATTTTCATTTTTTTTTTGCGTGGTTAAATTACATTGATGCTCTTAGAATAGAGTGTATGTTTGCTTTCCATATATGGGTATTTTTGTCTTTTTATTTTATTATATACAGTGAAATTATCAAATTATTCTTGCAATTTGAAAAAAAAAATAACTAACAACAAGGACTTCTTTTCTTAAGCCCAGAGCCAAAGGGTATTTTGGTTATTTCGGTTATTTCATAACTGGTCTTTTTATTGTTTTTTGAGTAGGGTAGGGCAATTTGGTCTTTTAAAAAATAAAAAGAAATAGAACAATCATTGGCACATATTAAGCATGCGTCAGCCACTCCACTCCATCATCTTCAGATGACTCATAAAGCTTGTTCCAATAACCAAAAAAGTCATTTCATAGTGGCTTTAGCTTCACCTTTATGTCTTCTCTATAGATATGTAGTACGTGCATGAATAAGAACTTTAGTTTGTCACCAACGGTCATTTTTTTTCTTCTTCTTTCTTTCCTCTCTCTTCCTTAATGTTTGCGCCTGCCACTTGATTTATCAAGTAAGCCCCTAAACTTCTATATCTTTTATATTCGGTCATTGTTTAATTGGTTATAATTTTTTTGAATTAATTCCTTGAATTATATTTTCGTTTCGATTTCATCCTCATTCAATTTTTTTTATCAAATTTGATCTTAATTTTTTTAATTGCTATTTTTTGTAATATAAGATAATTTTAAGAGTTGTATTTTTTTTCAATTCCACCCTCCATAATTATTTTTTCCAAATACATTTCATCCTCATTCTTTTCATTGTTGTTTTTTTCTTGCTTTGCTAATTTTCAAAATTGGTATTTTTTTACCCGATTTAATTCTTCAACATTTAATTGGTTTGGATTTGATCTTTTTAGTTAAGCTCGTGTCTAAGATTTCACGGGTTGCAAGTTTTGGAAATTAACCCAGCTTCGTGAGGTTTGCCTAGGATTGCATTGGTTATTTTTATCATTTTTTTAAAGCTAATATTTGTTTGATTTTATCCTTCAATATTTTATTTTATTTTATTGAAGATTGAGCTATGTTTTTTTTTCATGCTTTTTATGACCTTGGTTTCATCATTTTTTTTATTTAATTGGGCTAGCTCATGTCTTTTATATGTTATTTTTTAAATAAATTTTATTCTCAAATTAAATAGAATTGATTTATTGAATATAGACAGATGCTCACATCATTTTATTTTGTTCGATTTGTTTTTCCGAAATGTTGCTTTGATGACCTATATGACTTCTTTTTATGTCGTTATCCAGAATTCTATAGTCGAATTTGAACCCTCCTAGCAAGCCCTTTTTATGATGAGTAATGTCTATAATAGAGTGATAGTGAGTTTCCAACGATATTTTCTTTTCTTTTTCTTTCTAATATCATATCGGTAGCTCACTTTTTTTAGTTGATTGTTACCAAAAAAAACTTTTTATGCTTTATCTATAATTGTTGCCTATAGTTTAAATCATATTATTAAACTGCCCGATCTTTGGATCTAGTTGAGTTAATGACTCAAGTATTAGGTTTTTCTTGCTTATTTGAAAATATTATCATCATCTAAGCATTCTTTTTGTGTGTTCAAAATTTTTTAATCAACTCACGACATAACACGGATCATCGATCTAGTTATTAATTATAATCTAAAAGACATGGTGACATTACTTCTCACCGTGTCATTGTTCACACAGTGACAAATCATTATAAATTGCTATAATGATTTGTTTTTTTCCATCCCTAAACTTTTTTTTCAATTACAGGTTTATCGACCTAAATCAATCTCCACTTAAAGCAATTTTATTGAGAAATGGCAAGATTTAAAGACAAATGATCAAAGTGAAAAAGGTGGGATAATGGGTGGTTGTGTTCAAACTTATGGAAAAAAGTTCATTCCAGTCCTCAAACTTTTCAAATTATAAACTTGTTGTCCCTCTTAATTTTTTTTTTAAAAAAATCAATTTCAGTGCCAAACTTTATTTTTTTATTTTTTGGTTCTTAGTTTGAGATAGGAGAGAGAAAATAGATGAATTCCAGTGATGGAGAGAGTTTTAGTTGACACCAGTTTTGGCCAAAAAAATTATAGATTTTTTTGTCAATGGGTTTAGTTCGATGATGAGAGTTTAGCTGAAGTGTTTTTTTCCTTAAACTTACCTGAGATGGTAAATCTCAACTCATGAATGATTTTTATCACGTCATTGTTCGCACAGACAAAAATCATTATAGATTGCTAAAGTGTGTTGTTTTATTTTTGTCCTTATACTTTTTTTTCAATTACACCCTTATAGGTTTGATTTGATTGCCAATTAAAGTAAGTTTATAGAGGAATTGTAAGATTCATAGATAGAGGACTAAAGTGAAAAGGACAACAAATAAGGGTGGTTGTTTCAAACTTGTGATGAAAAGTTCACTTTGGTCCTCAAAGTTTTCGAATTATAAACTTGATAATTGTTGGGAATAACAGTTGTTTCAAAACTCATGTCTCCTTTAAATTAATTAAAACATACAAAAGTTAACCTAAAATTTTACGAAAATCTGATGGTCAAGAGATGAAATTTAAGACCCAAAGGCTTGAGAGAGAAGTTGATATGGCTTGAGATAGAAGAAAAAAGAGAAAGAAAGAATGGGTTACCGGGACTCCATTTTCAACACTCCTAGTAGCATAAAAAGAATCTCGACGAGACGATTTTAATTACAACTTGAAAGACCATCAAATAAAGTTATAATTGGTTAAGGATTTTGTTCAGGGTTAATCATCTTTCCTGCCACATCACCTTATCTCCTTTTTTCTCTTAGATATTGGATCTTGAATCTTATATTTTATTCATTAGATCTTCATAGAATTTTGAGTTGATTTTTATTGAGATTAATTGAAAAGTCTAAACAACCGCTATTGAAAATAACAGTTGTGTACAAAATCAATATTTAGAAATATGGTTGTGTTCAAACTCTGCTATTTCCCAAATATTTTTTCAACCTATGTCATTCTCCCAAGATTTTTATCAAACTGTATCATTTCTCAAAAAAATAATCTAAGGAATCAACAACAGATTTTGCTAACATTATTATTAATGTTGTCTATAAATTATTACCTACAATCTAAAACACGTGGGCTAACACAATATGCGCACACAACATTGTTCACCCTCTCACATTTTACAATAGACATATTGTTTAAATTTTTATTTTATTTTTCAATTTGATCCTTGATTTTTTTTTGCACGATTTCATCCTTTTTTGTCAAATTCAAGAACAATTCAATCAAATTTGTTGGAAAAAAAACAAAAACAAAATATAGGGGACCAAAATAGAAAATTCACTATAAATGGGTGATGGTTTCAAAGTTCACACAAAATGTTTACTTTAGTCCTCGAACTTTGTAACCTATATATATTCAGTCCCTCAATATTTTTTCAATTTTGGTAAAAAAGCTCATTTTTGTTATTTTTAGCCTTTGATTTGAGAGAGGAGAGAGGGAGGTCGTCGAAATCTAGTAATAGAGAAAGAAAATCAGTGCTTTCACCAATTTTAGCTACCCAAATGGTCGATCTTGGTGTCAAATGGGTCCATTTGGTGACGGGAATTCTATTTATGTGTTTTTAACCTTGAAATGACCTAAGAAACCAAATCTAAGCTTGGGAAGATTTTTTTTATTTCGGGTTGATATTGGTTTTTTAAGGTCATTTATGGGTTTGTGAAGGTGTGTATATCCTCTTTTCTAAGTGTTGGGGTCAGAAATAGATTGAAAATTGGCTTTTGGGTCAAAACAATATACCATGTTTTTCCGGTCATCATAATGGTTGGAATCTACGGAATCCCAAATGACAGGTCGTCTCAGATATTTTTTTCTCAAAGAATATTGGGGTGTATGACAAGTTGTCCACCCCAATTACATTTAAAAAAAGACCCACGTGCAAGACCTTCCTTTTATGGTCCAGACATTGGCCTAGCTTATCATACCCAACAACGTCTAGTCTATTTCTTTTTTCTTTCTTTCTTTTTGTAATTTTTCCTTTTAAAAAAATCTTGCTTTTTTTATATGTTTTTTTAATAATTTTTTTAATTACATTTCAATTAATATCCATTCTTTTTTTTTATTTTATTTTTTGTATTTAACCTTTTCAATAATGTTTTTTTTATTTATTTTGCACTTATTTAATTTTTGATGAGGTTATTCTAATTCATTTGTAATTTTTTTATATTATATATAATTGAAAATTATTTTTTTATAGTATTTTTTATAAGTACAACATTGTGAGATATTTTTCCCTTTCATTTTAATTAATCAATCTTAAGTGTGTGTTTATTTTAACTATCATTTTATTAAATGAAAAAATTAATTTTAATAAATATAGTCATCAAGCACAATTGGATAAATGACCCGTGTTATTGGATCAAATATCTTAATTTATATTTATCTCTTGACTTTTTCAAATACATATTTAATCATTGTTAATGTTTTTTTAATTTATCGACACAAATTATTCTCAATTTATTTAATTAGATGTACTCATAAGCTTTTTATTTACACTTTATATTTTTTATGTAAAAAAACATGTTAAAAAAGCTACATGTTTAGGATATTTATGTTCAAATAATATTTTTAATATTTGTAATATTGCATAATATTTTTTTACCTTTTTTTATTTAATCTATTTTATTTGTGTCTATTTTATTATTATTTAATTAAATAAAAAATCAGTTTTTTTAATAAAGACATTAAAGACAATCAAATAAAAAATCCATTGGTATATATTTGACTTTCAATTTTTCAATTTTCATATTTATTTATCATTAATAAATTTTTATTTATTTATTAACCCATATAATTCTTAATTTATTTTATTAAATGTACACATAAGTTTTTTAATTTCAATTTTTTTATATTTTTATATTAAGAAAACACTTTGAAAAGGCTTGAATATTTATTTTTTAGGAGAGAAAAATCTGCTCCATGACAGAGAGTAGATCATATAACTATTGACTTCTTATCAACGTATGATATTTGTGTCAATTTGAGAATTTTAAGTTTTAGATATCATGTTTTTTTTAGAAATGATTCTTCAAAACAAAGTCTACTGTAAAATCATGAATATGAAATAAAATAATATATTTTGAAGGATAGTCGATGTGGCAAGCAATATTTTATGGCGACCTCTACTTTGGTAGCTCCTGATCTGCTGCATAATTTTAAAATCTGGACTTGTCTGCCCGGTCGATTTAAAATTCAACTGATTTAGAACTGAAATTGGGAAGAGTTTAAGAAAAAACAAGGAAAAAAAAAATCTGGTGTGATCCAGTTGATTCTGAAGGTTAATCCAGTGACCCGGTTAAAAACTATATTATAATTCGTTGACTTTTAATTTTTTTATTTTTACTAGAAATAACGTTGTTTTAATTTCTTTTAAAAAAATTGATTTAAACGATCTGATGACTCAATTAAAATCTAGTACTCCAGTCAAAATCCAAAACCTGTATCTTAAACCGGGCGGGGTCTAAAAACAATTGCTGCATGATTAGTTTCGTGTGATTTTTGCTTCCCACCACTGCTCAAATTCTTTAATTGTTCGTTCTATCATCAAACAAAGCGAATCAAGAATTGTTAGGAAATGGCCAAAATGGGCATGTGAAAGAGGATTCCTTTTCTCTCTTTTTTTTTCATCAATCCAGCTGTAAAAAGAAGAGTAGGCCATCTAATTCTGCACCGAGTATCCACCATTGTTATGGAAATACGAGCTGGTCGGATTTAAATTCTAGATTTTAAATAATAAAAATTTAGGTTTGGTTGGTTTGGTTAAATTTAAATGACTTGTCGGGTAAATGATCAAAAATAACTTGGTGAAATCTTATATATATATATATTACTTTTTTAATAAATTTAAAAAAATAAAATTAATTTACGAATACTTAACCCGGTATATATTTTTTATAATTTACATCCACGTAAATTTTAATTCTTATATATAATATATTTTCATGTGAATTGTATTTCCTAACTTTTCAATATAGAATAATTATATTAAATTTCATATTTTTTTTGATAGTTTACATTTACATGTATTGTTTTTTTAATTTTACCTATATCCATATGTATTGTTTATTAATTTTTTTTAATGTGAAATAACTATATATAGCTACTTCCATATTAATTGTTTTTTAATTTTTTGATATAAGATAACTACACTGCATTTTATTTTTTTAATAGTTTACATTCACATAAATTATTTCTTAATTTCTTACTATGAGATAATTTCTTAAGTTTTCGATGTGGAACAATTATACTACACTTCATATTTTTTTTTTTAGATTACATCCATATAAATTATTTCTTAATTTTTCAATGTGAGATAACTATATTACACTTTATATTTTTTTATAGTCTATATTTATGTGTTTTATTTCAAAACTTTTATATACAGAAAATTAAAAACTCAAACTTATTTTTTTTTATTTTTACAAGTTGATTTGAGTCAACACGTTTAATAACTATGTTATCCACACAGTAAATATATACTCAATCAATATAATATTAATTGATATACAATCTCATAAAAAGTACTCATTATGTGTATATCTCTTAAATAAAATTCGAAAGGATAAGCTCAGTTCGTTTACTTAAAAAAAATTAAATTCAAGCCTTACAAGAACATTTAAAACAATTTGTCTCTTAAATATTTTAAAGTAATATAAATCTAGCTTAAAAATATGTAATTTGGTTCAAAATCTTGACTTAATGTTAAAAAAGAAAGTATTTATTTGAAATGATATTTTTAAAGTTGACTTGAAAAAAAAAAAGGAGCTTGCCCAGTCTCTAAAAAATAAATGTCCGAACAATCAAGATGTATTTTTGCAAGAAAAAAAATAGAAATATAAATATTTAATTATAATTTTAAAAATTAATTTGGAATTAATCTATAACAAGACGAAGTCATGGATTAAAAAGTTAACTCAAAAAAATTTTAAAAATTAAAACAATTTAGTTTTAATTAATTTTTTTAAAAAAATAAAAAAAATATTTTTTTAATCAAAAAATTTTTTTAAAAAAAATCAACAAAAGTTTTACTAGAATTTACCCAATTCGTTCCCATCACAAGCCCGTTCAGGTTTTTTATCAGGTGAATTGCTTTCTCTATTTTGCTTAAACCCGAACTTATTCAAGCCTTAAATCAATTAGGTTGTAGGCAAACCTAGCCAGTAGCCACTGTGGGTTTTAAGACTATGCATTTCTATTTTTATTTTTGAAAAAAACTGTACATTTATCCTTTTAGAAAAATTGCAATTTAATCGGTGGGACAGAGGGGCCCGCCTGAATTTATCCTAGTAAAGGATGTACGAAAGGGTTGACCAACTGCCACCTCATCTTCTTCGTATCCAGTTCAGGTATTTCATTCCGGTCCCATTTTCATAAAGCGTGGCACAACTCATGCTGACCATATCTGCAATGTCAATTTACTTTCCTATCCTTATCCGACCCTGTAAATTGTAAAGTTTGATCTACCCATTTCCTTTTCTTTTCTTTCAACGACCAGGATTTTTTCAGGCCACCGCACTCTTTTTTATTCCCATTTGTTTGGTGTTTTTTTTTTATATATATATAAATTCATATGCAATTTATTTTTTAAAATTTTTAAAACAAATAGAGTGAAGGAAAATTACGATGAATAAATTTACAGGAATGAGATCAAGCCTTTAAATTGCCTTTCCTTCTTCTATCTTCATCTATACTCTAAGTTAGATCATTCATATATTAGTTTCATCCAGGTGATGCATGTTTTAAGAGTTAAAAAGAGAGGCATAAATGATGGTTTGGTGTTCCAAAAGTAACATTTTCTCGTATGATTTTAATAATATTTTTTTATAATCCAGGATGTCCGGGTCAGTTTACACATACCATGATTAATTTTTAGATTTATTGAACACCCTGTAAGCCTAGTAGACAAATAAGACACCACAAAAATAACAGGCATGTAAAAAAAATAAAAATCAAACCCGAATAAAAAAAAAACCCTTCCCCATTACCCCCACGATCTGAAATACATATGATTTTAATCATTGAAGAGATTACAAGCAGGCCTTCTTTTCAGGAGTCGTGATATTTTGATAAAGATTTTTATATTCGATCTCCTGCTTTTACCATGAGCATGATAAAGATGGTGCAATTATATAAAAGCACACTCTAAAATCAAATAATGCTAAAAATTGGAATAAATGCGGGGTCGGCCTGCTTAAAGTCGACACAAGCTTTTAATAGGGGGAAATGGGGGAAGAGTCATGTTTGATAAAAGTATTTTTACTAATCCTGGTTTGGGCAGGTTTGCTAGTAATGCGAGTTGATACAATGTAATCAAAAATATATTTAAGATTTTAATATTTTATATGAAAAAAATTAAAAAATAATTCATATAAATATAAATTATATATGTCGTAAATAATAAAATTTAAAAGATTATTTCAAAATGTTTTTTTTATCACATTGAAAAGATACTATCCTTTTATTTTAAATTGAAATATTTAAACATAAAAAAATTATCATTTCATATTAAAAAAACATAATTTTTTTCTTGTGAACATATAATATTTATATCAATGGGCTTTCAATTCCATATTAAAAAAAATAAAACTTTTTTTTAGTGTTTAAAAAATGAATTTTGATATAAGCTAGTAACCAACAAAGAAAAATTAATAAGTTTACATGTTGAAGGTTGAGCTAAGCAAGAAAAAAACCTTTGATTGCCACTCCATGCGCGAGGCAACGCTTACCTTTTGTTTTATGTAGTGATTTGTTTTTAACCCTTGTACATGATGTAGATAAATATATTAGTCTTGATATTTGTAAATAATCACCCAAAAGAATTTGTTTCACCTCTTAACATATAGGCATTTGAAAATTGAATTTTTATTTATTAAAAAAATATGTCTCAATCCGGCCGCAACGGGTCATGCATTCTCGGGTTTACCTCATGGGTCGTTGGTTTTCCTAAGCCAACTAAAACCTTAATTTTCTTTTTCTTTAGAGACCGTTTGACATTGCGTTTGTAACTGCGTTTCATCAAATTTTGAATTTTTTTTTGCTAAAATTGAGTGCGGTTTGTACTTTTTGGATCGTTTTGATGTGCTGATGTCAAAAATAATTTTTTAAAAATGAAAAAAATCATTGGCATGTATTTCGGCATGAAAAGCTATTTAAAAAACAACCACTACCACACTGCCAAACACCTTCTCAGACTTCACGAGGATTCCAAGTAAAAACGCCAGGGCTTACCATAGCTATGGATAGAAGATGAGAAACTTGTGGAGCATCAACAAATGACATTTGCGTATTGTTTTGCTAGTACTACTAGTGCTATATCCTATAAGCATTGAAAGCGTGAGCGAGGTGGATATGATTTCAAGAATTCTGCAATAATATCTTGGCTTTTACACCATAAAATGCATAGACATATCGGGGAATATGTAATGATCCTCTAAACTAATTAATTACGTATTTCAGCGTTAAATAGTCTTATTATTAT
>Ga0325405_1008450_pt1 | contig 10237 bp, 6 predicted proteins | sample PopdelMetagenome_21_FD_205663 | JGI IMG/M metagenome (GOLD analysis project Ga0325405, IMG submission 205663) | Populus deltoides microbial communities from Bellville, Georgia, United States - Xylem-Control-R2 | ecosystem: Host-associated > Plants > Phyllosphere > Stem > Wood/Secondary xylem...
AAGCCATGGGAGAGACAATGGTCAAGCATATGACCTGCTGTCAGCATAAAGAACGAATATCCAAAGCAAAGGAAGAAATAAAACGGGAACAGAACAAACAAAACAGATGCCAGTTTTGAAAATAGCAAGAAAAAAATAAGAGGCCTAAACTTATACCTGCAGATTTTTGCTTGTGAAAATGAAGTGCAAACCGGTGGGCAGTCCCTGCAGATTTACCTTTTGGTGACTTAAAGAGAACCTCCCTCTTCTGCCGTTAGGAACTTTTCAAACTCTTTAGAGCTTGTTAAATTCCTTTTCGGCAAGGTAGGATAGATTGACGTTAACCTCCTTTCCCTTTCGTTTTCCTTTTCCCCTCTGTCTCTCCACTTCTTCTTTTTTGCGTCTGTGTTTACTTCTCCGTCTCCCTCTACTCTCTATGTTTTCTCTTCACTTTTCTGTTTGTTCTCCCTCTGCGTCCTCCTCTTTTTCTATCTGTCTTTTTAAAACTCTCCCCGTTCTCTTAGTTTTTCTATGCTAAATCTCCCTGTTCTTTTCTTTTTTCCTTTGTGTTTAAACTCTCCCTCTCCTCTCTTTTTTCTTCTCCCTCTCTTTTTCTACAAAGCAGTCTGTTATATATGCAAGAACTAAAGACCACCCTCACATTCTCTCATCTCCACCGTATGTCTTAGGGAAACAATCCCAGCCCTTAGATGATGATGAGGCTCCTCTTTGCGTCTTCTTTCACAGCTGGCTCAGTGAGGTGCAATGGTTTCCCTTGTGAAATCTTGACTGGCAGCTAAGGACATGGCGTGAAGAGGTGTGCTGTCCTGCACACGCCAGGTTGCAGGGGATGCAAGGACGGGAGATTTCAAAAACTAGCAGGAAACGGTTGCAGAGGAGGGAAGGGAATGCAGACGGGGTACAGTACCATGCTAATTGTATTTTTAGGATGGGGTTGTTCTCATGCGGCACCGTTTAGCTAAAGAAGTGAAAAAAAGAAAAAGAAAAAAAAAGAGACAGAGACGGTGTCGTTTAGAAAGGCAGCAGAAATGCAACCCATCGTGGCAGAATTTCTGTCATTTTCTAATCCTATCCCTGTTTTTCTATTTCTTCCCAGAACCCAGCCAAGCTCTTCCAATCTTTATCTGCAATTAACTTCCTTATTTCAGTTTTTTTTCAATTCAGTCCTGCAAACTTGGGGGGCAAAAAACCTTTTTGCGCAGAATTTTTGCGGTAGGATTTTTTGCCGCAGGATTTTCACTTTCTCAGTAGATATTCAAACATGAATATCTTAAGCTTCTGATATCAAAATCAAGCGATTCAAAAACCAAAATTCACCTATGTGTGTAGGACTACAACTTTCACGGGGGATTCAAGGTGAGATAAAATCGTTTTACAGAACAGAAACGGGCAGCAATCTGGTTGGTAAAAAAGGGTCTCCTTTAGCACGTATGGCTTAAAAAATGGGTGACAACAGGTAATGTCAATTCATCCTTAGTACAATTCTTCAATGGTGGAATGTCTTCACAATTTGATTTGTCATTTTTGGATTGCATATCATCGTTGCCTCTCATCATCATTATCCTTTTGTTTGGATACTCTGAAGCGTGAAGCACCTAACACCTAAAACATTAACATCATGAGTACATTTATGTTGAGTGTCAGATTTACCTTTGAAACCTATAGAGGCTTCAACCTTAGCTTTAGGTGGTTTGGCTTTGGTGGGGAAAAAAAGTTTTCATTGGGCAGTCTCCTCTCTTTTCAAATTCGATTTCCAAGATGACAAAGAACTTGAATTGAATGCTAGCTGAACATGTCCTTTCCTTATGAGTTGTCTCTCTACTTTCACAGCCATATAAACCATGTATTCTACCTCCATATAGTGTTGTAACTCAACAACGTCATCAATCTCTCTATTTAGCTCCTTAAGAAACCTAGTCATAGTAGCTTCCCTATATTAAACCACATTAGCCCTGATCATTGCAATCTTTATCTCCTTGTAATCTTCCACACTTTTCAAACCTTGATGTAAACTCTACAATTTCTGAAATAGCTCTCTATAATAAAAGTTAGGAATACATAGTTTTCTCATTATGACTTTCATTTCATCCCATGACTCAATAGGCCTTTCATCATTCCTCTTCTTGCTCAAAACAAGTTGATCCCACCATATTAGTGCATAATTTGTAAACTCAATAACAATGAGTTTTACCTTTTTTATGTTCTGTGTAGTGATGACAGTCAGAGATTCAATCAACCTTTTTTCCCACTCCAGATATGCATCCAAATCATTCTTTCTTATAAAACAAATATTTTCAACTTAATGATATCTAACTCTGTACCTGAATCATCACGATGCCCAAAATCTTGAGAATTCTCTCTTTGACCACAAACTCTACCATGCTCAAAGCTTACATTCCTTCTTGCTCTATTCGGCCTAAACTTGTTTCCTTGGCCCGCAGATGCAAACTCATAATCATCATCACCCACATTCGTGTTATCATCAACAAACTCATTAAAATTAGTTTTATCATTCCGTACAACCTTTCAGACATTTCTTCAGCGATTAGCCCCCTATTTTATTGCTTCATTAAGTCTATTTTATCCTTCAGCTCCTTGTTCATCTTAGTCAAGAGTTCAATTTCTTTAACGATTCGTTGTTTTCAGACATCCTTTAAAAGCTATAAAAATTAGTGAGTAGCATAAAATATATTCTCACATCTCTTTTTTTTCACAAAAAATCAAGGTTTTTCACTCTAATAAACTTACAACGCTTTTACCTCATAACTTGCTTTCTTTCAGTTCTTTCGAAACCAAAAATCCAACCAATCAAAGTCAGAGGCTTTCACAATGCAATCTAATTATGAATATAGACTCAAGAATGAATAAATATACTAAAAACAAGCAAAACAAAACTATAATTATGATTTCACGAGTAGCAATGCAAATTCATATGAATTGTGGACGAAATGAAGACGCAAAATAAAACAAAAGTAGAAATTAATGAAGATACTTATTTGACTCCAAATAACCCAAATATAATAGAAACAAATTAATTTGGTCAAAACAAATAGTATAAAAAAAATGTTTTAGAACTTGACGCAAATCTGATTGTTACGTAATTTTAAAGCATCAAAATTGAAACTCAGACCTAACGATATCAAAATGACCTAAAATTCAATATATAGTATCTTTATACCCAAGAAACTACCAATTTCAGTTCATAGGTCATTCTCATATGCCTAGGTATCAAAACCTGTGTATGATCAACTTGCAACAGAATTAAACCCCATATTGAAACCTCAAGAAAATGATATCTAAATAATTCTAAATTTAATATATATTGTGATTTCACACTTATTAAGTAGTATATGAAATTTCAATTAATTATGAGGTGCTTTTCTTAGAGTTCTCTATGAGTTGTGTTTCTGTAGCAAAATTGCAACAAAGTTTGAATAATGTCTTTCTTCTTCTTCTTATTTACCTTTATGCTACTAATATATTTAGAGACAATTATAAAATGAAATATTTTATTAGTTCTTTTACTAGTATGCCACAAATACAAAGAAAAAGAAAAAGATTGATGCAAACACTGAAAATACTTAACAAACACTAAGAAAACAAAAAATTTAAAAGGATGTGACCTGTTCTTAAAGCCTTGTTATGATATTAATTAATGTGAACCTCGTGATCACATGGTCACGCAACCTACAATCAAGATTAAGATTTGATCCTGAAAAGCTGAAATAAGTATGATAGGAGTGTGACACAATAGAAACTTGTCTCAAGGCACCAGTACTATTGGAATGAAGTCAAATGACACCACGAAGTCAGTTAATCTTTAATAAGTCAAATTCATTTCGTTTAAGAACCAAAGAATGCAAGAATCTCTCTTAAGCGTTAAACTAAAAATTTCAGAAGTATTATTCATAAAGGTGCTGAATTTTAGGCTTTACATGTGTTTAAATAGTTCTAAGAAATTAACCCTAATGGATCTACTCTTATGGGCTGAATTGACCAACTTACAAAAACTGACCTAAAACCTTTACTAGTAAGCCCAAACCTTAATCCAAATAAGCCTTGGATACTAGCTGAAAATAAAGTATTAATTAAGCTCAAACAAACCTTAAGTTGTAGCTAACAAAATAAAAATAAAGCCCGTGAGTCTAAGCCTTGTTCTACTGTGAGAAGAGAAGAAGAAAAGAAAACATCGTAGGTCTGGTACAAGACTTATTTATAGCCGGTGATGTTGCCCAATAATCCTAAGAACTAAAAGAAAAGTTGTCGCTCCTTGGATTTTCAAGTTAGAATAGGATTCTGATTTAAGCCTTGTATTTCTCCTTCTTTTGAAAGGAAAATGATGTTGCATTTAATGCTTCACTTTTTCGCCACGTGTGTGTCCTAAGTCAGCTTAAATTCATTTGTTTCCTCTGCTGTGTTTTCTCCTCACTTGACAGGAAAAATAAAATAAAAATAATAAATCCTATTATTTAAAGAAAATAATTAATTTTCCCACACATAATAAGAAATTTAAAACTAGTTAAGAATCCACACATATAGAAACATCACAGAAAAAGGTTGGTCGAAACTGATACAATATTGGAAGCCTTGTTGTTGAAACTTCATGGCCCAAATAAGGGTGGACTTGATCCCTCTTACATATAGATTAAATGTACTAAGGCCCTCCTGTTGATAATCCAAAGGATCCCCAAGTTTAGCCTTAGCTGAAACTCGCACAACTAGTCTATTCAATGCTTCTTTCAATGCCTTCGCTTTAAACCTTGTGATGGACCAATTTGAAACGTGTAATGGCTCCTTGGTGTACGTGGGCTGATCCACACGAGAAGGCTCCACCGAAAAATACCATGGTGGAGAAGATAAAGACCTTGAGGGTGTATCATAGATATGGAAAGAAGGAAGGAATAACTTTGGAATAAAAGAAAAAAAGTCAATCTAAACATCATATGAAAAAAATACCCTCAAAAGAAAGCATTAGTATTAGGGTTTAACCCTTTGGGTTGTTATAGATAGTGTGGTAATGAATATGTATATATAAAGACTTGTATTGTTGTGTTTGCTTATAAAAGTGAGAAAAATTTATGAAAATAAATGGATATAGATATAATTATGATGTATGTTATCTTTTATGGATTTTTACAGATAAATTCTATCTGCATCTTAATCATGATACCAGACCTCCATTCATTTAGTTTTTGTATTAAGTAGACTTTTGTATAAGCTAAATAATGATGTGATATGGATACAAATTAAATGTTTTAATGTGTTTTAATAGACAATTCAATTGGAAAGCAAAAGAAATTAAATATTTTATAAGATGAATAATTATGCAAAGAAAATATAAAGTTACATCATAAATGACTATGCAAATGATTTTTGAATAAGGAAGGTTCCAAATAAATAAAAAATAAATCACCCTATTTACATGTTATGTTATTAATAAATAATTAAAGATGCATGTAGATTTTTAGGTCATTATAGACATGTTGCCTATACTAGGCGACCTATAACCAACTTGGTGTCTATCTAGAATCTAACCTCCACTATGGTGGTTGAAAAATCAAGAAGGGAGTCGGTTTAAAAATTTATTTTCAACTCATTTTTACCTGGAAACACCTAATATGCATCATAGAAACTCTATAAATCGCTTATCTACAAAAAAAAAAAGAACCCTAAAGTCAATAAAGAAAATAACTTAATAAAACAAATCTAAACAAAACCCAATATATTTTTTCAGATATATTTATTGGAAAAAGCCACCATTGTCGAACTTTTCTAATAAAATAGAACTCGTTGACAAAAAAAAAAATGAGTTTGTCACTAGAAAGTAGTCATTTATCAACTTTGTCTCTCCCTCATAATTTTCAGGCAAATTTCTCTTTTCTTTCTCAAACTTAGAGACTAAAAAGTTAAGAAAATAAATTTTAGAATCAAAATAAAATTGCAAAACCTAAAGGGTTTGCAAAGTAAAAAAAAAAAAGAAAGCAGGTGAATGAAATAAAATATTTTCTAGAAAATTAGAGATTAACCATAAAATTTCTACTCGTTTTATACTTTGGTTATCTTCTATTAATATGGGAATGGAAGATTGCAATTGAAAAAAAAAATGGTTACCGTGGATTATTATAATGTTTTATGTAGAAATTCTATTATATTTTATAATTATAATTTGTAATTGTAATATTTTGTCTAGTAGGGTATGTATATGGTGCTTGTTTTGAATCTTTGTGTATGGTATATTCATCATTTTATTAACGAAAGTTCTTGTGTTAAAAGAAAAAAAGAATATGTCATATTAAATGGCTGGGCTCGGGCTTCGGTCACCGTTAATTTTCGTTTATACAAGAAAACAAAACAGTGTTCCTAGATATGTTCCATGCCTACGTTACAGACTGTAGTGGCTGCTTGTCTGCCTTGCATGCACCCAAACAAACCATGTGGGCCACCCTCGAGAGACTTCTGGTATGCATTATCACCGATTCCTTTCACTTTGAGGATATTTACGATCACAACCCCATGATTATCCATTTTAGCCAGTCAATCACAAAATGGAGAACCCTACCGAGTGAGTGTAGTAGGTCCCTCAGCATTTAATCCCTTGACACCTGTAGGGCGCTCACACTTTATCCAATAATAAATAATAGTTATTCAATAGATATTTACCAGCTTATTAGTCTGGAGTATGCCACGGCTGCTTACAGTAAAAAGAAATTTTAGCATTAAAGAAATATTTAGGTTTTGGTATTATAATGAAAACATTTGTTTTATTTGAATTAACTTGAGTTGATGTGTAAAACTTGTGTGGATAATCTTTAAAAAAATAAATTAGAATGCTTAATCTCAAATTAAAATAGTATTGAAGGACAAAATCAATAAAAAAACAACATTTGATTAAAAAAATAAAGTGAATTCAAGTCAACCAAATAAACTCACGACGAAAATCATACACGTCATCAGACTCAATAAAAATTTTATTTTCGAGATTATTTTTCATTTAATTATACAATAATAAAGTGCATGATATTTCTTTTTTGTATAAAACAATATATTTTTTAAAAAGTAAAAAAAATCATGATAGGCACATAGGGCTGAGATATCAAAGGTAAATCATCAACAACAAATAATGAAATTGTATTCTTTTAGGTTCAAATTAAATAAAGAAAAATAAATCATTGATAACAAATAATAAAATTATATTTTAAAAAAATTGAGGAACAGAAAAGGCATTAAACATAAAATAAAATAAAAACAAATAATAGCATGGATGTTGTGGATTAACCTGTTAAACTTGTTACTTGGATAATTGACGCTATTGGGTTCAATGATTTCTTTTATCAAATTTTTTAAATCAAATATAAAATAACAAAATAAAATATATCAAAAAAAGCCCAACCAAATGAGCATGATCATTAAAAAAACAACAACCTAGGCACGAGGGCTTCTCGCCAAGCTTTTGCCTGACTTATTTTTTTATTTCTTAAAAAGACGGATAACATGTCATCAATGTAATTTCTTTTTAAAAAAAAAAAAGGCAACAGATTATGTATCGTTTGCTTTCTGCAGATTCCATCGATTATGGTCGCTCAAAAATCAAGGGTTTGGTTTTTTATTTATTAAAAACTCATTTGAACCTTTTTGTTTTTACACAAAACAACAAAAAAAAATTAAAAACACCTTGATAAATCTATCTATGGCTATAAAAAATGACTCAAAAAACTGATATCAACCTAAAACTAAAATTATTATCGGTGTCAGATTTACCATTTCGGGAAAGGAGAAGGAAAAAAAAAAAACCTAGGTCAAACCCATCTCATGAAATGGAACCTATTGATACAAATATCAACCATTTTATGTTCGAAATCATCAACAATAATGAGTTTCTCTCTTTATCCCAAAATTCAGCAAGCCTTTCTCCCCTCTCACAAAAAAGACTGAAAATTAGGGAAATAAAGTTTGATACTAAAATTGAATTTCAGAAAATTAAAGGGATTAATTACCTAATAGCTAAAAAAGATGGCAAACTAAAATTAACTTTTTAAATGAAACTCTAAGACACCATTTTATTTTACCGGTCTTTTGCACTTTAGTTCTCTATTTTTCAATTTAAACTTTTCTTCCAAAAAAATATATGCAATTAGATGCTAAGAGCTCAATCGTGATAAAAAAAGTTCGAGGACCAATAAATTTTTTTAAAGAAATTTGACTATTTTAACCTAGAGTGATTTGTGAAAGAGTGAATAGTGAAAGAAGCTACAATGAATTTTCCACACAGCTTAGTGTTTTCTATAATTAGATCATTAACTTGTGCCCTGCTGCGAGTCAGATCAACTGTTTTTAATGTGAGAAAATATCAAACTGGTGTTAGTGTATTTTTGAATTAAAAAAATTAATCATGAACTCAAAATATGATACATATTAATATTTTTTTTAATATTGACACTGACATATTTTATGATATTGTTTTTTCAAATATTGAAATGACTATAAATTGGAGCGACTCGGGTTAACCTGTCAAATTTATAACTCGAGTCATGAGACTATGATAACCCTATAGAAAGAAAATAAAAAATAAATTATGAAGTATTCCTAAGCAACCTAATTTTGAAGGACAAAATTACAAAAAAAAACATTAATTAAAAAAAGATAAAAAAAATACACGAGTCAAACCGAATTATCCTGTCAAACTCATGACTCGAGTCATGAGATCATGATAACCCCATAAAAAAGAAATTGAAAATAAATCATGTAGTTCAATTAGGGAAAAAAAAACCTTAAAATAATAACCCAAGTCAGCCTAAATTAACATGTTAAATACACGATTTGACCTATAACAATCAAATAAAAAATTCATGAGACCCGGATAACTCCACACAAAAAAAGAAAAAAAAATACGAAACCCAATTTCTAAAAACCTAATAATAAATGATAAAATTGAAAAGAAAAAACTAAATAAAAAAGAATATTGAGTAGTTACAGGGTGAAGTTGAAAAGAAAAATACTCAATTGAAGAAGGACCCAAAATATGAACCGAGTCAACCCGTGTCTACCTGCCAAACCCATGACATAGATTAGAAGATTGAGATGACTTCATAGAAAGCAAATAAAAAAAAATGAAGCCAGTTAAAAAAATACTCAATTAAAAAAGGACCTGAAAAATATAAAGAGAGTCAATTCGGGTAAATTTATCAAACTCGTGACATGAGTTATGAGATCAAGATAATGCCATAAAAAATAAATCAAAATAAACTATAAAGCTCAATTTCCAACTAACTCAATGTTGGAAGATGAAATTGAAAAAAAAATCAATTAAAAAAAACTCAAGTCAACCTAATCTAACTTGTTAAGCTCGCGACTTGAATCATGAGACCGATATAAATTTATAAGATATTAATAAATAAAAGATTATGAAGCTCCACTTCCAATATGTCCAATGTTGAAAGTTGAAATCGAAAAAAAAAAAAACTAAATCTATAATACCGATATATAACCTAACATAAAGAAAAAAACAAAGCACAATTCCCAAAACAACCTAAATTTCAAGGACAAAATTGAATAATAAATAAATATAAAGAAGACCAATTATTATAAGGTGAAATTAAAAAAAATAACTAAACGATAAAAAGCAAAACAAAACACAAAACACTATCGCAATAAATAGTGTTTTATGGATGTGGCTATAATATTTTAGCCACACCCTTTAGTATTTTGTTAATATAAATACCCGATATTTAATGAATATAGTATAAATAACAGATTTTTTTTTCAGTGTTACGTCGCAGGTCGAGTAAGATTTTTTCTAACATAAAACAATATGTTTATGTTATAATAATCTTAGTCAACCCAAGTTAAATTGACAAACGTATGAGATATGAGATTGAAATATTTTGTAGAATGGAAAGCGAAACAAACCACAAACCTCAAGACCTAAAAACATAATCTCAAAAGTTGAAATTAAAAATAATATTTTTTAAAAAATATTTAAAAAAACTCGAATTTATTCGGGTTTACTTTACTAACCTATCATCTACAATATAGGATCAGGATTGAAAAATTATTTTGTTTAAAACTCACATAGAAAAAAGAATTGATAAATGTGTCTAGCCCTTAGAAGTTTGAGGGGTTTAGTTTTTTTAATAGAAATTCTTTACTTAATAAATAATAAAAAAAGATATAAATGTGAATAAACCTGACCGGGGATAAGACTATACCATCCCATATCAACTCAACGGTGTGAAACTAT
>Ga0325405_1008453_pt1 | contig 10236 bp, 5 predicted proteins | sample PopdelMetagenome_21_FD_205663 | JGI IMG/M metagenome (GOLD analysis project Ga0325405, IMG submission 205663) | Populus deltoides microbial communities from Bellville, Georgia, United States - Xylem-Control-R2 | ecosystem: Host-associated > Plants > Phyllosphere > Stem > Wood/Secondary xylem...
ATCTTGACAAATGAAAAGTTAGTCAAGACAAGATCACAAAAGGATTGTAGTGGGTTAGCCTCTAAAAGCAGCCAATTAATTTAGCGTTAGTGCTAGCTAATTAAGTTATAAAATGAAATTTGGTTATCGAAAAAATAGGTTCCAATTCATTGACAAGGGAGTTAAATGTTCATCTCTTAATATTTTTAACCCTTCATTTTCTTATTTGATGGTAATTTTTATTTGTCATGGGAGAAATTTAACGAGTTAGGTGGTGTGTGTTTGGTGTTGTGTATGCTTCAATTGTTTTTTGCTTGAAAATAAATTAAAATAATTTTTTTAGTATTTTTAATATCAATACATCAAAACTATATATAAAAAAAATTACTTCAATGTTTTTTTTTTTAGTGAAATCACTTTTAAAATACATCAAAAAGCAGAAATTAGAACACTCTCAAACATCTTAAGAGATGTTTAAATTAAGTTTTGTAACTTGAGTTTTTTTTTTTCCCAACTCTTCATCTTTTTTTCTCTACGTGTAATCTTTGGTCTCATTTTATATTATTTTATATTATTATCTAATTTAAAATTTGATTTAATTATTTTTATACACTTATTAAACATCAATTACCAGATTTAATAGTTTTATAGATGAAAATTTCTGTTGGTATTTACACTAACATTCTATTTGTGATTATTTTATCGATGAAATCACAGATAGAAACCGTCCATAAAAAAAACACTCGTCAGTAATTTATGGTCTGTCAGGAAGTTCGTTGTTAATAAAGTTACTGATGGCTTTATAAATAGACCACGCGCGCCAAAAAAATTAACCACTTCAATTTGTCAGTAATTCTCTCAGTACTATTTAACAACAGGATAACCGTGGGTAATTTTATCGGTGAGTTGCAGTGGCATTTATAGTAATTCTATTCCAACTCTCTGGAATATACTGACAGAATTATTCCGTCGGTGATTTAATAGTTGCAGTGGCATTTGCCATAATTCCTTTTCAACTCTATAGAATATACCGACCGAAACATTTCATCGATAACCCCATCAGTAATAATTTAAAAATAGTTTTTTAAAAAAATCTATTGAACAAAAATAGAAAATAATTTTTAAAAAATTAAATTAATATAAAATTAAAATATTTAAAAATAAATGATTTTAATATAAAAATCAAATATTTATTACAAATTTATACGTTCAAATACAATGAAATTAGAATAGAGGCGGCGCTAGAGGAGGAGGAGGAGCTAGTCATCCTCGGGACCATGGGGCCAATAAAGAGGTGCATATATACCACCTATCTGTGATCTCATATCCATAACCATTCAGCAGAGTTCTTAATTATTTGTAGAGGGTCGTTCATATTTTTCATTGAGATGGTTCGTATATTATTGCACTCCTTGATCTAACAAGGTCGTGAACTCCGGCGACTGAGTGCTCGAGACCGATTGCGAGCACCCAATGGTTGAAACACTATGGGTTGTATGCAAGTTCTTAGCTATAGTGTTAAAGAGTTCGTACACCCAATTTCTATTAGTTCCACTAGACGATCATGCCTTGAACCATAAAAGCGGATTGAAATCCAGGTGGGTTAAAGGATTGTCCTCATATTTCTCCTTCAACCGGATATTATATGTCTCCTGAAAATAAAAATAAATCATCAAATTCAAGTAAATAATAACTTAAAAAAAATTTATTGAAAACCTCTTTTTGGCTATCATCATTTCCATAAAAAGCTTCATTGGGCTTGGCCAAGATCCGTAGCCTGCAAGATAAAAATATTGTCAGTTAAATATATTTATAAATAACAACAAATTAAAATAAATATATGTAATTAAAATAAATCTTACCATCTGTTTCACATGTGAAACAAACATCATGGAGTTGTAGGTGTGCATAGTAACGAAACCGTGAATTTTTTAGCTTTAGTTCCCAGCACCGAACTATGATCATCATGTGAAACACTCAGATATCATATGCTGAATATATTCTGCCCATATAATCTCTTGAAATCCTTCCAAACCGTCACGTCATTCCAGCCTGGTAGAGCACTTTTTTTGGCATGTTTTTTAGATTTTGTTTATGCCTCGTACCAAAAATCACACTACCTATATGATACAAACAAATTATCTATAAGTAAATGACAAATAAACTTTTAATATTTGGAATAAAACAAATTATCCTAATTTCAATGTTACCTAGTTGTAACGTGATTCTCCAAAACCCTCCTCATAACATTATCATTTGCTCTATCCCACTCAAATTTTGTCTTACAGTAAAAAATTATAAAAAAAAAGATTTCAGTAATTTTAATAAAGTAAACGAATTGACATAATAAATAGTTAAATTTTAAGTTAATACTAACCTTAAATCTTGAAAACCATGCATTGACCTATGGTTTCTATTCAGGATGTTTGGAAACCTAGCTTCATTAAAACAATAGAATTTTCATCGATGATTTAAATGTCGATGTAATTATTCGAGCAACCTCAATGTTTGTGAACCTGAAATTGGATAAATTTAATAAAATATTATTTGTTAATAAATTGTTAAACATAAACCAAAGCAAAACAAAATTATATTAAAAGAGCATCCTTCCATTGCGCCTCGTACATGTGGGTGAATGGATCCCGCTATAAAGGGTCATGAGTTGATGCATGTGCCTCAGATGCCTCTTCTTAGTCGGCACTTAATGACTCGTGGTTGTCATTATCATTGCTAGAAGAACTAGCAATAATCTTGTGCTCACGACGTGTAGTTGATTTTTTCCTAGGCATTTACACAAATTTACAGGAAAAAAAATTGGAAGCACCTCCCCTATACAAGAACCTGCTCAAAAACTTTTAATTTTACAAATAGACAACATATATGCCATAAACCAATTCATTTTATTCTATTTCTACTAACATTTTTTATAATTCAATTCCGTAGAAAATTCTCATTTTCTATTAATCCTAAATTTATAAGAATTTATTTTAAATGGAATACATACAACATAATAATTAAAATAAATCCTATACATTTAATTAAATATTAACAAAAAAACTAAAATAGCAAACTAGAAAGGAGAGAATAAGAGAGAAAACTAAGTTTTTAAGCCAAGAGAAAAAACTAAAGATTTGTTGCCTTTATGGAGCTCTTATATTAGGTTTTACTAGGAGTGAGCAAAAAAATTGGAAAACCAATTAAACTGAGAAAACCAGAAAAAAAATAACCGAAAAAACCAAATCGTGAAAAAAAAACCGATTAAACCGATTAGAATTTTGAAAAAACTTATCGGTTCGGTTTTCAGTTTTATAAGCATGAAATCGAAAAAATCAAATCGAATCGAACCCAAACCAAGCCAAACTAAAAAAATCGAGTCAAATCAGTTTGAACTGGTTTTTTGTTGTAAAAAAACCGAACCAAAATCGATCGGTTTGAACCGATTTCGGTTCAGTTTTGTTTTTTTAATCGGTTTGGTTACTTTTTTTTATAAAAACCAAACCGAAAATGATCACCCCTAGGTTTTACAGACAAAATTATCGATGACCAATTAAATATTATTAATTTAAAATATTCTATCAGTAATTTTGTCTGTAAAGTCTCTTTGAAATTTTTGATTTGCACTAAAAATTACACAAAAGCACTCCAGATTTTTTTATTCTGTCTATAATTCCGTCGATATTATAGAAAATAGTCAACAGTCAGAACTATGTAGCTCAGTCAAAAATGCTTTAATTACTAGCGCATTAAAATTCGCATTTCATTAGTGATTTTGTTATGAAACCTGTTAAAACATGCACCTTAGCCAGTAAAAACATTAAGTGTTAGCACGTTGAAAGTCGCATTTCATTAGTGATTCCATTGGAAATATTAAAAACTTTAATTGGCATCATCAACTTGTGAAGGGGAACAATTTTCATTGCCTCTAAAATATACTGACGGACACAGCCTATTGGTATACCCGTGTGTAATTAGTTACATAAATAGTGCAGGGAGAAGGGGAACGGTTCTCATTGCCTCAAGAATAATTCTCATCGACTTGTGAAGGGGAACAATTCTCATTGCCTCTAGAATATACTGACGGACACAGCCTATTGATTACCCATGTGTAATTAGTTACATAAATAATACAAGGAGAAGGGGAACAATTTCTCATCGCCTCTGGAATATACCGATGGAAATAGCCTATCAATATACCCGTGTGTAATTAGTTCCATGAATAATGACATGGACAAGGAGAACAGTTCTCATCGCTCATGGAATATACCAACGAAAATAGCCCATCGATATACCTGTTTGTAATGAACAAACTGTCGGTATTTTTATCGGTATGAAATAGTGTCTGATGCCAAATTATATTTGTATTCCCTATCTATCCATCCTGTAAATACTTAAATTGATAGCTACACGCACAACACAATAACATTAATTCACTTAACAATAATAAAATAAATATTTCTTTATAGAGAATTTCATCAATAAATATTACATTATAGTATATGGCATTACACTTTCGTGTTTTGCAAATTAGTCAAAGTTTTCTTCTTCTTCAATTGACTCATTGTCAACTCCATCACAATTTTTTACGTTGATTTCATCACTATCATCATCTTCATCGACTTGTGCATGTCCGTTGGAGATCAAAACAACATTCAACTCCTCAACATCGACAAAAAATATTCTTTAGGATGTGAAAAATTAAATTTGCTTCTAAGTCAATCGATGGAGCAACTCGATATGGATCAACTAACTCATTAACTTGAAAAACATTATCTCTCATATTTGATTCATTATTCCCATCCTGAACAACCTCGACATGACCCCTGGGTTTGGTTTTCAATACGGATAATCAATCAACCCTTGAACGATCCTTTCTAAAGAAAGGGGTGAATATCTAATAAACTTACTGGCATTGCTTTACAAAAACAGAGACATCGTTGACGTTGCAGAGTCTAGCTTTTGAATTAATTTTGAATAAACCATGATGGGGGATCTACTCTAATTTCTCTTTCAATGGTGTCATACTAATAACATTTGAATAAAAATACTTTATTATGCTCGTTATGATACTACAATTCAATTACTTCTTCTAATTTTCCATAATAGTCAACTTCCAACTCATTAGAAATTGATCCCTTAACACAAACCCCGTTGTTATATGTCTTTCTACCCTACCCATATTCTTCAGTATAAAACATGTGTCTATTGATGAAATACAATTGTAGCACTTCACATTTCTTTTAGGACCGCGACTTAGTAAAGACAAAGTAACACTAACATTCCTTCCAAATTTATAAACCTAGTACATGAAGTACAACCATGAATAGTTAGTGAGAAATGTGTAATGAAATTAAGTATCATGATATATAATAATAATTAAACCATAAATATATGGGCAAATGCACCATAAAGTCAAAAAAACGACGGAATGAATATCATATAAAGTTTGCATATTATCTGGACGATATTTGTTTCAAGCCTCTCAATGTGTTATGTATACAACTTGTTGGAACATATATCTCTAAACAAATGAATATTCTCCATGAGTGCATCTCATATCTTATTTGGAGATAAATTCCGATAAGCAAATGGAATGAGTGTTTGCATAAACATGTGGCAATTATGGCTCTTCATTCTATATAATTTGTAATCCTCCAAATTAACCAACCTTGATAAGTTTGAGGCATATCCATCAGGAAAACAAAGACTCTTAAGTCATTGGTAGACAAGTAACTGTGTATTTTTATCTAAGGCGAAGGTTGCTTTGGGTTTTATGACTCGTGACCCAACATAAACCAACTCCATACTTTTATGGTGACAAAACAAAGCTATATCCATTCTAGCCTCGATATTGTCCTTTGTTTTCCCCTTCACATCCATAACCGTGTTGAAAATATTCTCAAAAACATTTTTTTATGTGCATGACGTCAAGGTTATGGCAGGGAAGATTAGTCTTCCAATAAGAAAGTTCCTAGAAAATACTTTGCTTTACCTAATTACAGGTCAAACAAAAACTAGGAAACTTTTTCTTATCGGATTGAAAACCAAACACAATGTCACCGCGGTACTCTAACACCACGTCATACAATTCTTCAACCAAAAGATATGGCAGTGCACTTCCATTTCAACTCTGCCAACAAATAAGTCATTTATGTTTTTTCTATACTTGTGATCTATTGGCAAGAATCGTCAGTGGCAGTAAAAAGAAAGATGTTTTACCGTTGTTTATTAGTGTGAATGCCTTGTTATTTTCCATGCAGTATGGGCATGCTAGTTTTTCATGCATGCTCCAACCAGAAACCATTCCATAAGATGAAAAATAATTGATAGTCCACATCAAAGTTGTCTTTATTTGAAAATTCTGTTTTGTCGATACATTATAAGTCAAAGCCTCGCATGACCATAACTATGTCAACTCATCAATCAACGGTCAAAGACAAACATCCATATTCCGACCCATACTTCACCATTAAAAGGGTGCATCATCACTCCAGCCACCGCATCATATGATTGGTGTCATGTCATGTGCTCAATAGTCTTTGATAACATGAATAACCTTTGCAATCTAGGTATGATTGGAAAGTATCTAAGTTTTTTTTATATGCAACAAGAGTCTTTCCCTTGTCAGTTCTGGGTTTATAACGAGAATGCCCACATGTCTTACACTCGATCAGCTCTGTATTTTCAAGGTAGTACAGCATGCAAAAGTTTGGACACATGTTAATTTTTTGGTATCCTAGACCGAGGGGTTTCATCATGGACTTAACAGCATAGAAGTTCTCTTTCAGCCTGTTCTTTCAAAGTAAAATGTTTCTCACCTATTCGATAATTATGTCATAATTAGCCTTACTCAACTCATGATCCGACTTAATGGTGAACACCTCTGCAATGACCGATAATTTATTGTGATTTATGCAACCATCCCATAATGGTTCATTAGAATCTTTTAAAAGATAAAAAAAAACTTGGTTGCATCTACGTTAGGTTCTTCATCTATGATTGAACATTGACCGGCATGACTCTGATTCATTCTCATCGCATCTATAATCATATTCTTATAAAGATTACTATTGTCTTCTACAACTCCATACACGTTGTTAGCACTAGAAGTTGACCCAGCCATCCTTTCACGGACAAATTGTATTGTCGGTCTACTTCCGTCAGTAACTTTGCCTGTAAAAACTTACATGTCATCATACTGGTTGACTTTTTTTTTCTTTCTATTCCCACTGTGATTCTCTCGGTATATACCGATGACATATTTTCATTGGTGTTTACTGACAAATTTAGCGATGGAAAAATTTAGTCGGTAAATGTCACTGTAATATATATATCGACATAAAAATTTTGTCGGTGTTTCGTATTTGTTAATTTTCTAATAGTGATCCTTATATTCTACCTCTCAACTGCTTTTTTACAACCTTATATTTCATTTCTCAGTCCTAAATTTCTAATTTTTAATACCAAACCCAACATAACCTTAGATGCTTAAGATTATTTTTTGCATGGTATTAAGCAATCCATTCCTTTCAAATAAAACACGAGAGGAATTAAAAGAAAAAAATGACACTATTTTATTTATTGATAATTATAAAATTTTGATACATGTGCAGCTTGATGAGTTTGAATACATGTATTTTTTTTTTATTGAAAGGTCTATAATAAAAGATTGTGATCAATTGAAAACCTTGGTTAATCTTCGTATAAACATCAACAATTAACATGTCTATTAAATAGACAATTGGCACCAAAAAGTAGATTACATCTTCTTCTTCTTCTTTATTGTATCTCACTTCCATTTTGAAATAGAAGAATGCAAAATTTATTCAAACTATGGAGAAAGAGATGTTGTTTAACAAATTAAGAAGAGTTAGAGAGGTGAACGGGAGCAAGAAAAGTAAATTATTATTGAACTTTATCTAACAGTTTAGGTTTTTGAGTGGGATGGTTTTTCAATATGGTATTAAAACCTTATTAACCAAGTGTTCACAAGTTCAAATATCATCACACCATTCTAATTAATAAAAATTAAACATAAATTAGTGTGAGTCTGTGTACATTTCAAGTTTAAAAAATTTCACTTAAGGAAGTGTGTTAAAAAATAATATAAAACTATTATTAAGACGCTTAATATTTTAGGTGAGATAATTCTTTGATAAGATGTGTTAATTTCAATTTCATCCTCAGAGTATACGGACAAAAATAAATAAAGGGAAATAAATATAAAAGAAATAAGGTATGAATACATCATCAAACATCATCAAATTTCAAGAGAGATTTCAGAAAGTTACTCAATTAATCACAATAATATGATATTAATACAATCTTTCTTTCAATAGAAAAGAAATAATTACACAAATAGAAAAACCCATCCAATACATCGCACCAACTTTGTAGTTATAATTAATCTCGATCTATCTACTATCGTGTATATATATAATCCAAATTTGCCTGCTAATAAATAAAAACAATAGCAATAGCACGCAGAGGACTTGTCATCAAGAGATTGAGAAAGGAAGGAGGTTATCTCTCTTGTGTAGCCTAAAAATCCAACAGAAATTCTTTCAAAAAACCAAAAATTAACTAAGCTTCGAGCAAACTGGGATCCGGTCAATGAATATATCCTTCCTTTTGTGTTTGTTTCTGATAATTCTTTTATCAAAATGAAAGTGGAATATTTGATGGAGACAATGCGGAAACATGCTTGACTAATTAGCACATGCTGGGTGAGAAGAAACAGTTGACTTTATTTTTGCCAAGAAAGTCAAAGGAACAGTGTGACATTATAGGACTTTGGTGATTTTGGAAACCACAGTTGAAAGGGATTCATCTCTACACGGCATTAGAAAATGTCGAAATGAGCAATATATATATATATATATAATGGAATTCACAAGTGTCATATTTTCTTTGATTCATTGGAGATATGATCACTACTGCATTTTGGCTGTACATCTCTATTATTTTGATTCACAAGTGTACAAGTCAGTTGAAAGGGATTCATCTCTACACGGCATTAATGTTAGAAACTCTTAGTGTACATCTCTATTATTGTTTTGGAAAAAAAAAAGATACAGATTTATTATTGTTTTTCAGTCAAATATGTTTCAATTTTTTCTATATTTGAATTTCTTATCTTAGACACTAACTAAATACAACCTGAAAACTTAGTTTAGACAAGATTATTAACTCGTGCTATATTATGGATCGAATCAAATTTTTTTTAACATAAAAAATATATTCAAGCCTTGCTAATATTTTTTCTAGTAAAAAAAATAAATCATGAGAGGCTTGACTCAAGAAAGATTCAAGATAATATTTTTATTGAAATATTAAAATAACATATTGAATCAACTTGAGATTAACATGTGATATCCACAATCATGGTCATGAGACCATAATAACCCCCAAAAGCAAATTGAAACAAATTATATAGTCTAGTCTCTAATCAATTCAATGTTGAAGTATGAAATTGAAAAAAAAATCAATTAAAAAAATCTAAAAAAACAACCTAAGTCAACGGATTAATCTGCTAGACCCACGAATAGTTTATAAGATTGAGATAACCTTATATAAAACAAATAAAAAAAATTATAAAACTTAATTCTCAAACAACCCAATATTAAATGATGAAATTGGAAGAAATAAAATATATATTAAGGAACCAATTCAACCCAACAGCTTAAACGGTTAGGTAAAATCTCAAGATATAATTTATATTATTCTCTAACAATATCAGTTTTATAAAAGGACTAAAAAAAACTATCAATGTCAAACTGAGTTAACCTGCCAAATTTGTTAATAGTGAAATAACTATGAATGCCAACGCCACAACAAATCAAATGTTGAATGATAAAATTAAAATAAAAAAATCAGGTTAATATATCAAACTCTCGACCCGAATCATAAAAGTGGGATAATCACATGTAAGGAAAGCCAAATTATAAAATCTAATCCCTATCAAACAAACTAAATTATTAAAGGTTGAGATTAAAATTGAAAAAATAGAAATAAAAGGCACCACTAATTTTTAGTGTTTCGATAATTAATTGTAAGTGGGTTTGATTTCCATATAATTATTCAAGTTTCAGATCTTATGGTAAAGGGTGACAAAACGATTTCTATGTCTTTTCACAGACTTGATCTTAATGTTGAAAGCTAATTTGAAAACAATGTAAGAAATATGACTAAATTTCATGTCAGAAACATGCTACTTTACAATCTGGGCTAATAGTTACCTTAATTCATCTGTGTTTATCG
>Ga0325405_1008455_pt1 | contig 10235 bp, 5 predicted proteins | sample PopdelMetagenome_21_FD_205663 | JGI IMG/M metagenome (GOLD analysis project Ga0325405, IMG submission 205663) | Populus deltoides microbial communities from Bellville, Georgia, United States - Xylem-Control-R2 | ecosystem: Host-associated > Plants > Phyllosphere > Stem > Wood/Secondary xylem...
TATATATTCTGACATCAAATGAGAAACCACAAACAGTAGCTTGTGAAACCTCCACTATATTTTGAGATAGAGATTCCACAACTAAATAGCCCCACAGTCTGATCTTCATGAGTCTCAAAGAAAATTAGTCTTCACATTAGTACGTAGGAAGACCAGGATTAGCTAGAAAAGCTAACGAAAATTAAACGCTGTCAGCAACTAGCCATAAATGACAGAAACCCAATAATCAAAATGCAATTAGACGGATGCTCCTTCCTTTTGTTTTGTTCAGTTTCCTTTTTCGTTTATGAGTTTCCGTTTATTTATTTATTTTTTAAATGCAATTAGACGGATGCTCCTAAATAAATTTATTCTTGAATTAAATAGAATTCATTGATTAAATATAGACGGATGCTCCTTCCTTTTGTTTTGTTCAGTTTCCTTTTTCAGGGTGTTGTTCTAGTGGCTCATGCAACTTCTTTCGATAATGTCGTGCAATCTTTGATGACGAAGTTTGAATCATCTTATCAAACTCTTTTTGTTGTAGGCAATATCCATAGTGGAGTGACGATATGTCTCCAACAATCTTTTTTTCTGCTCCTTATATGTATGAGATTGGTAAATCGTTTGTTTTAGTTAATTGTTGTCAAATATTATTTTAATTATTTGTTTGTTTTCGTTGTAAACGCTTTAAATCAGATTATTAGATTACCTAATATTATTCGATCCAGTCAGGTTAACTACCCTACTGTGATATCAAGTTTTTCTTGCTTAATAAATATGATTGCTCCAACTCTATTGTAATGTTAACTTCACCAACTTCTCGATTTTTGTTTGCTTTCCAATCGGAACAGAGTTCAAAAATTGAAGTGTAAAAACCAGTTTCCTTTTTTACTTGACATTTCATTCAATATCACGCATCAAATGATAATTTAGTTTCCTTAAACATTATATTTATTTATTATAGAGAGGGAAGAATATTTCCAGTCCACTCCAATTAAGTCAAACGCCAGTCAATATCTCAATGTTAGTTAAACAAATATAAGGAGCTTAATCAATATTTTTCAAAAAAAATTAAATGGTTAATCGGATATGGCATGGGCTATTAATCTTGGATGAAATTTAGTAGAATTTTCATCCATTATGCTATTTCAATTTAATTTAATTTTGCTTGAGCTTATCTTATGGGCTCATGTTGATATTATATGATCTGAATTGTGATAGCTAGAAGCATCAACAAGTCCATGTTGTGGGCCCGAATCCAAAACAAATTGGTGCTAAAGACCAGATAGTCATTCTGTTCTCATGCGCTAGAGCCTTAACGCTCTAAATATTAGGTTGGCCTTTCAAGTGTCAGGCAAAGTTATTAAACCTGGGGTTCTAAGGCTAGAGTTATGGGTTATATAGGATTTAAGTTCATCTGTCTTAATTTTAAAAAAAATTAAAATTAAAATAATATTATTTTAATTTTTTAAAGTTAAACCGAGTTTTAATAAGGTTTTAACCGGATTATAGATTAACTCACTAGATCAACAAACTCTACTTCAAAATTTTTTTTAATCTAAAATGGGATTATCCAGGTCATCTTTCAAACTGGGTCGTGACCTTAAATGAAGAGTAAATTTACACCAAATTACTTATGTTAGTCGTGTATAAATATGTGTAAAAAAAACTAAATTTAAAAGCAAATAAAATTATGCTTATAAACTTATTTTTATATGTATATGTATAAAAAACCTAAAGACGAAGGAAAAAATATTGTGCTTATAAACTGATTTTGTTATTCACTAGTAAAATGATATCTTTGCCCAGTAAAAAAAAAAAGTTGTCTTTTATTTAAGGATATTTTGATTTTTTTCATAGCATATTAGTCATTAAAGCTTTATTCAAGATTTAATTGTCTTTTTAACTTTTTTTGAATACACCAGATGAGCTAATATACTCTCCAGATCAAATAATTTAAAACTAACTAAGAGAGGTATTTTTATCTTTTTATTTTTTAAATATAGTAAAACGATCAAATTTCCCATGGAATGAAAACAAGATTAAGCCATGCAGAGAGGGGCATTTTGATTTTTTCATATAGGCTTATTTGTGAAATTCAGAATCATCAAGGGCACTTTTATCTTTTTAGTTTTATAAATTATTATTTTTAATCTAAAAAGATATTGGCGCGTTAGAGGTGTTTGCGCATTTTCAATGTCATGTGTGACGTCTCTTGGTGGTTGAAACTGCCCTTTCATTATGTTATTGGATACGTCACTACGTTCTCTTCTGGTGGTGAGGTGCGTGTCAGCAGAGATGACGTGGTTTGTCAACGGTGAATCTTTTTTTTCTTTTTTTTCTTTCTCCTACCCTAAAAATTACAGGTTGGTCCTCTCTTTTTTTACTATTTCAAATTAAGTTTTTATTCTTTTGATTTTTTATTTTTGTTATTGGCTCTTTTATAAAAAATTTATTTATTTGTAATTTCATCTTTTAATCTCAATTTATCAAATATTATTTTTTTCAATTTGGTTAATTTTTTTATTTTTTTCTTGGTCTTTTTATAAAAGTTTTATTGGCTTTAAATTTCATCCTTGGACCTAAATTTATAATATATTATTTTTTATAATTTGGTCCTGGTTCTTTTTATTTTTTTCTTATCCTTTTGTCAATATTATTATTTTTTTCTATTTGACTCTCAAATTGAAAATTGTTGTTGCTCTCTAAGTTATTTTTTATTTTAATTTTAATCCTAATTCTTTTAATTATTATTTTTTATTTTGAATTTTTATCTAATTTTTTATTCCACTTAAGTCCTTCAACGTTTCATTACTTGAGGATTGAGCTTCATGGTTTTTCAATGTATAGTGTTTTCAGTTTGATGACCTGAGTCACAGGTTTAAAAAGTTAAAAGAAGTTAACATTTTTTTTAGCTTTTTTTTAATGTCGTCGTTCGACATTGAATTTTTTTTTTTTTAAAATAACTTTACAGTTTTCTTTAATTTTTTTCTATCGGGTTATTTAAATCTCATGACCTAGAATACGAGTTTGGAGAGTTAACCCAAACTGGCTCGTCACTTAATGCCTATATAGCATGTCTATCATGCTAGCTTGTTTTGACTCGCACTGTTTTTTTTTATCCCTTTGTTAATCTATCTTGTCATTTCGTATTTAATTGGTTAATAATTGAGCAAATTCATTTTTTTTTATTTGATAAAGGTTTTTTCTCCAGGTTTTTGTGATTTTTTTATATTTATATTTGTTTTATATTATTAATTTTTTTCATGTAATTGAAATAGAACCAGTTTTTTGTTTTTAGATTAGAACTCGAGTCATTAGATATTTTTTTAAAAAAAGCACTTATAAAATCTAAATATTTTATAATAAAAATAGTAAGGCCCATGACATAGCATGGGCCCGCCTAGTATATGTGTGCCTGTTAGTACATTGTAGTTAGCGAGAGACATGAGCCAAATCCAAACGCTATCTTTCACTTGTGTAGGGATGGCGTGAAACAATACCCTTTGAAAACCGATTTTAATAGATTAGCCTCCAACGTACATGTTATTAAAGCATTTTAATTTGGTATTAAAAATAAATTTTAAAAAATAAAAAAAATTATTTTAATATATTTTTAAATAAAAAATATTTTAAAAAATAAATACTGCCATATTTTTAAAGAGTACATTGAATACAAATTGGATATTTTATGGATCGGGTACGTTTAAGTATTTAAAATTCATATCCTTTGAGCAAATAAGTTAAGTATATATAATGGTTTTGGGATCTGAAATGAGTATGAATAATACCAAAATCTCCCGTGAATATCGATAACCATTCTTAGTTTTGTGTTTTAATATAGACTGTGAAAGACCCTCTATTCTTTTGTTTTTTTTTTAAAAAAAATAATTAACCATTCAAAAGGGTGTTTGTTTATGCATTTATAACTTTGTTTTAAAAGTGTGTTAAGCTTGAAAAAATATTAAATTACATTCGATTATGATATACTAATATTAAAAATTAAATAATAAAAATTAAATTAATAATGGGTTATTCACAGAGGTATTTATTTTTATGTTTATAATTATGTTTGGGTGTGTTTTAAAAGTGTGAAAGTTTGGAAAAAACATCAAATCGATTCTTTTTAAGTGTTTTATGATTTTGATGTGCTGATGTAAAATCAAAATGCACCATTCATAGGGATGTTTGTTTTTATATTTACAATTATGTTTGAGTATGTTTTAAAAGTGTGTTGAGTTAAAAAAATATCAAATTAATATTTTAATAATCTATTAGAATTTTAATACTATAATATAAAACATTTTTATATCAAGATACCAACCCATACTGATACAAAACCATGGAAAGTTTGACTGTTGTTTTAATGGAGTGTACTAGTAGCATAAAGGGGCACTGGCCCCTTGTGCAGCTCACATGTCTCCATGTGTGTCTCCCAAAATGTTCATGTTCTCAAGTCCACATGATTAAGCAAGAAATCTGCTATGCCCAAAGAGTCTCAGAGAAGGGGAAGAAGAAAAAAAAAGAAGGTGCATTGAATACCCAGTAGAACATACCATGTGGCTAGATGTTGACTCCTCTGTTCTATCTCTTTGACCACTCAAATCTTTATTCCAGATTAGGATTTATTGGTAAAATAAAAAATAAAAAAAAACACCAAACAAAGACCAGTCATTACACTTTCTGATTTCACCTCTGTTTTTTTTTTTTTTTTTATCTCCCTTTTACTTTTACATTAAGGTGAAATTGTGGTAGAGATTTATGGCTTTGAATGAGACCTTGTCAATATCAGGCTCGAGGAAGGAGATGTCTCTTTCATATGGTCTTGTGTCATAAATCACATGCACAAAACATCGTCACTTGTACACGAGAAATTCTAAATATATTTTGCATGATTCTGCTGATTGGAATATTATATCATGATGATTGAAATAATCTGTGAAGGTCACATGGAGATGGCATCACGAACAAGATTATTTTGTACGAAACTCACAGGCCACGACCGGGATTGCTTGTATCGTTCAGTGCTGAGCCAGGTGGGTGGCATCTACATTTGTATTTGGGCACATATTGACCAGTCAAACAGTAACATAGCTCCTCTGCTCCCTTTTGTGATTTCAATTTAAAGGATATATTATTCTATACCCTCAATATTGAAACACAGAGGTATATAGGATTATGCCAAACCTCATGTTTAAAGATCTCATAATAGCTTATTCAATTTAGAATTAGAAGGTATTTGAATCTGCTGATTAACTAGCTAAGTGGCATGAGTAAGTATTTACAACGTATTTTTAACACCAAAAAAAAAATTCACAAACCAAAAACTATATGCATGCATTAAATTCAATAAATCAAGAATTATCTATGATAGTAAATGCAAACAAAAAAATCGTTGACAATAATTAAAGATTAAATTAAAAAATTAAGAAATAGATGTGTATCAAGATACATGATCTCGTAATATTGGTAATGGACCTAGTTGTGTTGAATAACTTTATTTTTTAAAATTAGTTTTTTTTATTGAATTGGATAAAAAAACAAGCAAAAAAAAAAATGGGTTGGACTAATATTTTTTTCAAAAACAAAAAAAAAATCAAGGCATCGCTAAAGTTTTCTCTAAGAAAAAAATTAATCATGAATTAAAAAGTTTGACTCATATTGGATGGTATTTGTTTTTTATAAAAATACTGAGACACCAACATATTGTATCAACGTGGGTGAACTCAAGTTAATAAGTTAAATATGTGACCTAGATCATGAAACAATGATAACTCTATAAAAAAACAAATAGAAATAAGCCACAATGCTTAATTCTCAATTAATTCAATGTTGAAGAATAAAATTGAAAATAAACATATTCAATTCAAAAAATAGCAAAAAAAGGACCTGAGTTAACTGGTTTAACATATCAAACACACGATCCAGATTATGAATCCCATTGGATTCAAATGCTTTTTAATTCCAAAATTATTTTTTATTTAATTATATGTCAACCAAGTACATGAGATTTTTTATATATATACTAAACAATAACTTAAAAAAAAATAGAGGGGGGGCTAGAAAATTTGGCCTAAAGGTTTTTTTTTTGCTCAAAAATTCAATTTTCAACTCATGATCGACCCAAAACACTTAAAAAACACAATAGATGCCTTAATAAACCCATACGTGACCTATAATAACCCAAAAATTGGTCCAAAAAACCAAAATCAACCTAAAATAATAATAATAAAAAACTTCTTCATGTTAGATTTATTTTTTTAGTCAATTTAAAGATGAAATAATATCTAAGTAAAACTCCCCTCATCAAATGAAACTCGTTGACATCAAAATTTCTCTTCTATCAAATAAAATACTGGAAAATAAAAAAAATAAATTTTTAGATCAAAATTCGATTTTCTTGAAATTTCAAAAAATAAAGGGATCTAATATTTATAATTTGAAAAATATAAGAACTACAAAATGTTTTGTCAAAAATTTTAAAATATCACAAATTTTCTCGAGGTTTTTTATTTTACTTTGATCCTTTATTTTTTAATCTCATTGTTCCCTGGCAAATTAACTTAAGATTGGCTTTCAATTTTGTCCTATAAGAGCTATATTAAAAAAAAAAAGTTTTGGAACAAAAAATAATTGCACTTTATCAATCCACGGTATAATAAATCAGCGTTTACAGTAATATGGGCTTCGTTGTTTTGCGTTCGCCTTTTAGATAATAGTTATACATAGTACTTAAATACAAAATCCAAGGTTGTCAATTATGTTTCGATAGGTGTTTTGTTTTTTTAATTGAAATGGAATGTTTCAGTTTTGAAGTGTTTCAGCGTGCCGTTTCGGGGTTGTACTGTTCATATATATATATTCAACAAACATAATTCAAATTCAAGGTAAAATAATTATAAATTATGCAATACAAACACAATGCCAAACAAATATAATTTCAAATTTTAAAATATTTCTAAATAGTCAAGATTAAATAGATATTTAACTTAAAATAATTCAACTTAAATAAAATATCAAAATATTATGAAAGTAAAATGTTTTAACACAAATATTTTAAATATAAAGTTATGTCAATGCTATCAAGGCTAATGGAATTTAAAACATCCCTTATTTTGCCCAAATTCCTACAAAGTATAAACATGAAAAAAAACAACATGAATATTAATCATATATATTAGTGATATATCTAATTTTAAAAAATTAATATCATTGTTAATGAAAATAGTAATAATAATTTTTAATATTATTATTAATATCATCGTTATTGAAAATAATAATGAAAAAGAGCTTTTTTTACTTGGATGATTTAATGAATTAAATTGAACAATCAAGAGCGGAACGGAACATGTGGAATGAAACCGGAACATTCTGGCTGAAATTTAGCTGAAAAATCTAGAACGAACCGAGATTTAAAATGAGATGAAAATTGTTTTGTTTTGTTCTGTTTTTTGAATTGGTATGAAATGTTTCGGCCTTTCCAGACGAAACGAAACGGAATTGACAATCTCGACAAAATCAATATTTTTAGTTTTGAACTAAAGGCATCAAAGACCATATCTCATTATAAATACAATCGTGAGGTTCAATAAAATATAATTCAAGTTGGCTTAGTTGAGGTGCGTGCAAACTGACTCGAACATCCATGTTAATAAAAAAAACTGACTCGAATATCCATATTAATAAATAAAAAATATGATTCAAGTTGAATAGAATGTAAACCAAATATATTGAACACTGTACCTCAATTTAAATGCAAGAACTTTAATGGAAAATTAATTAACATGCTATCAAAGTTGGATCGAGTATTTAAATATGTAGATTAACATAAAGTTAATGTATTCAATTTTCAATCAAAGGTTATAAAGACCACAATCTCAATTAAATATAATGATTAAAGTAGAACTTGTAAAAAAACTATCTCAATCCATTTAAGTTATTAGATGTGATTATAAAAATAATGTTGCACTAATTTTTAATACATTTTCTTGAGTTAAAGTTATTTAGATTATTTTATATTTAATTTTATTAATCTAATTAGTTAGAATATGATAGTAAATTTCAAATCATTTTCAAGACTCTAATATTATTTTGATTTAAAAATTTAAATTATTAAGTTAAACTAATTTTATATTCTTGTTGTTTTGAAAGGCTTTCGAGGGGGGGGGGGGGATTATACAATGATTACTTGTGAGAAAGTTTTGGAATCAATAATAGATTAAGAATGCATTAATTTGATCATGGGTTAATCTAGCTTTAAATAATCTCTTACGAAGAACAATATTCTTGGAGTGTGCTGTCCACCACAGGATGACGCAGAGCACAAATCAATTTTAAAAATCACATGGCGAGTCTCAGAAGAGCACCATTGGTGAATTATTTATCTGTGGCAACTTCAAATTTCATTTGTTTTCTATTGAATAAAGATTTGATTAATTGAAGAACGTTGAGCTTCATTTCTACTGATCCAGAGGGTTGCATGTGCCTGTGAATCTAAAATTCCAAGGTTCACACATAGAAATATGAAATGCAGTACAGTCTCCTACGCTATACAATGGCATAATAATTAAGGGGTCATGGAGCTGGCTGGCTAGCTAGCATGGAAACATTCTGGACGAGAGATAGGGTACATATACATACCAGTGGCTCACGGATATTAATCCAATCTTATAGGAACAGTAACTCTCTACTCTAATTAACTATAAATAAAAGACATCACTCTTTTAGCGTTGGCGACCAAAAAATTGATTTTATATATAAATTAATTTTAAATTCAAAAGTTACTAGCGCCGCGCATGTTTTGGGTGGCGCAAGTAATGCCCACACAACGTTGAATGTCACTATTCAAGGTGGCATTTGATGCGCCTCACCACCCATCATGGTGGTGAGGCATGTGTTCGCAAATAACGTGTAGAGGAATGCTAGCGAGGAGTTTTTTTTTTTCTTTCTCTTTTCCCTTTCTCCACCTAGAAAAACATGTTGGTCATTGCAAAAAAAAAAAAAAAACAAAAAAGTTTAGCTATTTATTTGTTAAGTTAAATTAAGTTCTTATTCTTTTAAATGCAATGTATTTGGTCTTAAATTAGTTATTGAGTTAATTTGTTTTTTTTTTAAATTTCATCCCTTGATGCTTTATTTTTATATCAGATTTGGTCATTATTTTTTTAATTGCAATGTATTTGATCTTTTATCATTTATTAAGTTAATTATTTTTTCAATTACATCCCTTTACACTTTGTTTTTATATTAGATTTGGTACTTATTCTTTTAATTATGATATTTTTGGTCTTAAATCCTTTATTGAATTAATTTGTCTTTAGATTTCATCCCTTGATATTTTATTTTTATATCAAATATGATCATTATTCTTTTGATTGTTATTTTTAGTTGTTCTTATTCTTTTCTTAATTTAAATTGTTGTCCAATTTCATCCTTTATAATTTGATTTTTTTTTTGTGTCAAATTTGATTCCTTTTCTTTTCAAATCTACATTTTTTAAATGTCTTTTTTTTAATTTGTTGTTTCATGTTTATCCCTAATTATTTTGGTTAGTTTAGAATTTTATATTGTTATTTTGTTTGTTTGCCTTTAACGTTATGATCTGGCCTCATGATTTGTGTTATAAATTTTAAAAATTGGACCGGGTTTGCTTCAGTTATTTTTAAAAATTTAATCCATCATCATTGAGTTCATTAAAAATTGATTTCCTTTGTTTTTTATGTTTTGGATTCTTTTGTGCATTTGATTTTTCTTTTTGATTTTGCCCTTCAATTTATTTTTTTAATATTTAAGGTTTAGCATGATTCTACTCGCGGGTTTTGACAACATCATTTGGTTTTATTGTTGCTTTGTTTTTTAATATTTTTTTTCATGGATATTTTTTCTCGATTTCATTATTTTATAGTTTGATTCATGGAGTTTGATGATTGTTATTTTTTTTAGTTCTTTTTTTATTATATCTGAGTAGTTGATTTTTTTTTTCACTCTTAAGAATACAGCGATAATGTTTTGGCATTATTTTTTTCAGCTATAAAGAAATTGACCTCATCCACATTAAATCTCGGGCCATCAATCTAAGTATAAACCAAATTAAGAGAAGAATCACAGGAGAAGGAAAGGAGATTCTGCATCCAATGCATAATAAAAAAAATCCTTGAAGGCATTTTTCGAAACAGTTTCCTTTCTTTCCAGAATGATTTTTATTTTCTGAAACAAACATGTTGTTTTTCGATGATTGCTGGGTTTCATAAAAA